>ERZ1106935.2018-NODE-2018-length-15274-cov-7.586438_pt1 | contig 15274 bp, 10 predicted proteins | sample MGYA00403666_ERZ1106935 | MGnify/ENA primary metagenome ERZ1106935 (study PRJEB35170, sample SAMEA104062452) | human gut metagenome | biome: human gut; feature: human-associated habitat; material: faeces | place: Denmark | collected 2012-11-20 ... | reverse complement strand
GCAAATCGGGCCTTTTGCGTCCATATGTTCGCGCACTTGTCGTTTCGGCGCGCACTTACGGACGCTTTGGGAGCGCCCCCAATCTCGCTCCGCTCGACAGCCCCCTGTCAGCGGGAGTGCGGCCAACGCTCCCGCTGGCGGGGCTGTCGCAAAGCGACTGGGGCGGTTCACACGTGACACGCTATATAGAGTCATCAAACGTGTCTCCCAAATCATCTCCGGCCAATCCACCGCATATGTGATGCGGTGGTGAAGGAGTGACGCGGATCACCCTGATTCTTACCCTCGAATGCCCCGAACACAGCTGCGCGGCCTATGATGACCTGCGCCAGTGGAGTTGGCGCGACTATGTCGCGCGGCGAAATATGGAAGCGGGGTGTGAGATGCACGGGCGCGAAGGACGAGGACGGCTGTCCGGATCCGTTGTGGCGGTGGTTTCCGTACTGGCATGTATCGCCATGCTTGCCGGATTGGTGATGGGCACGACGCATGTGGTCGGCTGGGTGTTCGATGCGATCGGACTGGCGTCGCCACAGCATCGCCCGATCGTCATCGCGCATCGTGGCGACACCCGGCATGCTCCCGAGAACTCGCTGGCTTCCATTCGCGCCGCAAAGCAGAACGGCGCCGATTTCGCCGAAATCGACGTGCGGCTGACCAAAGACGGCATACCCGTGGTGTTCCATGACCGCAGAACCGGGCGTCTGGACGCGGGCGGTCGCGACGTGCTGGTGAACAGTATGCCGTTGTCCGCATTGCAGCGCATGATCATGCAGCAACGCGGCATGCGGTATTCGGTTCCCACGCTGCGTCAGGCGTTGGGCGACGCTTCCATGTCACGTCCGGGGCAGCGGCGGTTCGGCTTGCTGCTGGACATCAAGACGGACGCGCGGTATGCCCGGAAAGTGGCCGATGCCGTGGTGCGTGTGGTCGAGGATTCCAAATACGCCGGCAATCTGATGGTGATGTCGGCCAACCCGTATGCGGTGATGGTCTTCAAGAGCATGCGTCCGCAGTGGCATGTAGGCCTGTGCGCCAGCGGCAGGCCCGATCTGACGCAATGGGACGATGACGGCACGAGCGAAGCGCGGTTCATGGACGGGACCGCACGGGTCGAGACCGTGCGCCGCGAAGTGACGGCGAAGCGCGGCGGAAAGCAGCGAAAGCATCCCATGTTCCGCGGAATGCGTGGCGAGGCCATGGACTTCGTCGTGTTCCGCGCGCGGGACGTCACATCAAGACTGCTGCGGAATGCGCGGCTGCGCAGAATTCCCGTATATGTCGACTCGGTGGATTCATACGATGCCGCGAACGGCCTGCTGCGCCACGGCGTCAGCGGACTGCTCGGCGAGAACATCACGCCGTTGCAGCAGGCTTGTTCGTCATATCACGGGCTTCCCGAACCGTTCTCGTCGCCGGACGATGACGATCGCTCCCAGGCGTGACGCCGACCGATCCCGCGTCGGTGCATGAACCGGACGTTCGCTGTCAAAGTGCCCGGTACACTAGGGAGAATGAGTCCTGAAGCGCTTAGTGAACTGATTGAAACCATTGCCCACGATCTGGTCGCCGCCGGAAAAGCCGGTACCCTGACCGACGATTTGATTCCTGAAACCGCCAAATTCGCCGTGATGCGCCCGAAGGATCGCGCGCACGGCGATTGGGCCTCCAACGCCGCCATGCAGCTGGCCAAGAAGGCCGGCATGAAGCCGCGCGATTTGGCCGAGCTGTTCGGCGAGCGGCTGACCGCCGCCGACGGCATCTCTACCGTCGAGGTGGCGGGGCCCGGCTTCATCAACATCACGCTGGATTCCGCCTCCGCCGCCGCGGTGGTCGACAAGGTGCTGGCCGATGGCGCAGGTTACGGCAAGAACGTGCACCTCGGCGGCAAGACGCTCAACCTGGAGTTCGTCTCCGCCAACCCGACCGGCCCGATTCACATCGGCGGCACCCGTTGGGCCGCCGTCGGCGACTCGATGGCCCGCGTGCTGGAGGCCAACGGCGCCAAGGTTGTGCGCGAATACTACTTCAACGATCACGGCGAGCAGATCAACCGTTTCGCAAAGTCCCTGGTCGCAGCCGCGCACGGCGAGGAGACGCCCATTGACGGATACAAGGGCAAGTACATCAACGAGATCGCCGACCGCGTGATCGCCGAGGCGGAGGCCGATGGCGTGGATGTGCTGAGCCTGCCGCGCGTCGACGGCGGCCTCGACAAGGACGGCAACCCACTCGGCGAGGGCGATTCCGAGCAGCGCGAGGAGTTCCGCAAGCGTGCCGTGCCGATGATGTTCGACGAGATTCAGCGCTCGATGAAGGAATTCCGAGTCCGCTTCGACGTGTGGTTCCACGAGAACAACCTATACAAGGACGGAGAAGTCGACCGCGCGATTGAGGAGCTGCGCAGTCGCGGCGACATCTTCGAGAAGGATGGAGCCACCTGGTTTGAATCCACCAAGCATGGCGATGACAAGGACCGCGTCATCATCAAGTCGAACGGTGGCTTCGCCTACTTCGCTGCCGACATCGCCTACTACTGGAACAAGCGTCACCGCGCTGTGGATCCGGCCGACGTGGCGATTTACATGCTCGGCGCCGACCATCATGGCTATATCGGTCGTATGATGGCCATGTGCGCCGCCTTCGGCGACGAGCCGGGCGTGAACATGCAGATTCTCATCGGCCAGCTGGTCAATGTGATGAAGAACGGCAAGCCCGTGCGCATGTCTAAGCGCGCTGGCAACGTCGTCACCATCGACGATCTGGTTGAGGCCGTTGGCGTGGATGCGGCCCGTTACTCGCTGGCCCGTACCGACTACAACACGTCGGTGGATATCGATCTGGATCTGCTGACTTCGCATTCCAATGAGAACCCGGTGTACTACGTGCAGTATGCGCACGCGCGTTCCTGCAATGTGGACCGCAACGCGGCCGCTGCGGGCATCGGTACCGAAGGCGCTGACCTGAGCCTGCTTGACACCGAGGCGGACGGCGAGGTGCTCGCCGCGCTCGCCCAGTGGCCGGCGACTTTGGCTCTGGCCGGCGACCAGCGTGCCCCGCACAAGGTGGCGCACTATCTGGAGGACCTGGCCGGTGCCTACCACAAGTGGTACAACGTCGAGCGCGTGGTTCCGATGGCGCTGACCGACCCCGAGGAGCGTCTGGATGACGCCGCTCGCGAGGCACTGCGCATCGCCAAGAACCCCGAACCGGCACGTGCCGCCGCACGCCTCAAGCTCAACGACGCCGTGCGCACGGTCATCGCCTCCGGTCTCGACCTGCTCGGCGTCACCGCCCCCGACAAGATGTGACCTAGGCTGCCCCTGGTCGCGCGTAGCGCGACTGGGGGCGGTTCTCATTCAGGTACTCTCCGACCGAGCCTCCGCCTTATGGTCGGGAAGTGGTATCACGGTGCCGGTTCTGGCACAATGGCACAGTAATAGGAAAAGCGGCAAGCCCTGAGCGAAAGAGGAGCAATGACTGGATCTGCTGTGCGTGTGGACGGAACGCAAGGTATCACCCCCATCTGGCCGGTGGCGACGGCAGTGAATGCCGAAGGCGCCCTGACATTCCACGGGCGCACCGCCGAGTCGCTGCTTGACGAGTTCGGATCCCCGCTGTATCTGATCGACACTGACGAAGTTTCCGCCCGCGCCAGATATTTCGTGCGCGCGGCGGCCGACGCCTTCACCAACTCCACCACGCACGTGAGTTTCGCCGGTAAGGCGTTCCTCTCCAAAGAAGTCGTGCGGTTGGTGACCGATGCAGGCATGCTCGTCGACACATGCTCGATGGGGGAGATGCGCATCGCGCTCGCCGCAGGCGTCCCCGGCCGTCGTCTGGTGCTGCACGGCAACAACAAGTCCGACGCGGAAATCGAACTCGCCATCGAGCAGGGCTTTGCGAAAATCGTCGTGGACGAGCCGGATGAGCCGTCCCGCATCGCCGCCATCGCGCGACGACTCGGCAAGCGTGCCCGCGTGATGCTGCGCGTGACCGCCGGCATTCACGCCGGTGGCCACGAATACATCTCCACCGCGCATGAGGATCAGAAGTTCGGCGTGCCGCTGCTGCCGGCCGGCGCCGATGCCGCGGCACTCAGCGTACTGGACGAACTCACGGCTGATCCAGCAGGCGTGACGCCGGCTGTTACGAACGCGCACATCGCCGAACGCGATGGTGATGCCGGTGACGGGAATGCGAAGCCCGAGCGCGAACTGCACTACGACATGAAGTACCCGTACGACCTGAGCCACGAGGAGATCCCCGAAAAGGACAAGGCGCTCGCCGCCGCGATGGAAACCGTGGCGGATGGGCCGGCACTGGCCGTGCTCAAGGATATCCTCACACGGTCCGACGAGTTGGAACTCGTCGGCATTCACTCTCATATCGGTTCCAACATCCATGACGCAGACGCCTTCATCCAGGCCGCCAAGCGCATGATGCTGCTGCGCAAGACCTTCTACGCCACCGACGCCTATACGCTGCCCGAGGTCGACTTGGGCGGCGGCTACTCCGTGGCATACACCGACGGCGAGGATTCGATGGACGTGCGCGTCGAGCTGCGTCGTCTCGCCGAAGCGGTCGGTGCCATCAACCGTGCGCTCGGTGTGCCCGCGCCGGCCATCAGCTTCGAGCCAGGACGATGGATCGTCGCCCCGGCCGGCGTGACCCTGTATCGTGTGGGCACGATCAAGCCGGTGCATCTGTCCGACGCCAAAGACAAGACCGGCAATCCCATCGATGAGCGCGTGTACGTGTCGGTGGACGGCGGCATGAGCGACAATATTCGTCCAGCGCTGTACGGCGCCGACTACACGGTCCGGCTGGCCAACCGTCGCGGGTCGGACGAGTCGATGCTGGTGCGCGTAGTCGGCATGCATTGCGAGTCCGGCGACATCATCGTGCACGAGGACAGGCTTCCGGCCGACCTCAGGCGCGGCGACATCCTCGCCGTGCCGGTGACGGGCGCATACGGCCGCACGATGGCGAGCAACTACAATCAGGCGCTGATTCCTGCTGTGGTCGCCGTGAGTGAAGCCGGCGCACATGTGATGATCCGTCGCCAGACCATTGACGACCTGCTGGATCTGGATCAGGGCTGACCGTTCAGCGCCAGCGGCAAGATATAAAAGCAAAAGCAGTAGAACTCAAAAAAAGGAGTCCTCCCCGGCTATCAGGGAGGACTCCTTATTGTTTGTTGCGGTTGTGTCTACCGAATCACTTGGTGACGATGGTGCCAATCGGAGCGCCGGTAGCCACCGCACCCTTGGCGGTGATCGACAGCTTATCGATCTTGGCCGGGTTGGTGAACACGACGATCACGTCGGTGGGCTTTCCAGCGGACTTGACCACATTCCAGTCCACGTCGACCAGCGCGTCTCCGGCGTTCACCTGCTGGCCTTCGCTGACCATCATCGTGAACGGGGATCCGGCGAGCTGTACAGTATCCACGCCGATGTGCACGAGCACTTCCACTCCGGCGGGAGTGGTGATGCCCACTGCATGCTTGGCCTGGGCGACCGTGGTAATCTTGCCGGCCACCGGGGCGACCACACGACCCGACGTGGGAACCACGGCGAATCCGTCGCCAAGGATCTTGGCGGCGAAGGTCTCGTCGGGCACTTCCGTGATCGGCTTGATGGCACCGTCCACAGGGGCGAGCACCGCGTTGTCAGCGGCTTTCACCTTGGGGGCGGGGGCAGCGGCAGCGGGGGCTGCCGTCACGCTTTTGGGGAACCACCACCGATGACGGGCTTGCCGTACAGGGCGGACAGAGCGTCAGCCACGGCCTGCACCTGCGTGCCGACGATGATCTGGACGTTCTTCTTGTCGATCACCTTGACACCGGGGACGCCGGTCTTGCGGATGGCGTCGACGTCGACCTTCGAGGAATCCACGACACCCATGCGCAGACGGGTGATGCAGTTCTCGATTTCGGTGATGTTGTCGTGACCGCCCAGAGCGGCGTACAGCTTGCCGGCGAGGTCGGCGTACTTGTCACCGGTGGACGAGGTCGCGGTGTCGAACGCTGCGGAGGAGGCATCGTCGTTATCGTCATCGCCACGGCCCGGGGTCTTCATGTTGAACTTCTTGATCATGAAGTCGAACACGAAGTAGTAGATGACCGCGAAGACGAGGCCCTGAACGATAAGCATCCACGGCATATGAGCTGCGGGAACCTTCAGCGACAGGAACCAGTCGATGAAGCCTGCGGAGAAGTTGAAGCCTGCGATCCACTGGAACGAAGCGGCGATGAACACCGAGATGGCGGTGAGCAGCGCGTGCACCACGTACAGCGGGAAGGCGGCGAACATGAAGGAGAACTCCAGCGGCTCGGTGACACCGGTGAGGAACGCGGCGAGCGCACCGGCGAGCATCAGGGATCCGGTGGCCTTCTTGTTCTCGGGCTTGGCGTTCTTGTAGATCGCGAGTGCACCGGCCGGCAGGCCGAACATCATGATCGGGAAGAAGCCGGCCTGGTAGATGCCGGTGACGTACACGCCGAACGGGTGGAAGCCGCCGGTGGCGATGACCGCGCCACTGGCCGGGTCGGCGCTGCCCCAGAACTTGCCGATGTCATTGATGTTGGCAAGGTTGAACCAGAACACGTTGTTCAGTGCGTGGTGCAGACCGGTCGGGATAAGCAGACGGTTGAAGAAGGCGTAAATGCCGGCACCGACGGCGCCGAGGCCCATGATGGACTCGCCGAACCAGACCAGCGCACCGTAGACGGCCGGCCAGATGAACAGCAACAGCAGCGAGATGATGGACATGACCGCGGCGGTCAGGATCGGCACGCAACGGCGGCCGGAGAAGAACGCCAGGAAGTCCGGCAGTTTTGTCTTGCCGAACTTGTTGTATAGCGCACCTGCCACGCAGCCGACCAGAATGCCGAAGAACACGTTCTTGTTGCCGATGGCGCCAGCGGCGAATGCCGGGTGCTCGGTGTCGACCTTGGTGGCGTCGAAGCCAAGGAACATGGACGCGGAGCCCATGATCGTGGTGACGGTCAGGAAACCGACCAGTGCGGACAGTGCCGAGGCGCCGTCCTTGTCGCGAGCCATGCCGATGGCGACACCAACGGCGAACAGCAGGCCCAGATTGTCGAGGATCGCGCCGCCGGTCTTGCACAGGTAGGCAGCGACGACGTTACTGCCACCCCAACCGCTCGGGTCGATCCAATAACCAATGCCCAGGAAGAGTGCTGCAGCAGGCAGACACGCAACGGGCAGCATAAGAGCGCGACCAAGGCGCTGGATATATGCTTTCATTCCAACCTCCCTCTGAGGATACGGACGGCGCTTTCTTCCGCCAAAATTCCCGTTCACGTACCATCCCACCATTGGATCGGACGCTCGCGAGTATGTCAGCAACGCCGCTTCAATGAACAATGGTACGTGACTTTTACGATATGAGGCCCGTGTTTCGTTAAGATTATTTGCTAAATAGGCAGGAAACATGGCGGGTGTATAAGGGCTCAGCCTTACGGGAAGCTGGTGTTTCACGATTTCTCTGTTTACGGCGTTAATTTGTAAATCTACTTTACTGCGGCGTGTTGTTAGCGCTGCTACATAGTGGAAAGCCAAGGGAAACGAGGCCATTGGGAGCTGGATCCGGCCTCCGGGGCGTTGACGGGCGGCGTGTCGGATTCATTCCGTAGGATGGTACACAGTGACGCCGGCCCGGCGACCATCTATCGGTGAGTGGCGGCCGGGCGCGCCAAACACCGCTGAAGGAAGGAAATCCGTGGCACAGCTGAATGACAACCCCATCCGCGTTGGACTGTTGGGAGCGGGAACCGTCGGATCACAGACCGCACGTCTGCTGGTGGAGCAGAAGGACGAACTCGCCGCCCGCATCGGGCGTCCGATCGAGCTGGTCGGCGTGGCCTGCCTGGATCCCGATGAGGTGGACTTCCCCTGGATCGACAAGTCTCTGCTGACGACCGACACGATGAAGGTCGCCACCAACGCCGACATCGTCGTCGAGCTGATCGGCGGCACCACAGTGGCCCGCACGTTCGTGATGGCCGCGATCGAGTCGGGAGCCTCCGTGGTCACCGCCAACAAGGCGCTGCTTGCCAAGTACGGCCCGGAAATCTACACCGCGGCCGAGGCCAAGGGCGTCGACATCTACTTCGAAGCGGCCGTTGGTGGCGCCATCCCGTTCCTGCTGCCGCTGCGCGAATCCCTGGCGGGCGACAAGGTGACCAGCATGCTGGGCATCGTCAACGGCACCACCAACTACATTCTCGACGAGATGACCACCAAGGGCCTACAGTTCGATGACGTGCTCAAGGACGCCCAGGCCAAGGGATACGCCGAAGCCGATCCGACCGGCGACATCGAAGGCTACGATGCGGCCAACAAGGCCGCGATTATGGCCACGCTCGGCTTCCACACCAACGTGACGATCGATGACGTGAGCGTCGAGGGCATCACGAAGATCACCGCCGACGACATCGCCGCGGCCGCCGCCGAGCACAAGGTCATCAAGCTGCTCGCCGTCGTGGAGAACGGCGAGGCCGGTGTGTCGGCGCGCGTCTACCCGGCGCTGATTCCCGAATCGCACCCGCTGGCATCCGTGCACGGCTCATTCAACGCCGTGTTCGTCAAGGCCGAGGCGGCCGACGACCTCATGTTCTACGGCCGTGGTGCGGGCGGCGCTCCGACCGCTTCCGCCGTCGTCGGCGACGTGGTCACCGAAGCCCGCCACATCGCTCAAGGCTGCACCGGCCCGTCCATCCCCATGTACCACGAGCTGCCCAAGGCGCCGATCAGCGCCAGCCGCGCCGCGTTCGCCGTGCGGTTCCTCATCCACGACAAGCCGGGCGTGCTCGCCGCCATCGCCAAGGAGTTCGCCGACCACGGCGTGTCGATCAACGGCGTCAATCAGGATCTCAAGCCGACGATGACCGATCCTGGTTATGACGGCGAGATCCAACAGCTGCGCATCGTCACGCATCTGACCGACGAGGTCACGCTGCGTGAGACCGTCGAAGCCGTCCGCACGCTGGACTTCGTCACCGGAGAGCCGTCCATCCTGCGCGTGCTCGACTAGTCATACGATTGCCTGCCCCCGCTGTCGGGGGCTGTCGGCAAAGCCGACTGGGGGTGGTTTCGCGGCGTTTCCGCGAAACCACCCCGATCTCACTATCGTTTGCTCCCCTCCCCGTCAGCGGGGGCGGAATCGCTGAATCAAGGAATCATGGAACCAATCTGTACACAGGTCAAGGTCCGCGTGCCGGCTACAAGCGCCAATCTGGGCTCCGGCTTCGACACGGTCGGCCTCGCCCTCGATTATCATGACGAACTCACCTTCACGCTCAGCCGTGACCCGTCCAATCGCGCCGCGCAAGTGCTGATCTATGGCGAGGGCGAGGACACGCTGCCGCGCGACGAGACCCATCTGGTCGTCTCCACGTTCCGCAAGGCATGCCAGACCTTCGGCCTGGGCAAGGTCGGGTTCATCCTCGAAGCGCACAACAACATCCCGCAGGCACGCGGCATGGGGTCGTCCGCCGAAGCCATCGTGGCGGGCATCGCCGCCGCTGCCGCGTTCGCGCAGGAGGGCCGGCTCAACCGCGATTCCATCTTCGAGCTGGCGGCCGCCATCGAAGGCCATCCCGACAACGTGGCGCCGGCGGTGTACGGCGGCATGACCGTCTCATGGAACTTCGACACGGCCGAAGGGGTCGGCTCGGTGCCGATCCCCGGTGGAGACCCGCTGCACGGCGGTTTCCACACGGTCAAGTACGCGGTCGATCCGGGCGTCACGGCGGCCGTGTTCGTGCCCGACTACGAACTGTCCACCGAGAAGGCGCGCGAGGCGCTGCCCGGCGAGGTCGCCTATCGCGACGCGGTGTTTAACGTGTCGCGCGTGGCGCTGATGGCCGCGGCGATGAACCCGCGCGCGCTCGCGTCCGGCGAAGAGCCGAACGCGCTGCTGTACGCTGCCACGCAGGATCGCCTGCACCAGCCGTATCGCAAGGGGCTCATGCAGCCGTCATGGGACCTGATTCAGGCGTTCCGTTCCCGTGGTTTCGCCGCCATGGTGTCCGGCGCCGGCCCGTGCGTGCTGGTGCTGCATCACGGCGACGCCGTGGCGGACATCGATGAGGTCGCGGCGGAACAGCTGGCTTCCGGCCATTGGAAGGTGCTGCACCTGCCCATCGACACGGTCGGCGTGCAGGTCGAGCGTAAGTAGGAATACCGCACGTACCTCCTCGCCCGCTCTTCGGGCCGGAGATGAGGGGAGCGCGAAGTTGCCGGTTGGGTGATGCGGCAGCTGGTGCGGCGGCAAAAGAAAGGTGACGATCATGTCCATTCCGATGATTCTGGCGTCGAAGTCCCAGCCGCGCCGGGATGTGCTGTATGCGGCCGGCATCTGCCCGACCATCCGCGTGTCCCATGTCGATGAGCCGGCTGCGCTGGAAAAGGCCGCCGCCGAGCGCGGCGTCACCGTTGACCAGCTGAACGTCGAACAGCGCGTGATGATTTTGGCCGAGGCCAAAGCGCAGGCCGTGCATCAGGCGTACCGCGATGTCGCCGACGCGGCCGCGAGCGCGACGGGCGAGCGCGTGATCGCGTACCCGTTGCAGGCCGCGGAGCTTCGCGGCGAGATGAACGTCGCGGACATACCTCGCCAGAGTGGCGCTCCGCTTGACTATTCGAAGGCGCCGATCGCGATGACCCGTGACTTCTCCGGCGTGGACATGCCGACCGTCACCGAGCCGATATCCAATGTGATTGCCATGCAGCCGGGGCTCACTCGGGCGAGCGGCGGCCCGCTGATCGTCGGTTGTGATTCGATGTTCCTGCTTGACGGCGAATGCTACGGCAAACCGCACAGCGTCGAGGTGGCACGTGAGCGACTGCACCGCATGAGCGGTGCCACCGGCGAGCTGTGGACCGGGCACTGCGTGATCGACTTCGCGTCCGGGCGCGTCGAGCGCGGCGCGAGTCATGCCGTCGTGCGGTTCGGCGAGTTCAGCGACCGCGACATCGAACGATACATCGCCACCGGCGAGCCGCTGGAAGTCGCGGGATCGTTTACGCTGGAAGGTTTTGGCGGCGCGTTCATCGATGGCATCGACGGCGACCCGCATGGCATCATCGGCATCAGTCTGCCGCTGCTTCGCCGACTCGTCGGCAAGCTCGGCGTGGACTGGACCGACCTGTGGAACGTGGCCCGCGGGGAATCGGCGCCCGAAGACAAGACCGGAGGCGGCGGAGTCGTGCCGCCCAAGGAGAACGTGCATCAGCCCGGCGACGGCTGGATCGACTGCGCATGCGGGCGTAAGCACTGGGGATTGAACGGTGCCTCCGGCGTGCTGCTCGCGCGGCGTGACCCCAAGAGCGGCGAAGTGACCAGCGTGGTGATGCAGCATCGCGCCGCGTGGAGCGCGGAAGGCGGCACATGGGGCATTCCCGGCGGCGCGACGGCCGACGGTGAAAGCCCGATCGAGGGTGCGCTGCGCGAGAGCTACGAGGAGGCGAACATCACGCCCGAAGACATCGAGGTGGTCGGGTCCTACCGTGAGGATCACGGGCCATGGGCGTACACCACGGTCTTCGCGTTCGAGAAGCCCGGTCACCGGGTCGTGCCGCGGGCGAACGATGACGAGAGCATGGAAATCGAATGGGTGCCGATCGACGAAGTGCCCGACCGCAAGCTCTTGACCGCGATGCGCACAGACTGGCCGCGCTTCGCCGAGCGCCTGCGCGCGCTGGCCGCTGCCGCACGGTGTTCGTGACGGTTACTGCAGTTGCGCCAAACGCTGGTAGATGTCGGATGGAAGGTGGCGGTTTCCGAATCCTTTGACGCGAATTCCCGTGTCGAGGGGCATATACACGATGCGCATGTCGGCGCGCGACTGTTGGCCTCGTCGATGTTGGAAGTGGAAGGAACGCCACCCGCTGAAACCGTACTTGAGAGGGCTTCCTTCTACGTTGCCCTCCACGAGCTGTGTCAGGGTTCGGTGAACTCTGGCCACCGCCATCTTGAATTCGCCTTCGTCGGGCCAGACATATGCCAGAAGAATCACATCATCCGCAAGTGCATCCGGATCCATATACAGACCGCGGACGGACGAGATGATGGCAATGGCTTGCTCCAATAATGCGTAGTCGGCGGCCATCAGCGACCGCCATAAAGGAACGCGTGAATCTTCTCCTTGCGCCGCTTCAGGCTTTCCTGCGCCGACTGTGACAGTTCGGAGCCGGTCTCCCATTGTTCCTTATCGCCTCGGGCGGTGAACATCTGCTGTATGGTGAGGTGTTCGACCTCGGATTCCAGCGCATTGATGACATCCAGCATCTCGTTGAGAGAGTCCACGGACACCAGATAGCCGGCTGTGTCGGCGCGGTCGACGATTTCCAGCAATCCCCGCTGCTCCAGCGCCTTTCGCCATGCGTTCGAACGGGACAACTCGGTCAACCCGATGCGAGAGCCCGGCGTGGAGATCTCTCGTAACGCCTCCGCACGTTCCTTGATGTCCATGTAAGTCACCACCTTAATCACAACAAAATATGCATTATATTACGCATAGTACTACATGATATAATGCAATATATATTCACGGCTGCCGAGCCGTACCGCAGACGAGCGACTGGGGGCCTTAGTCTCGCTTCGCGACAGACCTTCGGGCCCTGCAATCACGGCCCTGTGGGCGCTCAGGGTAGTGCCACCACTCTCTTCCCCTAATCCTTCCGGATGAGGGGAGAACCGGTTCGCCGCAAGGCTCATACCGCCGCCCGATGGCCGGTCGCGTGCCGCCTGCGTAATCTCGGAGGCATGAACACAGCAACATCGCAATCTCAGTCCCGCGCCCGGTCTCAGTCGTGGACACCGGTGATCGAGGCCCGTGACCTGGTCATGGACTACACCGCAGGCATGGCCCGTGTGCAGGCGGACCACAGTGTCACCGGCGTGATGCCGCGAGGCGCCGGAACCGGCGGCCCCCATCCGTATGCGGCCGGCGGAACCGGCTACGCCATGCCCGCCGTGCATACGCTAGCGCTCAATCACGTGAACTTCGACTTGGCTCCCGGCGAGACGGTCGCCGTGATGGGACCGTCCGGTTCCGGCAAGTCGACGCTGCTGCACGCGCTCGCCGGCATCATCCGCCCGACGTCGGGCACGGTGACCTTCCAAGGCGCGAATCTGACCGCGATGAGCGACGCGGACCGGACCAAACTGCGCCGCGGTGCGTTCGGCTTCGTGTTCCAATCCGGACAGCTGTTGCCCGAGTTGCCGGCGGTGGAGAACATCGCGTTGCCGATGATGCTGGACGGCGCCGACTACCGTTCCGCCACCGATGCGGCGATGCTGTGGCTGGAACGGCTGGGTTTGCGGCAGCTGGCCTCGCAGCGGCCCGGCGAGATGAGTGGCGGGCAGATGCAGCGCATCGCCATCGCCCGCGCACTTGCCGTACAGCCGGCGGTCGTCTTCGCCGACGAGCCGACCGGCGCGCTCGACCAGGCCACCGGCCGCGAGGTCATGAGCATTCTCATGGAAGCCGCGCGTGATAATGGCGCTGCCGTGGTGATCGTCACTCATGATCCCAACGTCGCCGGCTTCTGCGGCCGCACGATGACGATGCAGGACGGCCGCCTCAGCCAGACGGCCGAAGCCGGCCTTGCCCCCGCTGGCGGGGTTCGGCATCCGCAGGCTGACTGGGGGCGGCCCGAGAGCGCTGAACCACCCTCAGTCTCGCTGCACCCGGCAGTTCCCGCAGGAGGCGCCCAATGAGCACGTTCGCACTATGGCGGCTGTTCCACCGCCCAGGCCGGCGCGGCGGTTCCGGCCACACATCGGCGTTGGCCATCGTCGCGTTCGCGGCGGCGACGGCCATCTTCCTGACCGTGCTGGGCGGCGTGCACGGGTTCATCTGGCGCGCGTCCGCCGACCATACGCTGAAATGCCTGATTGACAGGTCGACCTGCGCGCCGGGCACATGGGCGGTGTGGGCCGGACGGCTCAAGGACCAGCACGACTGGGCGCAATACGCCAGCACGTACGTGATGCTGGCGGCCTTCGCCTGCATACTGCTGATCGTGCCGTTCGTGGCGCTCGCCGGCTCGGCGGCGCGATTGGCGGCATCGCGGCGGGACGCGCGATTGGCGGCACTGCGCCTCGCGGGCGCCACCACCAGTCAGGTGACCAGACTGACCGCGTTGGATGCCGCCGGACAGGCGCTCATCGGCGCGTTGATCGGCATCGTCGGCTATTTCGCGATCATGCCGCTGATCATGCTGCTGAATTTCCAGGATCAGAGGTTCACGTTCGAGCAGTTGTGGGTAGGATCCCTGTCGCTGATCGTCGTGCTGGTGGTGGTCACGGTCCTGGCGCTGATCTCCGCATTGCTGACGCTGCGTCGGGTCGCCATCACCCCGCTGGGCGTCACCGCTCGGACCGTCCAGCCGCTGCCCACGAAGTGGCGCGTAATCGTGTTCCTGGTCGTGCTGGTGGCCGCGATCGTGCTGTTCAAGAACCCGCAGGGCCTGCTGCATTACGGTGAGGTGACGATGTATGCGGTGATTATCGGGTTCATCGCGCTGTGCTTCGCTCTAGTGAACCTGATCGGCTCATGGGTGGTGACCGCACGGGCGAGGTTGCGGTCCCGCCGCCCTAAGGACGCCGCCACGATGATCGCGATGCGGCGCATCCTCGACAATCCCAAGCGGGCATGGCGCAATGTGTCGGGCATCGCGCTGGCGGTGTTCATCGCTGGCATCACCTCGATCTGCGGGTTCATCGGCGCATCGTCGACCGCGCCTGTCGAAGGCGTACCCGAACCGGGACTGGCCTTCATCCGCGACATCGGCACCGGAGGGTTGCTGACGCTCGGATTCGCGGCCGTGCTGGCGGCCGTCAGCTCCGGAGTGATGCAGGCGGGCAGCGTCTACGACCAGGTTTCCGAATACCGCATGCTGGTGTTGGAGGGGACGGACGTGAAAACGTTGAACCGTGCGCGTTTCATCGAGGTGCTGACCCCGCTCAACACGGTGGTGGCCGTTGCCGGCGGCTGCTCGATGCTGCTGATGTTCCCGCTGTTCGCCGCATCCATGACCAAGCCCGCCACGCTGCTCAGCTTCTTCGGCGGCATAGCGTTGTGTTACGCGCTGGTCTCCGTCGGCGCATTCGCCTCGAACCGTGTCGCCGCCAGCCTGAATCTCACCGACTGGCGTGCCGACGACTGATCGCACGCTCTCAAAACTCGCAGATAGGGGGCCTTTTAACGAAAAAGGCCCCCTATCTGCGAGTTTTG
>ERZ1106935.2017-NODE-2017-length-15277-cov-2.934568_pt1 | contig 15277 bp, 17 predicted proteins | sample MGYA00403666_ERZ1106935 | MGnify/ENA primary metagenome ERZ1106935 (study PRJEB35170, sample SAMEA104062452) | human gut metagenome | biome: human gut; feature: human-associated habitat; material: faeces | place: Denmark | collected 2012-11-20 ... | reverse complement strand
ACAAAAGGAAATGGCAGAAATGCTGGGGATGGCATATTCTACTTTTAGGAAACTGAGAGGGGAAATTCCGGCACTTTCGGCACTCTTGAAAAAAAGTGCCGATTTTTTAAAAGCGGAGCAGAAGAAGGAAATTGAGAAGGTGGAGGTTTCGCTTTTAAACCGATGCCTGGGCTACAACGCGGACATCAAAAAGCACATGAAGGTGAAGAAGCCGATGCAGGGAGCAGACGGCAAGGTTCTGATGGACGAGAACGGGAAGGTTATCACGGAGGAGGTGCTGGAGGAAGTAACGGAGCAGCAGCACATCCCGGCGGACGTAGGGGCAATCAAGTTTTACCTTCTGAACAAAGCAAAGGACAAATGGAAGGAGAACCCCGACAGGCTGGAGCTGGAGAAAAAGAGAGTGGCGAACGACACGAAGCGGACGAAGCTTGCGGAGCAGGCGGCCAGCGGCGGCGTGAGCGGAAAGACGATAGAAGAAATCTTAGAGGAAGCGGAAAGCGGTGGAGCAGATGCCGAGGTATGACGTTTTACGAGATGCGAAGAAATACATTGAAGCCTTTCTTTGCATCAAGACAAAGGAAAGCGAGATTGTGCCGTTTCGTTTGAATTCTGCGCAGAAGCGATTATATGAGTGCATCAAGGAGCAGCAGGCTGCCGGCAAGCCGATCCGCATTATTATACTGAAAAGTAGGCAGATGGGCTTTTCCACGCTGACGGAGGCGTTGATTTATTACAAAACGGCGACCAGAAGCAACGTGAACAGCTTTATCATCACGCACAAAGACGATGCGACAATGAACCTTTTCAACATGAGCAAGCTCTTTCAGGAGCGCAACCCGGCGAGACCGCTTTTAAAGAACAGCAACGCCAAAGAACTGATTTTTGAGAACCCCACGAAGAACAAGAGGGAGAAGGAACGGCTGCCGGGACTGAAAAGCAAGATAAAATGCGCGACAGCCGGGGGGAAGGGTGTTGGGCGAAGCGACACCTTAACGAACGTGCATGCCTCGGAGCTGGCGTTCTGGCCGGGAGCGATTGCGGAGACCTACGCCGGACTGATGCAGGCGGTGCCGGCGACAAAGGACAGCATGGTAATCATAGAGAGCACGGCGAAGGGGTTCAACTTCTTCAAGGAGATGTGGGACGATGCGGTTGCTGGGCGAAATGACTATGTACCCTTTTTTGCGGCATGGTTTGAGATGGACGAATACCGCAGGGAATGGCACGGGGAGCAGCTGACGGAGGAAGAAGAAGAACTCAAGGCTGCCTTTGGCTTGGACAACGAGCAGCTGATGTGGCGCAGATGGTGCATCCGAAACAACTGCAACAACGACATGGATCTATTCCATCAGGAATACCCTTCGACACCGGAGGAGGCATTTATTGCAACGGGTACGGGGGTATTTGACAACAAGGCAATCATCATACGGCTGCGGACGATGGAGGAGAGCCCCAGAAGGGGACGCTTCACCTACGAGGAGACACAGGAGAGGCTTGACCGTATTCTTTTGCAGGAGCGGCGCTTTACCGAGGACGAAAAGGGGGAGATTCTTCTTTTCCGAGAGCCGGAGCAGGGCAGACCCTACACGCTGGGCGGTGACACGGCAGGGGAAGGGAGCGATTCCTTCACGGTGCAAGTGATTGACAACATTACAGGGGAGCAGATGGCGCGGCTGAAATGGCAGAGCTGCGATGAGGACACCTATGCAAAGCAAGTTTACTGCCTTGGCAGATACTACAATGACGCACTGGCGGCGGTGGAAACGAACTTTTCCACGCATCCGCAGAAGGTGTTGGAATACTTACACTACCCAAAGCTTTATGTAAGGGAAATCTACGACAACTACGAGGGCAGGCTTCGGAAAAGCTTTGGCTTCCAGACGAACGGGCTGACGCGCCCTGTACTGGTGGCAACGATGCAGGAATTCATGCGGAGCAACCTACACCTAGTACACGACAGGGACACGCTACAGGAAATGCTTTCCTTCATTCGCAACGAAAAGGGGAGAGCGGAGGCGGAGCAGGGCGAGCATGACGACCTTGTGATGGCTTACGGCATTGCACTGATGGCAAGGGCGAGCGGACAGCAGCGGATGGATATGCCGGAGGAAAAGAAGGAGAAGAAAGCGAAATGGACGGCGGACATGTGGGAGGACTACCGGAACGCAAGCAGGAAGGAAAAACAGTATTTACTGGAGAAATGGGGTTCTCCATGGTAGCGGTTATATTGTAAGAGGATAGAAGGGGGGTGATGGCGGTTGAAATATGTGATGCCCATTGAAGATAGAAGGATGGTGGGCGTGATTGGGGACTATCTGCGAGAGCGAAATGAGAGGGACTATGTGCTTTTCATGACGGGGGTGTACCTTGGGCGCAGAATCAGCGACATTTTACAGTACCGTGTGCGCGACCTAAGAGGAAAAGACCGCATTGCCATTGCGGAGCAGAAAACAGGGGAGACAATTCTCCTGCCCATCAATCCGCACCTACAGAAAATCTACAGGGATTTTTTCAAGGGAAAGAAGGACTACGAATTTGCCTTCCGCAACAGCAGGAGTAAGCAGAACACGCCGATTTCCAGAATCAGGGTATGGCAGATATTGAACGAGGCGGCGGATGCGGTAGGCTACAAGGAAAGCCTAAGCTGTCACACGCTAAGAAAGACCTTCGCCTACTGGCTATACATGGACACAGGCGGCGACATTGTGATGGTGCAGGAGGTGCTGGGACACAGCGACCCGAGCATAACGAGAAGATACATCGGGATTGACCAGCAGAAGAAGGAGAAGGCAATCAACGGACTTAGATTTTAAGAAAAGAAGCGGAAAGGAGGGAACAGCTTGGACAGGAAGAAGAACGGGCAGGGAAAGCTGCCGATGTGGCAGGAAAGACTACGCAGAAACAGTGCTGCCATGCGAGAAGAATTTGAGCAGATGGACAAGAGAACGGCACTTTACAACGGGACGCGAGAGATTGAGAAAACACCGGACGCAAAGAGCAGCAAGGCGGCAGCACTTGCTACGGGGGTAAGAAATATCGTTGCGGAGCTGATGGAGGCACAGGTTGACAGCAGCTTTCCCATGCCGAAGGTGACGGCAAGAAGGCAGGAGCATGAGGAGCTGGCGAAAACACTGGAGGATTTCCTGCGGAATGAGACAGACCGCCTGCCCTTTGAGATGCTGAACGACATGGACGAGAGAATCACGCCCATACAGGGAGGAGACATCTTCCTTGTGGAATGGGACAGCGACAGACACACCCACGAGACCAGAGGGGAGCTTTGCGTGAGCCTGCTGCACCCCAGACAGGTGATTTTCCAAGACGGGGTGAACGAAATCAACGACATGGACTTTATCATTGTGCAGATGGGCATGTCGAAGAAGCATGTGAAGGAAAAATACGGCGTAAGCGTGGATGACGAGACAGAGAGCGACCCCCAGAGCAGAGGGGGCAGAAACACGGCGGAGGACGTTGTGACCGTCAATTTCGGATATTTCCGCAACGAAAAGGGCGGCATTGGGCGTTACACATGGGTGAATGACATGGAACTGGAGGACTTGGAGGACTACCAAGCGCGAAAGATGAAGCGCTGCACGAAATGCGGGGCGGACATGACGGGCTTGGACAGATGCCGACACTGTGGCAGCGAAAGGGCGGAGGACTACGACAGCGACGAGATGGAGCTTTTTGAGGACATTGAGACGCGAAACGGCGTGATTCCCATGATGACGGAGACCGAGGAATATCCCGAAGGGGTTAGTGAGAACGGCTTGATGATGGACGAATTCGGGAACGCCTACGAGGCTGAGCCGATGACGGTTGCGGTGCCGACGAGGATTCCGAGATACAAGCCCGACATTTATCCGATTGTGATACGCAAGAACGTGAGCAGCTGGGGGAAGGCGCTTGGCGACAGCGACATTGACAAAATTATGGACCAGCAGAACATGATTAAGAAATGCGACAGCAGGATTCAGGAGAAGCTGGACAAGGGCGGCAGTATTTTCACCAGAAGCGAAAAGACGGAGGTTTCCAAGACGGACGAGCAGCTGAGAGAGGTTATCTTTCAGGGGGCGGACGAGGCAAACCTTTTCGGGGTGCATAACCTACAGGTGGACACGAGCCAAGACCAAGCGATTGCAGAGGCGAACTATGAGCAGGCGCGGCGCATTTTGGGGATTACGGACAGCTTTCAAGGCAGACCAGACCGCACGGCAACGAGCGGCACGGCGAAACAGATTGCGGTGGCGCAGAGTGCAGGGAGACTGGAAAGCAAGCGCATTATGAAAAATGCCATGTATGCAGACCTTTATGCGGTGATGTTTCGATTCTTACTGGCTTACAGCGACGAGCCGCGGAGCGTGCGCCACAACAACATTGACGGCAGCACGACCTACAGCGAATTTAACAAATACGACTATCTGGCGCAGGATGCGGCAGGGGAATGGTACTGGCTGGACGATTTCCTATTCAGCGTGGACAACACCTCAAGCCTTGCAGGGAACAGAGAATCCATGTGGCAGGAAATCCGCATGAATTTGCAGACGGGGGCATTTGGCGACCCGAGCGACCCTGAGACGCTGATTCTATTCTGGGAGATGATGGCAGGGCAGCACTACCCCGGCGCGGCAGAGATTCGGGAGAGACTGGAGAAAAAGAGACAGGAGCAGCTTGCACAGATGCAGATGCAGCAGATGCAGCAGCTTCCACAGGAGACACAACAGATGCCGACGCAGCAGGTGGCTGATGTGGGGGTGGAGGATGCAAGCGGGAACATAATGAGCATGATGGACGGCATGACAGGAGGTGTTTCAGGTGGACTGTAAGAAATGCGGCCTTGAGCTGATGATTATGGACAGAGGCCCGTTATTGTTTGAGAACGATGACAGGGCGGATATGCCGACAAGGGCATATTACAACTTCAAATTCGGATGCAGAAACCCGGAGTGTGAGGAATTCCGAAGGGTTCAGCACGAGGAAAAGGTTTATATTGACGATTGATGAAAACCAACCGACCCAAACGGGAGGTTTTTATATTGCGCCATGCGCAGCGTAATAATGCGTAGACAGGAATTTTTTACAAAGGGAAAGGGGGTGAACGATATGAGAAAGCACGGAAACGGACTGGAAGTTGGTAGAGCCGGCACGATGGAAGTGAAGGCAACAAAGGGGGCTGAAAGCACAAAAGCACCCAAGAAGCAGACAGGCGGAGATTTGAGAAGCACTAAGCGCTAAGTCAAAATCAGGATTTTGATTTGGAAGAAGGAGGAAAGCAGAATGGCAGGATATGACGAAGATTTCTGGGGCGAGGACTTCTTGGAAGGCGAGGAAACCACAGAAACAGAAGTAGGGACAGAGGGAGAAGAAACGGAAGTAGAGACAGAGGAAACAGCGGAAGATTCTGCGGCTGAGGACAGCGGCGCAGAGGATGAGGGTATCGGCACTGAGACCGATGGAGGTGATCCAGTATCTACAGCAGAGGAAGGGCAGGATTTCAGCCCCGACCTTTTGGCACGCATTGAGGCGGAAACACAAAAGCGTGTGGATGCGAGCATTGCAAGGCAGTTTGAGGGGATTTTGAACCCCTACACGAACAAGCCGATTTTGACAGAGGCAGACCTGACCGCTTACCGCAGTGCATTTGCGGCGGAGGAGCAGAGACAGCAGCTGGAGGAAATGGGCGTTTCCAAGGAGGTTTTGGACAGCTACATTCAGAGCCACCCTGCCATGCAGCAGGCGCAGGCGTTGATTCGACAGCAGGAGCAGGAGGCGGCGAACAGCTTCATGGAGCAGGAGTTTGCGGCACTGAAAAAGGAATTTGCGGACTGCGGACTGAGACAGAGGCAGGCAGACGCGCCCTGCAGATGTGGGCGAACGCACCCGGCATTACGCTTGCGGATGCCTACGCGGCAACGCACAGAAAAGAACTGAGCAAAAAGCAGAGTGCCGCCGCCAAGCAAGCCGCCATGAACGAAATGAACAGCAAGGGACACCTGCGCCAGACGAAGGGCAGCAATGCAAAGGGAGATGTGCCGGAAGAAATCAGAAGGGAATACAAAATCTACTTCCCGAATGCAACGGATGCGGAGATTGCGGAAATGTATTGGAAAAACCAGAAAGCAACGGAATGAAAAGGAGTGAGAGAACATGTTTAAAGTAAAAGACAGACAGAACAGCTGTGTAGAGCCTTTTGAATTTCTGCCTGCAAAGGACAGCGAGGTTTATGCACTGGGAGAGGCACTGACCTACACCGACAAGGTGACAAAATGCGGCGCGACGGCGAAGCCCACACACATTTGCATGGGGCCTGCGGATGCGGGCGTGGTTCCCGTGATGCCTGTGCTGGCAACGACAAGATTTGAAGTGCCCTATGACGCAAAGCCCACGGCAGGGACTGCGGTGACACTGGGCGCGGCAGGGCTGAGCGTGACAGCGACCACGACAAGCGGTGTTTTCACTGTGACGGATGTGGACGAAGCGGCGGGCGTGTGCTGCGGCTTTTTCAAGTAATCAATTTAACATAACGGGATGCAGTCAGAGGATGACTGCTTTTTTATTGCAAAAAAAGGAGTGAAGAACATGAGCGGAATTATCTTTTCTCAGGCGAGCGGCCTGAACGACAGCGTTTTTGGCAAGAGTCAGGAGCCTATTAAAAGCATGATTACGGCAGGCGTGGAAAGCTTTGAGGAAACCAGCCTGCTGAGCAAGATTTTCTACATGGACAAAACGAAGAATTTTGCGGAGAAATACGCAACGATGACAAGTCTGGGGAACTTCCAGGACGTTGGCGAGAACGGCGCGACACCACAGGACAGCTTTCAGGAGGGCTTCTGCAAGGTAATTGAACCCAGCACATGGAAGCTGGGCTTTTCCATCACAGCGGAAATGATGGAGGACAACAAAATCGGGGATATCAGCAATGCGGCGAAGCGTTTTACCACAAGCTACGGCAGAACGAGAGAGCAGTTTGGGGCGGCACTGCTTTCCAACGGACACAACGCCAAAATGAAATGGAACAAAAAGGAATACAGCATTACCTGTGCGGACGGAAAGCCCTTCTTCTTCAAGGAGCACCCCAGCAAGGTAGACGGCGTTTCGCTGAAGCAGAGCAACCTGTTTAAAGGAGCGTTCAGCGTGCTGACGCTGGATGCGGTGCAGGAGGCAATGCAGGACTTCAAGGACGACAAGGGGAACCTGCTCAACGTGAAGCCCGACACCATCATCATCCCCAACAGCGGCCCTCTGAAAAGAGAGGTTCTGGCGGCGGTCGGCAGTGAGCTTGACCCCAGAAGCAACAACAACGCTTGGAACTTCCAGTGTGGGCTGTGGAACGTGCTGGTGTGGGCGGAGCTGCCTAAGACCATCGGCGGCAAGCCTTACTTCATCCTGATGGACAGCGATTACATGCAGCAGTACGAATGCATGCCTTGGCTGGACAGAATCAAGCTGAAGGTGGACAGCTACATTGACCACAACACACACGCAAACATTTTCAGCGGCAGAAGCAGATTTGCGGCAGGCTTCAACAACTGGAGAGGTGCGGCGTTGTGTGGCGAAGGTTTAACCGGAGGCACAGATTTGACAACGCTGAACGCTTAAGTCAAAATCAGGATTTTGACTTGGGGGGCAGAGGGATAAACAGATCTGAGCCTGCAAAGCAGGCGACAGCCTGTTTTCCTCGGCGGAAGTAAATTCCGCCTGCGGATTCCATGCGGGGACACCCCTGCACCCCGAGGCGGTTATTGAGAAATACAAAAAGGGAAGGAGGCACGGGCGCATGAGCATTACTTGGAAGGAATTACAGGAAACGTGCCTGCGGAAGATGGACAGCTTGGACGGGGCAGCGCTGGCGAAGGACAGCAACAATGCGGCATACCTTTACGGTATGCCTGCCGCCGCCAATGAGGCATTGATGCTTTTGGCAACCAACGGGAGATACTGGAAGAAGCTGCTGACCATTACACAGAAAGAAGGGGAGACCGCCACAAAGGGAGAGCCTTTGGGCGGTTTTCTTGCCTACGACCTGCGGCAGCTGGCGGAGGGCTTTTACTGCATTGACAAAATCAAGCGGGCAAGCGGCACGGACTACGGCACCTATTCAGGCTATTTGATGGAGGGTGACCATGTGCTGCTGCTGCCGGCAGAGGACGAAGGGACGTTCCGCGTATGGTACAACGCATACCCCACGCGGATTACGGCAGAGACAGCGGCAGACTTCCCCATTGACCTGCACGAGGAGGCAGCGCATTATGTGGCGCACTACATGGCAGGGCAGCTATACAAGCATGACGACATCAGCATTGCACAGATTTACATGAACGAATTCTTTGAATGGATGGAGCGGCTTGCGGAAAGCGGACGAAAGGCAGACGGTAGGAACGCCGGCAGCGGCGGCTGGACGAGTGTAAAAAATTACTATTAGGGAGGGGGCATAGGATATGGGGAGATTCAGTGTACCTTCCTCGCCTGCCCGAAATGTGGTGAAGATTGAGACCTTCAAGGGGGTTGACCTCAACAGCAGCCCAAGCAACGTGGAGATTACCCGAAGCCCCAACGCGCCGAACATGATGCGAGATGTGCCGGGGAAGGTGCGCAAGCGGCAGGGCTATGAACGGATTGCACAATTTTCCGGCAAGCGCATCAACGGGGTTCACATTCTCAGAAGCGCAGAGAAGAACGAGGAGAAGGTTCTGATTCATGCAGGAGACAGCCTTTATCTGGAGGGGAAGGCGATTTACACCGCCATGGCGGACGAGAGAAGCGTAGGGCGGCAGTTCTACGGAAAGCTATTCATTTTTGACGGGAAGAAGGCACTTTGCTACGGCGAATTTGAAACAGAGGAAACAGCCGCAGCCGAGACGGAGACGGACAAGGCGGAAAAGCCGAAGGCGTTCATGGTGAAAACCTTAGAGGATGCGGCATACATCCCTACGGTGATTATCAGCCGAAAGCCGACAGGCGGCGGCACAACGCTTGAGCCACTAAACCTCATCGGGAGAAAATGGAAGGAAAGCTTTCTTTCGGACGGGACGGCGAAAGTTTACCAGCTGACGGCGAAGGATTTGGATGCAGACAAGGTGACCGCACGCATCATGACGAAGGAAGGCGAATGGACGGACAAGAAGGAAGGCACAGATTTCACGGTTGACAGAAAGAATGGAACTGTGACCTTTACGACCGCGCCGGGGGCAAGCCCTGTGACCGGATATGACAACGTGGAGATTACGGCGGCAAAGACGAGAAAGGGCTACGCCGAGAAAATCAACAAATGCAAAATTATTTCTCTTTTTGGCGTGAACGGGGCAATGGACAGGATGTTTCTTTCCGGCAACCCGGACTTTCCGAACCGAGACTGGTACTGCAAGATGGCGGACGGGTTTTTCTGGGGCGACCTCTGGTACAGCACGCTGGGGCAGGACGGCAGTGCGATTGTCGGCTACAGCATTATCAACGACCGCTTGGCCGCACACAAGAGTGATGCAGAGGAGGGGCGAAACGTCATCCTCCGCAAGGGGGAAATGGGCGAGAAGGACGCAACCTTCCCCATCATCGGGACGCTGACAGGCAGAGGGGCTTTAGGCAGCCACACCTTCGGATACCTTGGGAGCGAGCCTTTATTCCTGACGGACATCGGCATTATGGCAATTACGGCGGCGGACTTGACGGGGGAGAAATACAGCCAATCCAGAAGCTACTACATTGACAATGCGCTGACGGCGGAAAAGGGACTTGCGGATGCGTACGCATACATCTGGCGTGATTTTTACCTCATCAGCACCGGAGGGGGCAGGGTTTACCTTCTGGACGGCTTACAGAAAAGCTACGAGAGAGACAACCCCTACAGCAGCTTTCAATACGAATGCTATGTTTGGGAGAACGTGCCGGCAAGGGTTTTCTGGGAGGATGCACAGGGGCGGCTCTGCTTTGGGGATGCAGAGGGGAACCTCTTCCGATTTTTTGACGATGTGACGAACCAGAAAAGCTACAACGACAACGGCAGGGCGATTTCAGCCAGATGGGACACGGCGGAGCTTTCCGGAAAGCTTTTCTACAAGAACAAAAACTTCCGCCGGCTTGACTTTGTGCTTGCGCCTGCGATTGCAACGGGGGCGAAGGTATTTGCACAGGTGAAGGGGGTCTGGAGTGAGATTTTCGACAGCGGCGCGCGGGCGATGTACTTCGACTTTACGCACATCAACTGGGAGAGAATCAACTTTTCGACAGACGACACGCCCAGAACGATTGGCGGCAAGATAAAAATCAAGAAGGTGGACAAGGTTGCATTCAGCCTGCGGAATGAACAGCTGAACGAGCCATTCGGGATTTACTCCCTTGCAATGGAATACACAGAGAATGGAAATTACAAGGGGTAGGCGGCGTAGCCGCTAACTTGAAATCAGGATTTCAAGTTGTTAAGACAGAGGAATGAACAGATCAGTTCCGGCGCAGGCTTGAAACTGCCTGTTCTCCTCGACGGAAATCAATTCCGTCTGCGGATGAAATGCGGGGACACCCCTGCACCCCGCAGACGACAAAAGGGGGTGTTTTATTTGGCAGAGACGAAAAGAGAGGATGCGGCGGCATACGTCATTTTGGACAGCGCGCTGAACGGGAAGGGCGTTTCCGCCCAGACAAACCCCATGGAGAAGCCGGAGGACGAGGCGAAGGCGGTTTTTGACGAGCTTTCCAAGGACATCATCATTCCTGCCTTCAACCGCTTTGTGCTTTTCATGGCGGCGCAGCTGGGGATGATTGACATGACGAAGGACGCGGACAAGCCGATTTCCGCCGCGATGCAGACCGCCCTTGACGGAAAGCAGGACAGGGAGAAGCGGACGGGGAGCGAGACGCTTTACAAGGTGCTGACGGACAACAACTTTACGGACGAGGCGGCGGAGCAGCTGGCGGCAGCCTTTGCGGCACTGCACGAGCATGCAAACAAGACGCTTTTGGACGGGCTGACACAGGCGGACATTGACAACTGGAACGGGGCGAACGTGCTGACGAAGGACAACACGGAGCCTTACGAGCCGAGGGGCGAATATCAGCCGGCTACGGTGCGATTTGTTCTGGACAGAGTGGTTGCGATTGGGGCGGCAGACATGCAGGCGCGGATCTACGACCCACAGAACCGGCAGGCGGACATCTTCGGGGAGATGGACAAGACAGCGGCGGCCCTGCGAAAGGAAATGGCAGCGGCCTCGGCGGATGCAAGATACATCATTGACGATGTGACGGGGGAGAAATATCGGCTTGGGGTTTCGGGCGGCGGCTTATATTACAGGAAGGAGGAGAAGGCATGAACGAACCGATTTTTATTGCAAGGCAGGACACGCTGGAGAATGACATTCTGCCGGCGCACTGGCTTTCGCAATACAAGCTTTTCGGGGAGGAAAGCTACACCTTTCAGGACAAGGAGATTTGGAAGAAACTCTGCATGAGCCGTGCGGCGGCAAATGACAGGGACATGCACGCAGAGGCATTAGAGGAAATGCTGACGACATTTTCCGCGGAGCATACAGGGAAATGGATGCTTTTAATCTACGGACTGGATGCGGCGGTACTGGAGGGGCTTGCAAGCATGGCGGCGATTGCGGCAAACGGCACAGCCATGGCGGCGGTGGCAGGTAATGCGCTTTTGATGCACGCCATCACAAACAGCCAGACAGCCATGCACGCCATTGCGAACAGCGAGACAGCCATCGCTGCGAGCAGCGCCGCTATGACAGCCATCGCTGTCAGTGCTGTTGCAATGAATGCGATCGGGGGAAATTCGATTGCCAGAGATGCAATTTCCGCATCGTCCTATTACGATGCCAATATCAAAGAGAACGATATGGCGATTGCCAAGCTGGTGGTTGGCTTTGCAAACCTCGAATCTGCACGCTATTCCGGCTGCGCCGGAATGGCGGCAGATTCGACAGCCATGACCGCCGTTGCTGCGAGCAGCACAGCCATGACCGCCGTTGCTGCCAGTGCAACTGCCATGGGAAAAATTGCGGCGGTGGATGCGGCATTGAGCAAGCTGGCGGCAAGCACTACGGCGATGGATGCGCTTTATGCGAGAAAGAAGCAGATGAAGGGCGGCAGTGCAAGCAAATCGGGGAAATTTATTATTCTTGAAATTTCTCAAAGCAATGCTTTCAACACATCCAAATACGGCTATGCGACATTATCGGACGGCAGTAAGCCTGACTGGAGCAGCTATTTAGCAAAGTATGCGTTTTTCCAGAAATATCCGAAATATGCAACATACATGCTAAACGATACGGATTCTGACGATTACATCTATTACTTTGACATTGCAAGTCCTTGATAGGGGGTGAAGGAGCATGAAAGGATTTTTGAAGGAATTGCAGGAAAGCAATGCCACGGGGGCATTTGAGACAGTGCGCACGGGGGAGGTTGCCCTCACGCCGAACAAATGGCATACCATGGCGGCAATCGACGGAAACGGAAAGCTGCTGCAGGCGGATTTATTTGGGAGAATTCCATACACTTCTTCAAGTGCGCAGATTGGCGAAGCTGCTTGGGGTATGCGTATTCTGATAGACGGAGAGACGTTTGCCGATGTGCGGATGGCTGTAACCGGTGCTAGTTCTGGCATAAATGGACATCTGCTCGCAACGGACTTTACCTACCTTTTACCGCTCTTGGAAGGGAGAAACACGAGCAATCAGAAAGACCTTTTCGGAAATTTGCAGCCGGGAGGCTCTTATGTCAATATTCTGACGGAAAAGATTACGGAAGGAAAGGGTTTCAGTAGTGGTTCCACGGTCGGACGGATGTATGGTTACATGAACGTGCTTCCGTTTATCGGCTGCCTTCCTTTTCAACGCTCTTTGGAGATACAGATGGCTTTTCTTTTTGCGAATCCAACGGAGACATTGCCGGAGGGGCGGCAGATTCTGGGGAGCGTGGACATTGCTTATCAATTAGACGAGAAATGAGGTGGAGCGGATGCAGAAGGAAGAAGCGCACGCAGGCAGCGTGGAGCGGCACTATAAAAACGGTGCTACGGTACGATTTTTAAAGGGCGAGCCGCCGAAGGAGATGGAGAAAGAGGAAGAAACGCTGACGGAGCAGGAGCAGGCGATTTTGGACACAGCAATCAATGTGGACTATCTGGTCTGCATGAAGGAATTAGAGATTTGAAAGGAGAGACTGCATTATGACATACGCAAGACTGAAAAAGCTGATTGAAAGAGGGGCTTACAAGAAGGAGGACATGCTGAACAAGCTGGATGTATTCCTGATGGCGAACCGCATCACGGAAGAACAGTATCAGGAGCTGATCGGCATGATGGGATGAAAGGAGACAGGCGCATGACAGGTACATTTTGCAAGGTAAACATGATTGGCGGCGCGCTTTTGGCGGCGATGGCGGCGGCATTGGGGAAATACTGGTTTCTCTTTGCCGGCTTTCTGGCGTTCAACCTCATCGACTGGCTGACAGGCTGGGCAAAAAGCCGCATGAAGGGGGAAAGCTGCAGCAAGGTAGGCGCAATTGGCGCGATGAAGAAGGTCTGGTACTGGGTGGTTATCGCAATCGCCTTTTACATCGGCTATTCCTTTGCGCAGATGGGTGAGACCATCGGCGTGGGGCTTGGCTTCATGCAATTTATCGGGTGGTTTGTGCTGGCGAACTATCTGGTAAACGAAATCAGAAGTATTTTGGAGAACATGGTGGAAATGGGCGTAAACGTGCCGCCTATGCTGATTAAGGGACTGAAGATTGCAGCGGAGCGGATTGACGCTGCGGCAAGCATCGGGGGCGAGGACGATGGCAAATGAGACGAAGGCATGCAGAGACATCGGCGCGCTTTTGCCTGCGGCACAGGCGGCGTGCAGGGCATTCCTTGCGGCATGCGAAAGGGAAGGGCTTGCCGTTCTGATTACGGAAACCTACCGCACGCAGGAGCGGCAGGACTACCTTTACGCACAGGGCAGGACGAGAGCCGGCGCGATTATCACATGGACGAGAAAGAGCCGCCACACCGGACGGCTGGCGTGGGACGTATGCAAGAACGTAAAGGGGCAGGAATACGCCGATGCAGCATTTTTCGACAGGTGCGGAAGGATTGCGGCGCAGCTGGGGATTACATGGGGCGGCAGATGGGACACGCCCGACCGTTCCCATTTTGAGGTAGCGAGCGACTGGAAGGAAAAGAGGGAGACAGAGATGGAAAAGCGTTACGAAACGCTTGCGGAGGTGCCGACATGGGCGAAGGAACTGGTGCAGGAGATGATTACAAGGGGATGCTTTGCGGATCCGAATCAGATGCACCTTTCCGAGGATATGCTGCGGACAATGGCACTGACAGACAGGCTTTTAAAAGCAAGGGAGGGAAGGAAATGAAAGAACCTTTAACATTACTGAAAAGCCCCAGAGACGAGCGGGACTGGCATTACGGCAAAATCGTATGCGCGGGGGGAGAGCTGCCGGAGAGGGTGAGCCTGCGGCAGAGCTGCGGCCCGATTCGCAGACAGGGCAAGAGCGGCTTTTGCCACAGCTTTGCAGGGACTGCGCTGAAAAATTTGCAGGAAACGCAGGACTGGGGCGAGCGGAAATACAACTTTTCCCCTCTGGGGCTTGCCAAAGCGGTGAAGGCGAGGGATGGCATTGCCTACACCGAAGGCAGCACGCTGCTTGACGTTTGCAAGGCATTATGCAAGGACGGGGTTTTTGACGAGGTATTTTACCCCTTCACAAGCTACGACCAGGAGAGCTTCAAGAAAACAGGCAAGCTGCACTTTCCCCCCTTGGCGGTGACGGATGAGGAGGCAAAGCGCATTGGTCGTTTTTACTGCAGAAACTACGCGAGGGTGGACACACTGGAGGAAGTAAAGCGCGCTCTGGTCAATCAGAATCCCGTGCTTTTAGGGATGACCTGTTCGGAGGAAATCTATTCGCCCACAGAGGGATGTATCGGACTTCCCTTAGGGACATTCCTGATCGGCGGACATGCCGTGCTGATTATCGGCTACGATGACACGAAGGAGAGGACGATTCACGGCAGACACTACAAGGGCTTTCTGGAATGCCAGAACAGCTGGGGAGAGGACTGGGGCGAGGACGGCTTTTTCTGGATTCCCTACGAATACATCACCTACCGGACGAAGGACTTTGGGATGGGGTTTGTGATGGACATGTTCACCGCGATTGACCTTGCGAGGGAGAACCTGCAGGGGACGGCGGTGGAGCTTTTCATCGGGAAGGACAAGGCATTTGACGATGGGAAGGAGATCACCCTTGACCAGCCGCCCATTGTAG
>ERZ1106935.2016-NODE-2016-length-15280-cov-2.705222_pt1 | contig 15280 bp, 15 predicted proteins | sample MGYA00403666_ERZ1106935 | MGnify/ENA primary metagenome ERZ1106935 (study PRJEB35170, sample SAMEA104062452) | human gut metagenome | biome: human gut; feature: human-associated habitat; material: faeces | place: Denmark | collected 2012-11-20 ... | reverse complement strand
GCAGCTGTTACTAAGGCAGTCAAGGCAGTTACCACAAAGCCGGTCTATATCAAGCTGACCCCTAACGTAACCGATATTGTTTCCATTGCAAAAGCGTGCGAGGAAGCCGGTGCAGATGGCATCGCCCTCATCAATACCATGATGGGCATGCGGATTGATTTAAAAACGAAAAAGCCTGTCATTGCCAATAAAATGGGCGGCTTTTCCGGCAGTGCCATCTTCCCCGTTGCTGTTCGCATGGTCTATCAGGTGGCTGAGGCAGTTAACATTCCTGTGATTGGCATGGGCGGCGTTTCCTCTGCGGAGGATGTCATTGAAATGATGCTTGCCGGTGCAACTGCCGTAGAAATCGGTGCGGCAAATCTGGTTGACCCCTTCATCTGCAAAAAAATCATCGAGGATTTGCCTCGTGTTATGGAAAAATACAATATCAAGGATTTAAACGACATCATTGGAGGTGCCCATAAATGAGTAAGGATGTAATCATTGCCTGCGATTTTAACAGCAAGGCAGATTTGATGACATTTTTAGATAAATTTGAAAACGAAGACAGAAAGCCTTTCTTAAAGGTCGGCATGGAGCTGTTCTATGCGGAAGGCCCTGCCATCGTAAAGGAAATCAAGGCAAGAGGACATAAGATTTTCTTGGATCTCAAGCTGCATGATATCCCCAATACCGTAAAAAAAGCCATGGCGGTTCTCTCTGCTCTGGATGTAGATATCTGCAACCTTCATGCGGCAGGTACAGCGGCAATGATGGAAGCAGCTCTGGAAGGCTTGACAAGAGCGGACGGCACACGTCCCCTGCTCATTGCCGTAACACAGCTGACCTCTACCAGCGAGGAACGAATGCAGAAAGACCTTCTGATTGACCGCCCTCTGGATGAGGTTGTTATGCACTATGCAAAAAATGCGAAGGATGCCGGTCTGGACGGCGTTGTTTGCTCCCCTTTGGAGGCAGGTAAGGTAAAAGCAGTCTGCGGCGATGCCTTCCTTACCGTAACCCCCGGCGTACGCTTTGCCGATGGTGAGGTGGGCGATCAGGTGCGTGTGACGACACCTGCAAAGGCAAGAGAACTTGGCTCTGATTACATCGTGGTCGGCAGACCTATCACACAGGCGGCTGACCCCGTTCAGGCATATCACAGATGTATTCGCGAATTTTTAGGAGGAGAAGTAGAATGAATATCAAAGAACAGATTGCAAAAGACCTGCTGTCCATCGGTGCAGTTTTCCTGCGCCCCGAAGATCCCTTCACATGGGCAAGCGGCATCAAAAGCCCCATTTACTGCGATAACAGACTGACGCTGACCTCTGTAGCGGTAAGAAATCATGTAGAAAATGCTCTGGCAGAAACCATCAAAAGAGAATACCCCGATGCCGAGGTACTGATGGGTACCTCCACCGCAGGCATTGCCCATGCTGCCATCACAGCACATCTGCTTGACCTGCCCATGGGATATGTTCGCTCCGGCGCAAAGGATCATGGCAGACATAACCAGATTGAAGGCAGACTGGAAAAGGGACAGAAGGTTGTTGTTGTAGAAGACCTGATTTCTACCGCAGGCAGCTGTATCGAGGTTGTAAACGTGCTGCGTGAAGCAGGCGCAGAGGTTCTGGGTGTTGTCAGCATCTTCACCTATGGCCTGCAGAAGGGTCTGGACAGACTGGCAGAAGCAAATGTAAAAAATGTAAGCCTTTCCAATTTTGATGCTGTGGCAGAGGTTGCCGCAAAGGAAGGCTATATCAAGGAATCCGACATCGCACGTCTGCTGAAATTCCGCAGTAACCCGAGCGATGAAAGCTGGAGGGAGATGTAAGCATGAGAAGCCTCATTGATATTATAGACCTAACGGTAGAAGAAATCGATGATTTGATTGCCACCGCCAATGATATCATTGCAAGTCCCGATAAATATGCAGAAAAGTGCCACCGCAAAAAACTGGCGACGCTCTTTTTTGAGCCTTCCACCCGTACACGTTTGAGCTTTGAAGCGGCTATGCTGGAGCTTGGCGGCAGTGTGATTGGCTTCTCCGGTGCAAGCAACAGCTCCGCCTCCAAGGGCGAAAGCGTTTCCGATACGGTGCGTGTGGTTGGCTGCTATGCCGATATCATCGCCATGCGCCACCCCAAAGAGGGCGCACCTATGATTGCATCCATGCGTTCTCCGGTGCCTATCATCAATGCCGGGGACGGCGGACATAACCACCCCACCCAGACTCTGGCTGACCTCTTGACGATTCAGCGGGAAAAGGGCTCCTTTGAAAACCTGACCATCGGGATGTGTGGTGACCTGAAATTCGGCAGAACCGTACATTCTCTGATTCATGCCATGCGCCGTTATAAAGGTGTAAAATTCATCCTGATTTCTCCTGAGGAGCTGAAGGTTCCGGAATACATCATTCAGGAATTAGACCATGAGGGCATCCCCTATGAGGAAACCACAAGCCTTGAGGATGCAATGCCCTCTCTGGATATTCTCTATATGACAAGGGTACAGCAGGAACGCTTCTTCAACGAAGCGGACTATGTCCGTCTGAAGGATAGCTATATCCTGAATCCGGATAAGCTGGCAACCGCAAAAAAGGATCTCTGCATCATGCACCCCCTGCCCCGTGTCAATGAAATTTCCGTTGCAGTGGATGATGACCCCAGAGCCTGCTATTTCAAGCAGGTGCTGAACGGCAAATATATTCGCATGGCTTTGATTCTGAAATTACTGGAGGTGGCGTAACATGATGAAGGTAACCGCAGTGAATAACGGTGTGGTCATTGACCATATCACCGCAGGCAAATGTATGAAGCTGTATCAGTTTCTGGATTTAGACCACGTTGATGCAACCATTGCGCTGATTAAAAATGCGCCCAGCCAGAAAATGGGCAAAAAGGATATCATTAAAATTGATACCGAGCTGGAACTGGATTTGGATGCGCTGGGCTATATTGACCCCAACGTAACCATCAATATCGTAAAGGACGGCGTTTGCGTGAAAAAGGTACATCCGCAGCTGCCCGAACGGCTGACGAATATCATCCAGTGCAAAAACCCTCGCTGCATCACCTCTGTGGAGCAGGAGATTCCCCATATCTTCAAGCTGACAGACAGGGAAAAGGGCGAATATCGCTGCATTTACTGCGAATCCAAGGCAAAAAATTAACCTAAGTCGAAATCAGGATTTCGACTTGTTTAAAAAAGGGTATCGACACAGTCGATACCCTTTTTCTCATTCTTCTATTTTATCTTCTATTTTATTCTGTTCCTTTTGCAGCTTATTCCGCTGAAGCCCATAAATCACCAATAAAATAATCCCTAGAAATCGACCGCCTCTGCCAAGCAGCAGAAAAACGATCGGCAGAATCATTCCCTTCCACCATTCCTCTTTTTGGGCAAGCCGCCATTCCAGATAGCAGATTGCAGCATAAATCAGAAGCATCACCAGAATGATTGCACATACATAAAGTGTACCGGACATCCGAAATGTATCTAACATGCTCATAAAAATCCCCCTTTCTGCCTTTCCTATCTCAAACATACCATAGTTTCCACAAAAAAGCAATTCTTTCCCCGTTTTCTTTATGATACATTTCCCTTTCCCTGCATAAACTGTTATGAAAAACCTATAGGGAGCGTTTCCATGCAGAATCCGTATGTAAAATATCTGAAAACGAAGAATGGCTATTTCTATCTTTTTTATTATGAACACGGCAATATTTTCTGTCGCAGCTTTTCCCATGACGGCTGGACAGTGCCGCAGAAAATCGCGGAGAAAGCCTCTCCTGTTTTTTCCGTCTGCCAATATGAAGCTATCACCTATCTGCTCTATTCCGGCGGCGAAGGGCAGCTTTATCTGGCATCCTCTGCCGATTTTGCCAACTGGGAGCATCGCCCCCTGCGAAACGGTACCTCCCCCACCGACCGTACAAGGTTTTTCCTTCTGCCAAGCAAGGAGGCCTTCCATATTATTTACCACCTGCCAACAGAAGCAACCGGCGTGGATTCCCTTGTTTACAGCGTCTTTCGCAATGGGCAATGGGAAAAGCCCTATCAGATTGACCGCTTCCTGCCGTTGAAGCAAACACCCTTCCTCGCCAGACGGCTGAGTGATGCGCATATCATCCTGTATTACCGCACCGGCAGAAACGTCCTCAGCGCAAGAGAAATGCTCTTGACCCCCTATACCATCGGCAGTGTCACGCCGCTGATTCAGACCCCCACCCCTTGCACCGACCTCTCCATCATCAACGATACCGAAAGAATCCATATTCTCTATATTGTTCGCAATATGTTCCGCACGCAGGTGGTCTATCAATATAAGCATACCGCCGCTATCAGCACGCCGCGCATCCTCTGGGAGGATACGAACTGCGAAAACTGCCTTGCCTATCAGGAAAACGGCAGACTGATTCTCATGTGGACGGCAAACGGACAGCCATTTCGCTGTATCTCCGAAAACGGCGGTGCCTCCTTCGGCGCGGTGGAGCGCTATATGGAAAAATTCCCTGCCTACTGCATAAAAGGCGAGCTGCTCGGCGCAAATGATGCAGCACTGAACGCGGCGGAGTGCTATGGCAACGGACAGCATGGCTTTCTGCCTGCGGTGTTTGCCCCCTCTCCCCTGCCCGAAGCACCAAAGGCGGCAAAGCAGGCGGAGGAAGATGACTATTCCAAGGCATACACCGCGTTACAGGCATCCCATAAAAAGCAGATAGAGGAATTTTCCGTTCTTCTGGAGCAAAGAAGTGATGAAATTGCCGCTGTCAATGCCCGTTGGAAGACACAGCTTGAAAAAATGGAGCAGGAGCTTTCTGCTCTCCGCATGGAAAATGCGCAGCTGCGGCAATCCTCCCTTCCGGAACAAGCCGAGAAGGAATCCTGATTTTTTGCATACAAAAAGCCCTCCCTACGTTTTTTCGTAGTCGAAGGCTTTTTTATCTTTCTTATTCGGGTGCCGTTTCGTCCTGCTGTACCCTTCTCTGAATTTCTCCTGCAAAATCCGCTACTGCAAAGACATCTGTGCAGAAGGTATCGGAATCCGTAATCACTGCGCCAACCCTTGCCATATCCTCCATATTCACGCGCTGAATCTCCGCCGTATTGGAGGAACAGCAATCCTCAATGATGAGAATATTATAATCCAGAGAAAGCCCGTCATAGCATGAGGTACGGATGCAGTTCGGGGTGGTTGTTCCTGTCAGAATCACAGTTTTCACGCCCAGACGGCGCAGAATTAAATCCAGCTCTGTCTGGAAAAAAGCGGAAAAACGAGGCTTTATAATTGTATAATCCCCCTTCTGCGGTGTAAATTCCGCAGGCACCTCGATAGATAACGCACCCGTGCTGTTGGGTGCAAGGTAACGATTGCCGCCAAGCCAGCTGTCATAGCGTGTAAATTCCACATCACTGCCGTTTCTGCGATAAATGCGGTTCACAAAGAATACCGGAATCCCTCTTTCTCTCGCCTTGCGAATCCCCCTGCCGCAGGCAGGCACGCTTTTTGCCGCCTCCTGAATACACAGAGGAGATTCCTTGCTGATAAATGCATTCTCCATATCAATCACAACCAGAGCTGTTGTTTTCCAATCCATATTTATTTCTCCTTTCACATTGTTCTTTCGGAAATACTACCATATTTTCCTCTCTGCGGCTACCCCTTCTTTTTTCTGAGAAATGCACCATTTGTCCCCTTTGCAATATATTGAAAGTATCAAACTCTGCAAAGGAGGTCCTTTCCATGAACCCCATTGTTTCTCTGGAGGATGTCAGCCTCCGCTACCACAGCATCGGCGGAGAAACCTCTGCTGTGTCTCATCTGAGCCTTTCCGTCCAAGCGGGCGAATTTATATCCATTGTCGGACCTTCGGGCTGCGGCAAATCCACAATTCTTTCCATGCTGGCAGGGCAGCTTGCCCCTTCCGAAGGGAGCATTTACATCGGCGGCACGATTGGCTACATGCTCCAGAAGGATTATCTCCTGCAATGGCGGAGCATCCGTTCCAATGCCCTGCTCGGCTTGGAAATCCAGAAAAAGCTGACCCCCGAAAACATCGCCTATGTTGATACCCTGCTTACGCAATATGGTCTCGGCGATTTCAAAAACGGCCTGCCCAACCAGCTTTCAGGCGGTATGCGCCAACGCGCGGCACTCATCCGCACACTTGCTGTTCGTCCCGATATTCTCCTTCTGGATGAGCCGTTTTCCGCACTGGATTATCAGACAAGGCTTTCCGTTTCGGATGAAATCGGTACGATTATCCGCGAGGAAGGAAAAACCGCCATCCTCGTCACGCATGATATTTCCGAAGCCATCAGCCTTTCCGACCGCGTGGTGGTGCTCTCCAAGCGTCCTGCAAGCCTGAAAAAAATCTTCCCCATTCAGTTCTCCACCAAAAACCATACCCCCATGCAGGCGAGAGAAGCCCCTGAATTCAAGGATTATTTCAATGCCATCTGGAAGGAGTTGGATGTTCATGTTTCATGAAAAAGAACACATTTCCAAGGAGCAGACGGCGTATCTGCGCCGCACACAAAAAAGAAAAGCCGCTGTCTGGCTTTTGCAGGTGCTTTTGCTTATTCTGTTTTTCCTTCTTTGGGAAATTGCCGCAGACTGCGGTTGGATTGACCCCTTCCTTTTCAGCCAGCCGACGGAATTATTCGCAACAGCCGTTAAAATGATTCGGGACGGCTCTCTTTTCCTGCATATCGGCACAACGCTCCGAGAAACGGTAATCGGCTTTCTTCTGGGGACAATTCTCGGCACGCTGACGGCGGTGCTGCTCTGGTGGAATCGCTTCATTTCCGATGTGGCAGAGCCATATCTCGTGGTTCTCAATTCTCTGCCGAAAACAGCACTTGCTCCCATCATCATTGTCTGGTTCGGGAATAATCAATCCTCTATCATCATCGTTGCCCTGCTCACCTCGATTGTAGTGACAATTCTTTCCGTACTGAATGGCTTCTTGCAGGTGGATGAAGACCAGATTAAGCTGATTCGCATTTTCGGCGGCACAAAACGGCAGGTACTCACAAAGGTCGTTTTCCCTGCGAATATTCCCTGCATCCTCAATGCACTGAAAATCAATGTCGGGCTTTCCTTTGTCGGGGTCATCGTCGGGGAATTTCTTGTCGCACAGGATGGTCTGGGCTTTTTGATTGTCTATTCCTCGCAGACCTTCGCCATGCGCGTAGTGCTTCTTTCGGTTGTCATTCTGGCAATCCTCTCCGCCCTAATGTATCGCGCCATTTCCCTTCTGGAAAAACAGTTTCATAAATGGCAGGGATAAAAAATGGTGTGTCCCGATAAGAAACCTTGTATTCTGAAATGCTGAAAGCTATGGCTACTGCATCAGCTTCCCCTGACAGCCTAAGCTAAAGGATGCCTGTGGGAAACCTCACTGTATCCGCAGTGCTTTCGCTATTTCATTTTCCTCCTGTTTTCTAGTCGGGACACACCCAAACATACTTCTTATTTTTTTATTTTATACGCACTGCAAGGGGCAATCTGCCTTTTCGCAATAGCGTTCCAAAACAGCAATCAATTCTTCCCACACTAGCGGCTTCGGCAAATATGCCGTCATGCCTGCCGCCTTGATTTTTTCGATATCGCCCGGAAAAATACCTGCTGTTACCGCAAAAATCGGAATTTGTTCGGCATCCGGCCGATTCAGACTGCGGATGCGTCTGGTCGCAGTCAGCCCATCCATCTCCGGCATCATTACAACCATCAGAATGATATCAAAGCTGTTTTCGGGCGCATTCTTGAAAAGCTCCAATGCGGCTTTTCCGTTTTCTGCCTTGGTGACAACCGCACCTGCCTCCGTCAGCATATATTCCGCAATTTCAAGATTCAGCGTATTATCATCTGCCAAAAGGATATTCACACCGGAAAGACTTGCTAATTTCTTCTGCTGCGCTGCCACCTTCGGCTTTTCAAACGGCAGCTCCAGCGTAAAAGTGGAACCCTTATGCAGTTGGCTTTCCGCCGTGATGGTTCCGCCCATGCGGTCAACCAAGCCCTTTACGATTGCCATACCCAAGCCGCTGCCCTGATATTTTGTGCGCGCACTTTCCTTTTCCTGCGTAAAAGGCTCAAATAGCTGCGTATCAATGAATTCCTGCGACATTCCCTCGCCGGTATCACTGATTCTGATTTGAAAAACCACCTGCGTCTCTGTTTCGCGCAGAAGCGTAATTTGGGTCGCAACCAAGCCGCCTGCCTGCGTATAGCGAATGGCATTGGTGTAAAGATTGAAAAGGATTTTCTTGATATGATAGGGGCTGCCAATCAGCTCCTGCTCACATGCCGCCTGCACCTGAAAGGAGAACTCCAGACCGTTGTCCGGAAAAAGATTTCTGCTGTTTTCCATCGTTTCTCTGCAAAGTGCCACAAGCCGAAACGGAATCTTCTCCATCTGTATATTACCGGACTGCATCTCATTCATATCCAGCACATTATTCGCAAGGGAAAGCAATGCCGATGCAGATTTCTCTATCTTTTCTACATTTTCCAGTACCTTTGCAGTATCCGCAGGGTTGCTTTCGATGATGTGTGCCATTCCCAGAATCCCATTGATGGGCGTGCGAATATCATGCGACATATTGTGCAGAATCTGCGCGCGTGCTGCCGCAATCTTCCCTTCTGCCTCCAGCTTGGAAATCTCCTGTATCGCATTTTTATTTCTCTGCTGTAAATGTCCGATGACACAGATATTGGCAATCAAGCCTAACAGAACAACGATTAGCTTATCTCTGTTGATTGGTTCAAAATAAATCCAACTATGGTCTATGGAAAAAAAGAACATAGAATAAAGCAAGGTCAGGATGCCGCACAGCGTCCCCACAAGATAGCCACACTGCACCAGAACCGCCGATAAAAACACAAATAATATAATATTGGGATTGGGAATGTTGAATCTATACACAGCTGCACACAGCAAAAGCTGTATTGCACACAATAATACACATTCCCTCCCCCTGCTTAAGCTCTTTTTCATCTTTATTACCCCTTTTTAAAATGTAAAAAGCTGTTCGCACAGGATTTTATTTTAATCTCTGTTACTCACAATTTGCACCACAATACAGTACAATTATACTGTGTTTTTGCACATTTTTCCAGTATAAATTGTTCTTTTTTTAAAACATTATCGTTATTTGGCTGATTATTAAAGAATTTTAATCATTAGACTGCAAAGAAAGCTCCCCCTCCTGCCAAACGCCGTAAACCTCCTCCAGAAGCGTAAACGGCTGTGCGCCGCGGAAGATTTCCGTCATTTTCTTTTCAAAGCTATCTGCCGCATCTGTTTCCACCAGAACGATAAATTCCACCTGCTCCGTATAAATCGTATCAAACAGCTCATGCCCATCCTGCAGAATTTCATACTGCACCTTTCCCGAATCGGAATATGCTGCCAGAACGGAATATTTCCGATACAAAACCAGCTCCGCAATCCCTGCCGCAAGCAGTCCCTCCTTCGCAGAATGACCATACGCACGCACCAGACCGCCTGTTCCCAGAAGTGTGCCGCCAAAATAACGCGTCACCACAATCGCCGTATCTTTGATATCCTCCCCCTTCAGCACGCTTAATACAGGCATCCCCGCTGTCCCCTGCGGTTCGCCGTCGTCGCTGAAACGCTGTAATTCGTTTCTCTCCCCAATCTGATATGCAAACACATTATGCGTCGCATTCCAGTATTTCTTTTTCATTTCCTCAATGAACGCCTTCGCTTCCTCCTCGGTTTTCACAGGGCGCACCGTTGCGATAAAGCGTGATTTTTTCTCCACAATCTCCGCCTCCGCCTGCGTCAGTATGGTTTTATATTTTTTCAGCATAAAGTCACCTTTTTTTCTGTTAATTTTTTCTTTTATTTTAACATATTTCCCTGTCCGCACTCAAGTCCGCTTTTGTATGGAATTTTGTTTTTCTGTCCATCCTAAGTCTATCGAAAGGAGAGGATATCATGTTCGGACGAGAATACAGAGATCTGGCAGATTTGCTGTTAAACAACGAGCGTGCAAAGCATTTTTACAAAAGCCTGCCGCAGGATACACAGCAGATACTCACCGAAAACGGCAGTGAAATCCGCACCATGACTGCCCTGCGGCATTTCGCCAAAACTGCACCGAAAACAGACGATTAACGAAAAAAGCGGCTGACCGAGGAGACCTCGGCTTGCCGCCTTTTTCTTGGTTCTTGGAAAATTATTTTTTATCAAAGCCCATCAGCTTTGCGCAGTTATTATAGAAAACATCCTTTATCTGTTCCTCTGTCAAGCCGCTTGTCATAACCTTCATGGCTTCGACTGCCGCAGGATGATAGGGTGCATCCGTACCGAACATAATGCGGTCAGCACCAACCTCCTCATACGCCTCTCTGATTTTGGAGGGCATCGGCATGCCGCTCATTTCCAGATACAAATTGGGATAACGCTTTGCCATTTTCAGGGTAGCATCAATATATACCCCATGTCCATGCCCCATGTGAATCATGACAAGCTTCACATCGGGATGGCGTTCTGCCAGAAGCGCAATGCTCCAGGGCAGAGAATAAGGGGGGTGTCCGCAGTGCATGAAAACAGGAATATTCAAATCCTTTGCCGCCTCCATGATGGGGTCCATCAGCTCTGCATCTGCAACATAGGCATGCTTCAGAGGATTCGCCTTAATGCCCTTGAAGCCCTTATTCTGCACATAATCATAAATCATATCTACCGCCTTCTGCCCGTCATAGGGGTTAGGATATACCATCCCCACAAAGCGGTCGGGGTATTTCTCTACTGCATCCAGACAGATTTCATTCGGTTCAGAGCAAAGCAGTGTTTTTTCGATATTGAATTCATCCATCTGCGCAATCAGCTGCTCCGCGTTAATGGAAAGCTTTGCCCAGCCGCCGAATTCACCAATATGTGCATGTGCGTCTATTTTTTTAAATTCCTTTACATCCATTTTTTACATCTCCCTTAATTTCTGCATAATGCCTGCTTTATTGAACAATACCACCAGAACTGTTGCCAGAACAACGCCTGTAATTGTTTGCGAAGTCAGCCCCGGTACACCGCCGATGGCATACGCCCAATCGAACAGGAAAACCTTAAACACGGTATACAGGATAATCTGTACGATACCGCCCACGATGGAGCCGATCAGCCAGTTTCCTTTTCTGTTTGGCATGATTTTATCAATAAACAACCCCATGACCGTTGCCATGATGTACTTAATGATAAATGTCGGGATAACCCAGTGCATGTAGCCGCCCAGAAGGTCGGACAGCGCTGCGCCGATGCCCCCTGCCAACGCGCCCTTTCTGGTACCCAGAATCAGAACGCTCAGGAAAATCATACAGTCCCCCATGTGGGAATAGCCATGCAAAGAAGGAATCTTTACGGTATAAATCCCGATGAAGGTAATCGCTGCCATCATTGCTGTTTTTGTAATGTCTTTGACTGAATAGGTACTGCTGTTCATTTTACTTCCTCTCTTTCTTAACCCTTTCACCTTTTCTTTTGTGAAATCTCTCTGAATTGCTTACAATTCTATCATGGAAAGATACGGTATCCAATCCCTCAGGCATAACATTCCAGAATTGTATGGGTATAATTATACAGAATGTATCGGTGCAATTTGGGATTCGCTATACAATCGACTATCTTTTTTCTGTTCGTTATGTTATACAATCTGTAAAATAATTGCTTATACTTAGAACCGAAAAATGCCCCCCGCATCACTCTATTGTGACACGGAGGGCACCCTCTTCACGAAACAATCATGGTTTCTATTCTTATTTTCTTTTACAGAACAACGTAGTTCCCATTTTCATCCACATCCACGGTCAGCGTTGTGCCGGGCTCTACCTCGTCGGCAATAATCTTTCTTGCCAGCAGGGTTTCCACATGACGCTGTACCAGACGCTTCAGCGGTCTTGCGCCAAAGGCAGGGTCATAGCCCGTTTCAATGATGTAGTTCTTTGCACGCTCTGTCAGCTCGCATTTCAGCTGCTTATCTGCCAGTCTGCCATTCAGATCCTTCATAATCAGATCAATGATATGGGTGATGTTATCCTTTGTCAGCGGTTTATAGAATACAATTTCATCCAGACGGTTCAAAAATTCGGGACGGAAGGACTGCTTCAGCAATGCTTCTACTGCCGCTCTTGCGTCCGCTGTAATCTCGCCGTTGGCATCAATGCCATCCAACAGGTAAGAGGAACCAAGGTTGGAGGTCAGAATGATAACGGTATTCTTGAAGTCCACCGTTCTGCCCTGCGAATCTGTGATTCTGCCGTCATCCAATACCTGCAGCAGGATATTGAATACATCGGGATGGGCTTTTTCCACCTCATCGAACAGGATAACGGAATAAGGTTTCCGACGAACAGCCTCGGTCAGCTGACCGCCTTCCTCATAGCCGACATACCCGGGAGGCGCACCAATCAGACGAGACACGCTGAATTTTTCCATGTATTCGGTCATATCGATACGAACCATGTTCTTTTCATCGTCAAACAGGCATTCTGCCAGTGTTTTTGCCAGCTCTGTCTTACCAACACCGGTAGGACCGAGGAACAGGAACGAACCGATGGGTCTGTTTGCACTCTGGATGCCGGCACGGCTTCTGAGAATTGCTTCGGAAACCTTTGTAACGGCTTCCTCCTGCCCGACAACTCTTTCGTGCAGAATATCCTCCAGATGCAACAGCTTATCTCTTTCGCCCTCCATCAGCTTTGCAACAGGAATCCCCGTCCAACGCTCAATGATACGGGCGATTTCTTCTTCTGTTACTTTGTCACGCAGCAGGGTATTTCTGCCACTGTTTTCCTCTGCAAGGTGTTCCTTCTCCTGCAATTCCTTCTGGAGCTGAGGCAGCTTGCCGTATTTCAGCTCTGCCGCCTTATTCAGGTCATATTTTCTTTCTGCCGCTTCGATTTCGGCATTGACATCTTCAATTTCCTCTCTCAGCTTCTGCACAACGCCGATGGCATCCTTTTCATTCTGCCATTTTGCCTGCAAAGCAGAGAAGTTTTCACGCATTTCAGCCAGTTCCTTCTGGATTTCCTGCAAATGCTCCTTAGACAGCTTATCGTCCTCTTTTTTCAGTGCCGCTTCTTCGATTTCATGCTGGATAATCTTTCTCTGGATGATATCCAGCTCGGTAGGCATGGAGTCCATTTCGGTACGAATCATCGCGCACGCTTCATCCACCAGGTCAATCGCTTTATCAGGCAGGAATCTATCCGAAATGTATCTGTTGGACAGGGTTGCCGCCGCAATGATTGCCTGATCCTGAATTTTTACGCCATGATAAACCTCATATCTTTCCTTCAGACCACGCAGAATAGCGATGGTATCCTCAACCGTAGGCTCATTGACCATAACCGGCTGGAACCGACGTTCCAGAGCAGGGTCTTTTTCCACATACTGTCTGTATTCATTCAGCGTGGTTGCACCGATACAATGCAGCTCACCTCTTGCCAGCATAGGCTTCAGCAGGTTGCCTGCATCCATTGCGCCGTCCGTTTTGCCTGCACCAACAATCGTATGCAGCTCATCAATAAAGAGGATAATCTTACCTTCGCTCTTTCTGACCTCATTCAGAACGGCTTTCAGTCTCTCCTCAAATTCACCACGGAATTTTGCGCCTGCAATCAGAGAACCCATATCCAGAGAGAAGATGGTTTTATCCTTCAGGCTGTTGGGTACATCCTCTTTCACGATACGCTGTGCCAGACCCTCCGCAATGGCGGTTTTGCCGACACCAGGTTCACCAATCAGAACAGGGTTGTTTTTCGTCTTTCTGGACAGAATACGGATGACGTTTCTGATTTCATCGTCACGCCCAATCACAGGATCAAGCTTTTTGCTTCTTGCCTTTTCCACCAGGTCTGTGCCGTATTTCTTCAAAGCATCATAGGTTGCTTCGGGAGAATCGCTCGTCACTCTGGTGTTGCCACGGACGGTTGCCAGAATTTTCATAAAGCCGTCTCTGTCCACGTTGTACTGACGGAACAGCTCCTTCAAAGCGGCATTGGGTGCATTGACCATTGCCATAAAGATATGCTCTGCCGCGGTCAGTGCTTTTTCCAGATCAACCGCAACTCTTGTTTCGCCGCCGCTGACACGAGGCAGCCGTTTTACCTCATTCTCCACTGCCTGCGTCAAGCCGTTGACATTGATATTCATCTTCTGCAGCAGTCCCGGAATTAAGCCATCCTCCTGCTGGAGCAAAGCCAACAGCAAATGCTGCTGATCCAACTGCGGATTCCCATATTCAACTGCATTCGACTGGGCGTTTTGAATGGCCTCCAAAGATTTTTGTGTAAATTTCTGTAAGTTCATAACCATTCCACCTTTCAAATGTTTTTTACAAATTCAGGTGATGGGGGATAGCTCCATTCGGGTATCTCCTTATCACAAGACCTATTATATACTGTTAGCACTCGCTTGTAAAGAGTGCTAACAAAAGTTTTTTGTAAATTTTTTGTAACGAAAGAATGAATAAATTATACATATTTTTTCCATTCAACACTTATGCAGCTGTAAAATAGAGGAATTTTTTTTCATTTTTCCGCATCTGAACAGGTGGAAACAAGCCATCTATCACAATTATCCTTTTCCCTTAATATCTTAAATTGATATTGGAAAGGGATACCTGCGCATCATAGCCTTTTTCTGCTATCATATATTCCATACCCTTTTTTGCCAAATCAATATGGTTTTTCGGCGCTACTACAATTTCTTTAATCGGAAGCAATTTATCCGTCAGTTGAATTTGCACATAGGGAATAAGAAAGCCGTCCTTCTCTCTATAAAGACCCGTCCCCTTCTTTTTGAAGATAAACCGATATTCCTGCTCCTCCCGAAAGGCACTGTTTTTGAAAAACATGGCATAAATCGCTGTGATTTTCTGGAATTTTCTGCATGCCTTTTTATATTCCTCACAATCTCTGTTTTTTGCACCTGCCTCGATAATCTCTGAAAAGGAAAGCTGCATTTCATTCGGAATCCCTTCGTTTAAAATTCTGCGAACAATCTTTTTCTGTTCTTCCATTTCATACAGCACCAAGCCATGATACTCAATGGTATTGTTTTCTTCAATGCGTGCAATCAGCCGCTTGCTGTCAAAGCCGATGTTATAGCCGGTTTCATTCCCAAATTCAGACCACATGGTAATGCTGTCTCTGCAATTAGAAAAGGACAGCACGAAATATTCCTTGCTCCTGCCGCCGCCGCAGAGAATATTTTCCTCCAAAACATCCTCTAAAAACATATCGCACAGGGATTATTCCTCG
>ERZ1106935.2014-NODE-2014-length-15304-cov-2.863007_pt1 | contig 15304 bp, 12 predicted proteins | sample MGYA00403666_ERZ1106935 | MGnify/ENA primary metagenome ERZ1106935 (study PRJEB35170, sample SAMEA104062452) | human gut metagenome | biome: human gut; feature: human-associated habitat; material: faeces | place: Denmark | collected 2012-11-20 ... | reverse complement strand
GGATTGTGAGAGTGCGTAGCACGGAACAATCCGTAGGTATCAGTTCTGGGGACTCGTGGGTATCAGTTACGGGTACCCGTAGATATCAGGTGGGGGTATCACACCATATCCGGGAGGCAAATATGATAGAAGTAAGCAATCTTACAAAAAAATATGGTGACCATATTGCCGTAGATCATCTCTCTTTCCGTGTGGAAAAGGGACAGATTTACGGCTTTCTTGGTCCAAACGGCGCAGGTAAATCCACGACTATGAACATCATCACGGGTTATCTGGCAGCCACGGAGGGTACTGTGACGATCGATGGCAAAGATGTCCAAAAAGATCCGGAGGAGGCAAAGCGTGCCATCGGTTATCTGCCGGAGCTTCCGCCGCTGTATGTTGACATGACTGTCAGAGAATACCTGGATTTCGTGGCAGAACTGAAAAAAGTGCCGAAAAAAGAGCGGAAGCAGCAGATTGATGAGGTCATGGAAATGACACAGATCACCGATATGCAGCAGCGTCTGATCAGGAATCTGTCAAAAGGTTACAGGCAGAGAGTCGGACTGGCGCAGGCAATCCTCGGCTACCCTGAGGTTATCATTCTGGATGAGCCCACGGTAGGTCTGGATCCGAAACAGATCATCGAGATCCGTGATCTGATCCGCAAGCTGGGGGAGAATCATACCGTGATCCTCAGCTCCCATATTCTGTCGGAGGTCAGTGCGGTCTGCGACCATATTATGATCATAGCCCACGGTAAGCTGGTAGCCAGTGATTCTCCGGAGAATCTGCAGAAGCTTATGAGTGGTTCCATGGAACTGGATCTGGAAGTAAAGGGAAGCATCGCTGCGGTGAAGAGTGCATTGCAGGAGATCTCACAGATCGACCGGATCGAAGAGAACACGGAGGCATCCAAAAATATTGCAAAGCTGAAAGTGATCTCCAAAGAGAATGCAGATATCAGAGAGCAGGTATTTTATGCACTGGCAGATGCAAAGCTGCCTATTTTAGAGATGACCCATGCGGAAAAGTCTCTGGAAGACATCTTCCTGGAACTGACCGAGGATGTAGCACCCACACAGCCGGAGAAGCACAAACTATTCTCAAAAAGAAAAAGGCCGGAAATGTCAGATGCTGCCGCACAGCAGACAGAAGCTTCGGAAGAGGAAGCACAGCCCGGAGAAGAGAAAAAAGAAACTGTAACTACAAAGGAGGCGGAATCATATGCTAGCCATTTATAAGAGAGAATTGAAATCCTATTTCCGTTCCTTTATCGGATTTTTATTTATTGCAGTCACCCTGTTTTTCCTGGGACTGTATTTCAGCGTTTATAACCTGATGAACGGATATCCTTATTTTGCGTATGTGGTATCCAGCGTTACCTTTTTATTCATGCTGACCGTGCCGATCCTGACCATGCGTATCCTGGCGGAGGAAAAGCGGAGCAAGACGGATCAGCTGATCCTGACGGCACCGGTGTCCGTAGGCGGCATCGTTATGGGAAAATTTCTGGCGCTGTTAACTATATTTGCCATTCCCGTAGCGATCATCTGCTTTTACCCGCTGATCATGGCGCAGTACGGCAGTGTTCCCATGGGAGAGGCTTACCTGTCGATCCTGGCATATTTCCTCTTCGGGATGACCGCCATTGCCATCGGTCTGTTCCTGTCTTCCGTGACAGAGAGCCAGGTCATCGCAGCAGTACTTACTTTTTTAGTATTGTTCCTGGGATATATGATGGATTCCATCTGCTCCATTATTTCCAGCACCGGCAATCTGTTGACAAAGCTGCTGCGTTGCTTTGACCTTTACACACCGTTTTCCAACCTGTTAAACGGCACACTGGATGTATCTTCTATCGTATATTATGTATCCGTTACGGCTTTGGTTCTGTTCCTGACGGTACAGTCCATTCAGAAACGCCGTTACAGCATGTCCGTGAAGAACTTAAGCTTCAGTGCCTACAGTACCGGTATGATCGCTGTAGCGGTAGCATTGGTAGTAGTCGTTAATATTATCATGGGCGAGATGCCTTCCAGCTGGACAGCAATCGACATGACCAGCCAGAAGCTCTATTCCCTGACAGATCAGACCGTTGACTATGTGAAAAATATGCAGGATGATGTGACAATCTATGTGTTGGTAAATCAGGACAATCAGGATACCACATTGGGGCAGACTTTACAGAGATATGATGATCTGTCGGATCATATCACGGTGGAATATGTGGATCCCACCGTTAATCCGATGTTCTATACCCAGTACACCACCGGCAACATCAGCACGAACAGCCTGATCGTGGTCAGCGACAAGCGCAGCAAGGTCATTGATTACAATGATGTCTATGAGTCTTCCTATGATTTTGACTATTCGACGTACAGTTATAATACCACGACCACCGGTTATGATGGCGAAGGACAGATCACCAGTGCGTTGGATTATGTGTTAAATGACAATATGCCCAAGGTATATATGACAACAGGACATAATGAACTGAGTTTAAGTAACACTTTTACATCCGCACTGAACAAGGAAAATGTGGATTATGAGACCGTGAATCTGATGGATCTGGATGCTATCCCCGACGATGCGGCCTGTCTGTTCATCAACGGCGCCACCAGTGATTTCTCTTCCGATGACAAAGATAAGGTGATCGATTATCTGGATAATGGCGGTAAGGTCATTCTGGTGACCGGTTATACCGATGAGGAGACACCCAATATAGATGCTATCTTAAGCTACATGAATCTGAGCATTGCCAAAGGACTGGTAGTGGAGAATGATTCCAACGGCTACTACAGAAGTCCGTATTATATCCTGCCGACACAGAGCTCTGACAGCTATACCTCAGGCACCTACGGAAAATATCTGTTCTTGCCGTATTCTCAGGGCATCATCGTCCCGGAGGAAGTAAGTACCGACGAGGCAGCCACCGGTGATATTACCTATGATGTATTCCTGAGCACCTCCGACAGCTCTTTTGCAAAACAGGATGTCAACAATACACAGGATTTTTCACAGAGTGAAAATGATATGAATGGTCCCTTCGCATTAGGTGTTGAGGCAGTAAAGACTTTGGATAATGGGGAAGCTACACTGGTCGTGTACGGTTGCGAGCAGCTGTTCACGGATGATGCAAATTCTGTCGTCAGCGGTGCGAACCTGACCCTGTTCACCAATACATTCAGTGGAATGGCAGATCATGAGACCTCGGTATCTATTCCGGTAAAAAGTTATGAGGTCTCTAATCTGGTAGTGGATTCCGCACAGATTCTGTTGTTGGGCTTGTTGGTTACCATGATCCTTCCCGTCGGTTGTATGATCGCCGGATTTGTGATCTGGTTCCGCAGACGGAAGAAATAATTGGGAAAGGCGTGAGTTATAGATATGAAAAAGAAACAAAGACAGATGATCGGAATGCTGCTGGCACTGGTGGTGCTGGCGGCAGCATTCCTGGGCATCCGCCAGTATAATAAAAATGCATCGTCTGCGACTTCCATCACCGAGGATACACAGGAGACGGTGCTGGATGTAAACTCCGATGATATTACCAGCTTCCGCTATGTATATGAGGGAGAGACCTATGCCTTTGAAAAAAAGGATGAAACATGGTACTATACGGACGATCATTCCCTTAATCTGAACCAGGAGCGTATCAAGGCGATGATCCTGAAGGTGGCACCGTTAAAGGCAGATCAGGTGATTGAAAATGTGACGGATATGTCACAGTATGGACTGGCGGATCCGGAGCGTACCATTCAGTACGAGACTGCAGATCGCAGCGTGATCATTAATGTCGGTAATCTGAATTCCATGACCAGCCAGTACTACATTGCATTTCCCTCTGAAATGAAAGTGTATGTCGTGGCCACCAACGTGGTGACCGGATTCAATTATACACTGGAGGATCTGGTGGAGGTGGAGGAGACCGCTGAAGAGACAGAAAGCACCGAAGCTACAGATACTACGATAACGGAAAGCGAGACAACGGAAACTGCGACGGAGACCGAGAATGTCGAGGCTGAAACCGCAGAAAGTGAAACAGTGGCAACAGAAACTACGGAAACCGTGGAAGCCAAATAAGTATCACAAATAATAAAGACTGCCCCTGCAAAAGAGGCAGTCTTCACTATTGTTAGGGATTCTCACCACGAATGACAATGATGTCATTTAATTTCAACATCGTATCTTTTTGAGGCAGAATGGACAGATCCTCCCGCAGAATGAGGAAGATCGTAACCTGTTCTGCCTCTTCCATTTCTTCCACGGATTTGCCCGCAAAGCGTTTATCTACGAAGATCTCGGCGATCTCATGAATATCTGCCGCTTTAATATTAGAGAGACTGCTTTTGCGCTGGTACTGTTCCACGAAACCGGCACTGATGATACCGGTGGGGATAGCCACAGCACCGACACCGAGATAGGCGATACAGATCGCCATGATCCGGCCGAGTGTGGTGATGGGATAGATGTCTCCGTAGCCTACGGTGAGCAGCGTTGACATGCTCCACCAGATGCCGCTGAAAGCGTTGCGGAATACTTCCGGCTGGGAATCATGCTCCACACTGTACATGCACAGACTGCTGGCGAGCATCAGGATCAGTACGATGAACACGGAGGAAATGATCTGATTGCGTTTTTCATACAATACCGTAGTGATGACATTGAAGGAATCATACCGTGCATTCAGGCGGAACAAATGGAAGATCCTCGCCACCCGCAGCATCCGGAAGATGACCATGCCGGACAGGAAGAAAAAGGGTAAAATTGTCAGCAGGTCGATAATGCCGTCGAAGGAGATCAGAAACCGCAGCCGGGAGCGGAGCTCGTTTTTATCAGGATATAGATAGTCCGCAGTCCAGATCCGCAGGACATATTCCACACAGAAGATCAGAATAGTGATAACCTCGATCACGTGAAATACCGGAAATAAAAAAGCAAGCTCATCAAAGGTTTGCAGAAAAGTCACCAGAATATTTGCACAGATAACGATAGCAATAAAAATATCAAAGAGCCGGCTCAGACGGTTACTTTTGTCGCCGATCTGGATGATGTTAAATACTTTTTTCTTCATGTTGAATCCTCATTGTTTTCCGGGGCAGCGCAAGGGAATGCTTGTGATTCCATCATACGGAGGTGGAAGAGGAAAGTCAAGAAATGCGGTGACAGAATCCGTCAACTTTCTTAAAAACAGTCATATATTATAGTAAATCCAAATACAATGAAAGGATACAAAAATATATGGCTAGATTTACGAACCAGGCACAGCTTCGCTATGGAAATGAGATTACAAACTCCAATATAGCAGTGGGTGAGATCACGGAGGTATTGTCTGCAACCAAGACAGCAGTGCGGGATACCTACGGGCAGAATGAAAATGTGACGTATGTGATCAGCATTGTGAACTCAGGCACTACAGCATTTAATGGAATTACAGTAACGGATAATCTGGGAGAGTATTTGTTTAATACCAGAGAACTGACACCTCTGACGTATATTCCGGGGACCGTAAAATACTATGCAAACGGAATTTTACAGGCAACACCGGCTGTAACGGCAGGCCCTCCTCTGACAATTACAGGAATTACCGTGCCTGCGGGAGGTAATGTGACACTTACCTATGAGGCTGAGGTGAACTCTTATGCGCCGCTGGCAGCAGAGGCTTCCATTACGAATACGGCGACGATTGCCGGGGCAGGAGTCACTCCTGTTACTGTGAATGAGACAGTAAATGCGGCAAGCGGACCGCTTCTTACGATCACAAAGTCCGTCAGTCCCGTACCCGTGACAGAGAATGGAACATTGACGTATACGTTCCTGATACAGAATCTGGGGAATACGGCAGCAGATGCAGCTACCGGTGTCGTGATCACAGATACCTTTAATCCCGTATTGGAGAATCTGACTGTGAATTTTAATGGAACTGCATGGGCAGAGGGAACAAACTATACGTATGATACGACTACCGGATTATTTACCGGAACTGCAGGAGGTATTACTGTACCCGCAGCGACTTACACCCAGGATCCCGTTACAGGAGCGTGGGGGATCAACCCCGGCGTCAGCACGCTGGTGATCTCCGGAACCGTATAAGGGCTGTCGCGCTCCTAAGGCTGGCGCCATGCAACCCATTCGCAGTCACTGCGTGACTTGCTCATGGACGGCTGTCGCCGTATAAAGCTAAAATAAAAAGTCACTGGAAGTACATAAATGTCCTCCCAGTGACTTTTTATTTTATCCTTGCATGGCTTGTAGCTTAGCCAAAGTATCTCTTTAACAGACCCTCAAATGCCTTGCCATGTCTTGCCTCATCACGAGCCATCTCATGAACGGTGTCATGGATAGCATCCAGGTTCAGAGCCTTGGCTCTCTTAGCCAGATCAAACTTACCTGCGGTAGCACCGTTCTCGGCATCTACTCTCATCTCCAGATTCTTCTTGGTGGAATCGGTTACGACTTCACCTAACAGCTCAGCGAATTTTGCAGCATGCTCAGCTTCTTCGTAAGCAGCCTTCTCCCAGTACAGACCGATCTCGGGATAACCTTCTCTGTGAGCAACTCTTGCCATTGCCAGATACATACCAACCTCAGAGCATTCACCCTGGAAGTTCGCACGCAGATCTGCAATGATATCCTCGGGAGCACCCTTCGCTACACCTACTACATGCTCAGCAGCCCAGGTCTTGCCTTCCTCCTGCTTGGTGAACTTGGAAGCGGGAGCGTGACAGATGGGGCACTCTGCGGGAGCCGCATCACCTTCATAAACATAACCACATACCTGACATACATACTTTGCCATAATTTTTTCTCCTTTTCTCTAATGAAATGTTTTGTTTTAGTTTTCTCTTTTTGCGTGTGCTTTATCAGCACAAATATATTATGGAACGAAGCCAGTTTTCATTCAGAAAACTAGGACTCCGTAGCAACCCTGGTGCAGGCGGGACAAGAGCCGTAGAAATAAGTGACATGTCCCCGGATCCGGCCGTCAAATCTCTCTCCGGCTGTCTCCATGATGGAATCAATACTATCCATGTCCAGATCAATGACGCTTCCGCATTCCGTACACACGAAATGATAATGTTCGGAAGTATCGGCATCAAAATGGTCAACACCGTCACCGACCCGGAGTCGTAAGATTTCTCCCATGTCTGACAAAAGTGTCAAATTACGGTAGACGGTACCGAGACTTAAGTTCGGATCCTGCTGCTTCAGATTAGAATAGATCACATCAGCGGTAGGATGATCCTTGCGTCCCATGAGAAAGGATTTGATCATTTCCCGTTGTCTGCTTCGTTTCAGTGCCATGATAAGCCCCTTTCTCAATAATAGTAATGATTACTGTTTCTTATAAGCTTATTATACATGATGCGAGAATAATGTCAACAGAAAAATGAAAAAATTTTGTTTATATTTTTTTAATGATATTCCTGCTTCCTTTATACACAGAAGGTGGGAATCATGCTATAATGAGCGCAAGTAAAGTATAAAATATAAATTAACACGCGCAAACTTGTGTTACACAGTGTACAGAAGTACACGGCACTAAAGTCACAGAAAGTTTGCAGGTTGCTGAAAGGCAAGAGTAATATGAAATTTAAAACCAGACTTCGTGTAACATTTATAAGTATTATATTACTTCCGCTGTTGCTGACGATCATGGCGTTCGTGATGATTGCTATTTACCTGATGAATTACTCTCAGGGGATCAGCCTGACGGATATTGATTATTCCATGATGTCGGAGAATTTCAGGGAATTCACCAACACCACGGATCAGGCGTATTATGTGCTGCTGGACCAGGTGAAGGAAGACAGCAGCAGGCTGGAAGATAAAGAATATCTGGATCATATCAATGAGGAGGTATCGCGGAAGTCTACTTACATTATTGTAAGAAAAGGTGATAAGCTGTATTATGCCGGCAATGAAGAAGCCGCACAGCAGATTTTTGAAAAACTGCCTGCCTACGGTGAAGAGAATCTGTCGGATGACAGCGGATATTTCTACAATGAACTGGAGAAGTATGTAAAACAGATTGATTTCACCTTCCGGGATGGAACACCGGGCAGCGTATTTATCGTCACGAAGGTCAATTCGCTGATCTCGAGACATCTGCTGATCGATATGTTTGTGGCTATCATAGTGATCCTGATCTTCACCAGCCTGATGCTGACCCAGTGGATCCACAAGGGCGTATTTGAACCCATCAATGAATTGAACGTGGCAATGCGCAAGATCAAGGAAGGCAACTTTGATTATGTTCTGGAGACGGATGCCAAGGGTGAGATCGGTGATCTCTACCGCAATTATGAGGACATGCGTTTACGGCTGAAGGAATCCACGGAAGAGAACACCCAGCATGAGAAGCAGAACAAAGAGCTGGTCAGCAATATTTCCCATGATCTGAAGACCCCTATCACAGCCATTAAGGGTTATGTGGAAGGAATCATGGACGGTGTGGCAGATACGCCGGAGAAGATGGATAAATACATCAAGACCATCTACAATAAAGCCATTGATATGGATCGTCTGATCAACGAGCTGACCACTTATTCCGGAATTGATAATAACCGGATCCCGTACAATTTCCACCGGATCAACGTGGCGGATTATTTCGGCGACTGTGTGGAAGAAGTCGGACTGGATCTGGAGCAGCGGGGTATCAAGCTGAACTATTCGAATCTGGTATCTCCTGACACAGCTGTCATCGCGGATCCGGAGCAGATGAAGAAGGTCATCAATAATATTATCAGTAACAGCGTAAAATATATGGACAAGCCTGACGGGCATATTGATATCCGTATTCTTGACGAAGTGGATATCAATATGCCCGTCAGGCGGACACCGGCATCGGCATCGCCCCGGAGCACCAGTCCCGGATCTTTGAGCGGTTCTACCGCACGGATGCTTCCCGCAATTCCGCCCAGGGCGGCAGTGGCATCGGATTATCCATTGTCAAAAAAATTGTTGAGGATCATGGCGGTTATGTATGGGCGACAGCCAAAGAAGGGGAAGGAACCTGTATGCATTTTGTATTGAGAAAATATATTGAGCTGCAGCCGGGTGGAACCAAGTAATGAATGAGGGAATGAAACAGAAATGGCATGATCATCGATAATACAAGGACATTCTGTAAATGGAGGATAAATAATGAGTAAGATTTTAATTATTGAAGATGAAGTAGCAATTGCAGATCTTGAGAAGGATTATCTGGAGCTCAGTGATTTTAAGGTCGATATCTGCAATACCGGCGATGAGGGACTGAAGACCGCACTGGCAGGCGATTATGATCTGATCATTCTGGACCTGATGCTGCCCGGCATGGACGGCTTCGAAGTATGTAAGAAGATCCGCGAGGAGAAAAATATTCCCATTCTCATGGTATCAGCGAAGAAGGACGACATTGATAAGATCCGCGGCCTAGGGTTGGGGGCGGACGACTATATGACCAAACCTTTCAGCCCCAGTGAACTGGTAGCCCGTGTGAAGGCGCACATGGCCCGTTATGAGAGACTGGTGGGAACCAACCAGAAGCAGCAGAATGATATCGTGGAGATCCGCGGTATCCGTATTGATAAGACTGCAAGACGTGTCTATGTGGACGGTGTGGAGAAGACGTTTACGACCAAAGAGTTTGATCTGCTGACGTTCCTGGCGGAGCATCCGAACCATGTATTTACCAAGGAAGAATTGTTCCGGGAGATCTGGGATATGGATTCCATCGGTGATATCGCTACGGTTACCGTGCATATCAAGAAGATCCGTGAGAAAATTGAAAAAGATACTGCAAAGCCTCAGTATATAGAGACAATCTGGGGTGTCGGCTACAGATTCAAGGTATAAAGGAGAAATTTATGAAGAAAGATAAATGTTCCGTTATGCCCAGAGAACTGATGATTCTGGATGCACAAGATCCGAATCTTTTTGGGAAGGTTATGGCGGATTTGATGGCTGATACTTTTCCCAGAGCAAAAATATGCGAAGATGGCCTGGCTGTAGATTTCAGTGAATGTAATGACGAACTCATCAATCAATTTTTTGAGGAGCAGGAAAGAATCCAGAAAAAACAAAAATAAGACTACAGAAGAAAACTCCTATTATAGATACAGCAACAAACTGTTCCAAATAGGAGTTTTTTATGTAAAAGTGTGCTATAATCATAGCATTGCGGATTGCATCTGCGAAATTTGATTTGTAATTCCACCGGAGCGAGAAAGCATCGGCGGAATGGAGTGTGTTATGAACAGTAAAAAAATAATACAGTTGTCTACAACACAGAAGATCATGCTTAGCTTTCTGTGTGCCATATTAGTGGGTAGCTTCCTGCTGGCATTACCCATCAGTTCAGCTACCGGAGAAGCGGTTCCTTATATAGATGCTTTATTTACGGCTACCACATCCATATGTGTGACCGGTCTGGTGACGGTTCCCACATATTCCACATGGAGCGTCTGGGGACAGATCGTGATCCTGTTTCTGATCCAGTTGGGAGGTCTGGGAGTCATTACGGTCATGTACGGTGTGATGATGGGACTGCACAGACGACTGGGACTGGGTAACCGGTGGATGCTGCAGGATGTATTTAATCTGAATAATATCTCCGGAATCGTGAAATTCCTCCGCAAGGTTCTCATAGGTACTCTGGTGGTGGAGGGATGCGGCGCTCTTTTGTATATGACAGTATTTGTGCCGGAATACGGACTCAGAGGCATATGGATTTCGATTTTTAATGCCGTATCTGCCTTCTGCAACGCAGGAATGGATATTATGGCGGAAGACAGTCTGTGCGGCTATGTATTCCAGCCCATGGTCAATCTGGTCACGATGCTGCTGATCATATTGGGGGGCTTAGGCTATATTGTCTGGTGGGATGTACTGCGGGTTTTGAAAAATATCCGGAGTCAGAAGCTCAAATGTTTCCGACTGCTGACGCTTCACAGTAAAATAGCACTCGCGGTGACAGGAATACTTATTGTAGTGGGAGCGGCGGCATTTTATATTTTTGAATACGATAATCCCCTGACGATGCAGGATTACACGGTGCCGCAGCGGATCTGGGCATCCCTGTTCCAGGCAGTAACTACGCGAACCGCAGGTTTTGCCACGATTCCACAAGAGGATCTGACCAATACCTCTGCGATCATTTCGGTGCTTTTGATGTTGATCGGCGGCTCTCCGGTGGGAACCGCAGGAGGAATGAAGACAGTTACAATCGCAGTGCTGTTGGTATCTATGTTTGCCACCATAGGTAATAAGGAGGATGCAGAGCTTTTTGGGAGAAATATTCCGAAGCAGGCGGTGAATAAATCGGTAGCAGTTGTAAGTATGTTTTTTATCATTGCGTCGTTGTCCACAATTCTTTTATCTGTAGTGACAGATGCGGATGTGATAGATATTGTGTATGAAACAGTGAGTGCCACAGCTACTGTGGGATTAAGCAGGAACCTGACTTCCATGCTGAATCTTTGGGGAAAACTGATTATTATCGTGACCATGTATCTGGGAAGAGTCGGCCCCATATCTCTGGTAGTGGCATTCAGCACGCAGAAAAAGAACAAAAATATTGTGAAGAACCCGACAGAAGAGATCAGCGTCGGATAAAGCAGATCGAAGCAACAGGAAGGAAGAAACTATGGGAATCAATCAGACCTATGCAGTATTTGGACTTGGAAGATATGGAAGAAGTGTGGCGAAGGAGTTGGCAGAGAACGGCGCAGAGGTGGTGGCGGTAGACAATAGAGAGGCAGTTGTCAATGCGGCAATCTCAGAGATTCCATACTGTAAATGTGCAGATGTTACAGATCCGGAAGCGTTACGACAGATCGGTATTGCGAATATTGATGTGGTCATTGTGACCATGGCAAATCATCTGGAAGCCAGTGTTATGGCAACCATGCTGTGTAAAGAACTGGGCGTAAAGACCGTTATCGCCAAATGCGCCACTGAGATAAACTGCAAGATCCTTACGAAAGTAGGAGCAGACCGTGTAGTATTCCCCGAGAGTGAGTCAGGGATCCACCTGGCCAAAAATCTGTTAAGCTCCGGTTTCATGGACATTATCGAATTGTCCCAGGATGTGTCTATGGTGGAAATGGAAGTCAAACAGCAGTGGATCGGGAAGAACCTGATCGAGCTGAATCTGCGGAAAAAATATTCCATTAACGTGGTGGCGATCATCGAAGGAAAAAATGTAAATACCAATATCGATCCGGAAGAACCTCTGACACAGGATATGCGGCTGATCGTTATTGCCAACCGGGCAAAACTCAATAAACTGAAATAGAATAGCTGCGAGCTATAAAAAAGTGAAACTTCTGACGGTGCACTTGAGCACAAGACAGAATGTTTCACTTTTTTTTTATACGGTGACAGCCATCTGGAAAGCTGTAAACAGGTGATCAGTTATCTGCCCGGAAAGTATTCTCATTAAAGGCACCCTGCTGCTTAGCCACGATAGTGGTACATACGGCATCACCGGTGATATTTACGGCAGTACGCAGCATGTCCAGAATACGGTCGATACCCATAATCAGTGCGATTCCCTCGGTGGGAAGGCCCACGGAGGTGAGAACCATGGACAAGGTGACCAGACCGACACTGGGGACACCGGCAGTACCGATGGAGGCGATCGTCGCGGTGGCAATGACAGTAGCAATGGCAGCCGGGGTCAGAGGAATACCGTAAGCCTGTGCTATGAAAACAACTGCTACGCCCTGCATGATGGAAGTACCGTCCATGTTAATGGTGGCACCCAGAGGAATCGTAAAGGACGAAATCTGTTTGGAGACACCGATTTTTTTATACAGAGTGTCGATAGACAGAGGGATCGTCGCATTACTGGTGGAAGTGGAGAAGGCAAAGGTCATAACCGGGAAGAACTTTTTAATGAACTTAAAAGGATTCAAGCGGGTGAACACAAACAGCATGACCTGATATACCACGAAACACTGTACTGCCAGTGCCAGAATGACACTTCCCATATATTTCAGCATAGGCACAAAAGCGTCGAAGCCGATACCTGCGAAGGTCTTGGCGATCAGGCAGAAGACACCGACAGGGGCTGCTTTCATGACTGCAATCGTCATTTCCATCATAATGTCATTGAACTGACTGAAAAAGTTCGCCACAGTGGAGACCCGGTTGCCCATGGCAGCCAGAAGAATGCCGACAAATAAAGCAAAGAAGATGATCGGCAGCATATCTCCGGCGGACAGAGAGGTAAAAATATTTTTCGGAATAATATTTAACAACGTCTCCGCAAAATCTACCTGGGTGGTCGCGACTTCGGTGGCATCCTCCGGCAACGCAATATTTAAGCCAACGCCGGGATTGATCAGACTGGCAATGCCCAGTGCCACGCAGATCGCCAAAGCAGTGGTGCACAGATAGAACAGGATCGTTTTCACACCCACAGTTCCCAACGTTTTCGTGTCACCGATGGCCATGGCACCGCAGACCAGGGAGCAGAATACCAGAGGAACCACCAGCATCTGCATCAGGCGGATAAAACCGTTGCCCAGTACATAGAGAATACCGTTGATCAGAATCGTATCTCTAAAGTACCCTTCCGGCATATAATAATGGATCAGCACACCACATACCGCACCGGTTAAAAGGGCGATAAAGATTTTGGTGGACAGACCGAGTTTTTTCTTTTCTTTTTCGTGTTTTTCCACTATTCCAGTCCTCCGGTTTCTTTCATGTAGGAAGCCAGCGTCTCTCTCCAGCCACTGGGTTCTTCGATGCCGGTGAGACGCAGCATCATATTATCCAGTACGGAATATTTCTCCGGGGTGCCGTCTTTTACTGTGACGGTAAGCCGGTCCTCTTTTCCGGCAAGACGCAGGATCTCTTTCGCAAATTCCAGGCGTGTGCAGGAACCGCCGCTGCATACGGCGTGATAGATACCGTAATGGTCGTTGTCGATGAAAAATTTTACCACGCGTGCAAGCTCTGCAGCGGAGGTAGGTACCGCACGGTCGTTGTTTAGCAATTCCATTGTGGATACCTGAGGGTCCGCGGCAGCTTCGAGTACTTCATTCAAAAAGTCTTTGCCGATGCCATAGATCCAGGAACTGCGGATAATGACATAGCGGGTCATCAGCTGGATGACGAATTTCTCTCCGGCGTATTTGGATTTTGCAAACAGTCCTACGGGATTTACATCATCGAACTCATTATAGGGTGTGTCGGATGCGCTGGAAAATACATCATCCGTAGAGATCTGTATGAGTTTTGCCTGAATGCTCTCCGCAGACTGCGCCAGATTTCTCGCACCTACGGCGTTTACCTTGTAAGCCATATCTGTCTCCGACTGCGCTGCACCGGCGGAAGGATGATATCCTGCACAGTTGATGACGACATCGGGACGATTGCGGTGCATGAACAGGGAAACTGCATGTTCATCCGTGATATCCAGCTCGTCCTTATCGGTTTCGTATAATTCATATTCCATCATGTCTAACAATCTGATCAACGCCTGCCCCATGTGACCGAGGGAACCGACGATCCATATTTTTTTCATTGTATACCTCCTTTATTTTATATAATGTTGGGTTTTGTAGAAATGATCAAGAAAATATCTGGGAACAGTATAGCATACGATACCGTGCGAAAGAAAGCACAAAAGAGAAGTGAGAATAATTTCCTTGGCATATATAGACTGACGATATATATTGTGTGTAGAAAGCCCATATAGAGAGGAGCGTATACATATGGCAATCGATAGGAATCTGGTACAGGGAAGTATGGCAATGATGATCCTGCGTCTATTGGAGACCAAGGACATGTATGGCTATGAGATGATTGAGGCACTGCGAGAGAGATCTAACAATGTCTTCGAACTAAAGGCCGGGACACTGTATCCTCTGCTGCACTCGCTGGAGAGCCGTGGAGATGTGGTGTCTTACGAGGACAATACTTCCGGCAAGACGAGAAAATACTACCAGCTGACTCCTGCAGGAAAAAAGCATGCGGAAGAAAAGAAGAAGGAATGGCAGGAATACCAGACTGCAGTTTCCGGAGTGTTGAGTCTTCAGAGAGGGTGCTGATTATGGGAAAGGAAGAAAAAAGGGTAGTGCTGGCAGCGCATGAGGAGGCAGAACAACCGGCGGCGGAAGAGAATACGGATTGGCGGAATGCCGGAAGCATCCGGGATTATCTGGATGCCATAGGAGAACAGATCGAGAATCCCCATGCCAGATGCGCAATCCGCAGGGAGATTGGCAATCACATTGAGGAACAGACGGAGGACTACCACCGGGAGGGAATGACACCCCTGGCAGCCGCACAGGAAGCGGTACGCCAGATGGGGGATCCGCTG
>ERZ1106935.2006-NODE-2006-length-15359-cov-5.627875_pt1 | contig 15359 bp, 10 predicted proteins | sample MGYA00403666_ERZ1106935 | MGnify/ENA primary metagenome ERZ1106935 (study PRJEB35170, sample SAMEA104062452) | human gut metagenome | biome: human gut; feature: human-associated habitat; material: faeces | place: Denmark | collected 2012-11-20 ... | reverse complement strand
CATGGAAGGCCGCTCAAACCTCAGGTGTTGCAACCACCACTAGAATCCGCCCTTCTCTTTCCTCCCCCCCCCGATGTATCAGCGAATGATTCTCATTAAGAAAGGTGCGAGGATTGCGCACAGATACGCACAATCGCACATTTCTCATATCGGCGGAATAACGCCGTTCCCATCAATTTCATGTTCGTTTGCCCGCAGAACCGACTCGCACCTTTCTTAATGAGAACCGTTCGCTGATACATGGAATGTGGATAACACGCCGAAGACATGCCAAAAATGCCTAGCCTTCGACCACATACCCCGAAATCGCTTGCCATCGGTACATTCCATTCCATACCGTTGCCCCATGGGATTCATGAACACGGATATAGTCAACGGGCGGCGGAACGAACGCAAACGCTGCAATGAAGCCGCCATGCGCACCAAGAGACCGCTCAGGGTCGGATATATCAACGCCATACGATACTGGGGAGCTCCCGTGCCGAAGACCAATCTGGCGTCGAATCGCGTCCATGTCAGCGTGCCTCGCGCACAGGATCGCAATCACATCGCCGGAGTCACATTCCATGTGTTCTCCGGAAAGGAGGAATACTGCAAATACGAATATGAACGGTTCTGGATGGCCTCCCCCGCCATGGCATGGGCGCAGATGGCAACCTACTGCGACACGGAAGCCCTGGCGACGATAGCCTCGGCGTTTGCCAGCCGCGAGGAACGCAGGAAGAAGGCCAGGAAAGACGACTTCGCCGCATACCTCGACGCGAGTCCCCGTTTCGCGGGGAAGAGAAAATGCGAGGAGGCGCTCCCGTACATCGTCGAGGACACGGATTCACCACCCGAAACACCTCTGTTCGGCATTCTCTTGGATTCGGGGCTCGGCAGGCCATATGCGAATTACCGAGTGAGGCTTAGGCACGGAACCAGACTGATCGATATGGCCTACCCCGACTGCAAGGTGGGATTCGAATATCAGGGCGCATATCATGCGAGCCCCGAGCAGATGCGCAAGGACGCCGCGCGGTTCAACGAGCTGCAGCACAATGGCTGGACCATCATCATGGTCACCGCGGATGACCTGCGGACGGAGGAATCAAGGCGGGCCTTCATCGAGATGGTCAGGGACATCGTCAACCGGCAGCGTTATTTGCACTACTGGCTCGCAGCGAACGGTTCTCAATAAGAAAGGTGCGAGTCCGGCTGCCGGCCAAACGCACATGAAATATGCAGAAACGGCTCTATTCCGCCACTCCTAGGAATGTGCGACTGTGCGTATTTGTGCGCAATCCTCGCACCTTTCTTATTGAGAATCATTCGCTGCGAAGAAGACCCTCGGCAAGCTCCCGGAACGTGCGCCCCAGGGCATCCGAGCGCAGTGCGCCGTCCTCGTTCAGAACCGCCGGACGGCCGGACTCGCCCACCTCGCGCAAATCGGGGTCGAGCGGCAGCTGGGCGAGTAGAGGCACGTCATAGCCAAGCGTCTCGGTCAGTTGATCGGACACACGCCGACCGCCGCCCGCGCCGAAGATCTCCAGTCGCTCGCCCTTATGCTCATACCAGCTCATGTTCTCGACCACGCCGCGTACTTTCATCGGCACCTGCAATGCGACCAGACCGGAGCGCACCGCCACATCCGAAGCCGACGGCTGCGGAGTGGTGACGACGACGAGTTCCGCGTTCGGCAACGCCTGAGCCACTGAAATCGCCATGTCGCCGGTGCCCGGGGCAAGGTCGAGCAGCAGCACGTCCGGATCCCCCCACCACACGTCCGACAGGAACTGTTCCAGCGAACGCTGCAGACGAGGCCCGCGCCACAGAATCGCACGGTCGGCACCGGCGAACATGCCAATCGAAATCAGCTTGACACCCCATGCAGTCACCGGCATCAGCATGCCGTTGAGGTTCGTCGGCTGCGTGTGCACGCCGAACAGCTTCGGCAGCGAAAAACCGTAGATGTCCGCGTCGATGGCCGCGGTGTCGTACCCGAGCGCCGCGAAGGTCGCCGCCAGATTGGCGCTCACCGATGATTTGCCGACGCCGCCCTTGCCGGAGGCGATCGCGAAGATGCGCGTCTTGACGCCCGGTTTGTTGAACGGATTCTGCTTGCGCTCCGCCTTGAGACCCGCCACCAGGTCGGCGAGCTTGTCATGGCTCATGGATGAGACCTCGATGTGCGGGGTGAGCTTCGCGTCGGGATATGAGACGATTGCGCCGTTGATCTGATTGGTGATGGTCTGTGACAGCGGACAGCCCTCGACCGTAAGTTCCACATGCACGGTCACGTCATATGACGGCACGTCGCCGTCGCCCTGGGAGGTGACGCCCACCGCGTTGATTGCGGCGATCATCCCCAGATCGGTGATGGAGCGTCCGAGCTCCGGGTCGATGACTTTGCTGAGCCGTTCGTAGATCTGCGCCTCGATGTGGCGTGCGTCTGTCATGTATCCTATCCTCCTTATTGCCGCGTACCAGACTAGCGTGTGAATCGACGGCGTGCCAGAGGCGGCGTGAAATCCACCCTGTGAAATGGGCCGCAAAGCGCGGGGCGGGTACTTGCTCCCGCCGGCGGGAGCTGACTCGCGAAGCGAGACTGAGGGGCGGGTTTATAGGCATAGACCACCCCAGTCGCTCCGCGACAGCCCTCCGTCAGCGGAGAGGGGCGGCAGTCTATTGCACGGCGCCGGTTTCCAAGAGGGTGCGGAATTGGGCTTCGTCAAGCATGGGGATGCCGAGTTCCTCGGCCTTGGCGGCCTTGGAGCCGGCATTTTCGCCGACGACGACCCAATCGGTTTTCTTGCTGACCGAGCCGGCAGCCTTGCCGCCGCGCTCGATGATGGCCTCCTTGGCGGAATCACGCGAGAATCCCTCCAGAGAACCAGTCACGACGACGGTCTTTCCGGCAAGCGTCTGCGGCAGCGTGCTGGTCTCGGCGGCGGCGACCCCGACGCCGGCCGCCTGCCAGGCGCGCAGCGTCTCGCCCCGCCAATCCCTCGGCTCACGGGCGGCGGCGAACCAATTGACCACCGATTCGGCGATTTCCGGGCCGATGCCGTCAATGGCCGACAGCTCGTCCACGCCCGCCTGCTCGATGGCCTCCAGCGAGCCGAAGGCGGAGGCGATCAGACGGGCCGTGGGCGGGCCGAGACGACGTATCGACAAGGCGACCAGCACCCGCCACAGGTCGGCGTGCCGGGCCTTGTCCATCTCGTCGAACATCTTGCGCGTGTTCTCGCCGGGGCGGACGTACACGGGGACGTCGACCGTGCCGTTGCGTGTGGTCTTCCGATCGACGCGCACGACCACAGCATCGGCCGGCACGTCATATCCCGGATACGGCTCAGCCGCAGCGTCGGCCGGCGCACCTGCCGCAGCCTGCCGTCGCGCGGAAAGCTTCTTCGCCGGCGTGGGCGCGGTCCAGAACGCCGGGACCTGATGCCATAGGCCCGAGCCACCGATGCGTTTGCGAGTGCGCTTGGTCTTGCCGTCGGCCGTGACCGTCTCATGGATCTCGATGATCGCGGCCTCGCGCCACACGCGCACATCCCTGAGCGCCGCGGCGTCCAGTGTGAACAACCCCGCTTCGCTCGACAGCACTGGCTTCTGCCGTTCCGGCAGCCGCAGTCCCTCCACGGGCTCGTACGGCTCCGGCTCCTCGCCGGGCTTGACGAGAATCTCGGTGATGTTCGGAGCGAACGTATCCGGCGAATCCGGCCGGTTCTCCTCCGGGTTGGTCAGCGCGATGGCCGACTGGTCGCCCAGATGCTCGATGTCGAACGCCTTGCGCGAAGCCAGGTTGATGATGCGCTCGGTCAGCTGGGCGGGGCAGGATTCCACGTTCGGGCAGCGAATGTCCTTATCTCCCTCCTTGGCCGGTGCGAGCTTCGATCCGCAGGACGGGCAACGATCCGGCATGACGAATTCGCGCAGGTCGTCTTCACGCCCCTTGCGGCGTGCCACGACCGGCCCGACCAGTTCGGGAATCACGTCGCCGGCCTTGCGCACCACCACCGTGTCGCCGATCAGCACCCCCTTGCGCTTGACCTCGAACGGATTGTGCAATGTCGTGCGAGACACCGTGGACCCCGCTACATACACGGGCTTGAGCACGGCGACGGGCGTGACGCGCCCGGTACGCCCGACCTGCACGGTGACGTCCAGCAGTTCGGTGTTGACCTCCTCGGGCGGGTACTTGTAGGCGATGGCCCAACGCGGCGCCCGCGAGGTCGCGCCCAGCGACCTCTGCAGGCCGAGATCGTCGACCTTGACGACGATGCCGTCGAGCGCGTGCTCGATGTCGCCGCGGTGCTCGCCGTAATAGTCGATCATGTCGAGGATCTGCGCGAACGACGTGACCTCACGGTTGTGCGGCGACACCGGCACTCCCCACTTGGAGTACAGCGTGTACGCCTCGGACTGGTCGGCGACGACGTCATGCGAGCCGGCGGGCCGCCCCGAGCCCCAGCGCAGCGTACCGATGCCATGCGCGTAAAAGCTCAGCCGCCTTGTGGCGGTGATGCGCGGATCCTTCTGCCTGAGCGATCCGGCCGCCGCATTGCGCGGGTTGGCGAACGGAGGGCGCCCGGCATCCTCCTGTTCACCGTTGAGCGCCTTGAAATCGTCCCAACGCATGAACACCTCGCCGCGGATCTCCACGAACTCGGGGATATCCGCGGCCGGCCCGCCGAGATTGGCGGGAATGGAGCCGATCGTGCGCACATTGAGCGTGATGTCCTCACCGGTGACGCCGTCGCCACGTGTCAGCCCCTGTTCCAGCACGCCGTTGCGGTATATCAGATTCAATGCCAGGCCGTCTATCTTCACCTCGCAGGTCATCGGCAACGGCTTGCCCTCAGGCCAGTCCAAATCGCGCAGCACCGAATCGTACCAATCGCGCAGCTCCTCGATCGAGAACACGTCGTCAAGGCTCATCATGCGCGACGGATGCCGCACCGAAGCGAAATCATTGGAGAACGTGCCGCCGACCCGGTGCGTGGGAGATTGCGGTGAATCCAACGACGGGAACTCCGCCTCCAGCCGTTGCAGGCAACGCAAGCGTGCATCGTAGGCCGCGTCGGACGAGACCGGCGCGTCATCGATGTAATAGGCGATCTGGTCGGCCTCGACCCACGCCGCGACGCGTGCCCACAGGCGGGCTGCAACCTCGTTCGACAGCGAGGACACATCCAGCCGATCCAGCCGGGCCGCATCAGCGTCCGTGGACTGCAGCGCGGCGACCCACTGGGATGAGCCGGGCGCGAACCGGGCGGCGCCTTCGTTCTCGACCGGCGCCGGAGCCTCCCCGGCGTCCGGATCGTCGAAATCCCAAGCCAACTGGTCGCCGGATGATTGCGAAACCGCTGCGCGAGCCATCACTTCCCCTTCGTATGTGCGAATTCATCTGGATTCGATTGTAATCGAAAACATGAACCCGCCTCGGCGACGCCCGCGCCACGGCATCAGGAGTTGAGCGATCTCAGGAACTGGGACTGCACCATGTCGACACCGCCGTTGTCGCCGTCGTTCATACGGGCGGCCGCCATCGACAGCGTCCGCGCGGGAACGAACATGCCCTCGTCCACGCACACGCGGGCGGCGTCGCGCACGATCGCGGCGACCTGGGTGTGGGGCCACACCGGCAGATCGTGCATGCGCAGCACGCCGACTGCCGACTCCACGTCGGTAGGCACCGCTATGCATTGGGATTCGGCGCGTGCGAGCAGTTCCCTCAGCTCGCCGTCAAGCGCCCCGATCTGCCCCGGTGCGATGTGCTCGCTCATGATGTAGGCCGCGGCGGCGATATCGAAACGGTCGCGCATCCATTCCGCGTATGCCAGCCGGTAGTAGGCGAATGCGGCGTCATCACGGTCGAGCGCCACGCGCAGCGCGTTCAGGCATGCCGCGCGCGCGGAATCCCAATCCTCGTTGCGGGCGAGCTGCACTGCGAGCTTCATGTGCGAGAACGGGTAAGCGGGAGCATACGCCACCATCGCGTTAAGGTGCGGCAGCGCGGCCTTCGCGCCCTTGAGCTGAGACAGCAGGTCCGCCAGCTCGGTGTGCGCGTAGAACAGGTTGTCGGGGATCAGCACCGTGCGTTCGCCGTCCGTGGCGAACAGGCGGTTGTAGACGACGCGCTCGGCATACGAGTTGAAATACCGTGGCACGCCCGGATTGTCGGCATAAGCCGATTCCACACGTTCGATGGCCGCTTCGGCGACGGTCACGGCCTGATCGTCCTGACCGGAGAACAGCAGGTCGCGGGCCCGCGTGCGTTCCCGGTCGAGTTCGTCCGCCAGCTGGAAGGTGAAGTCCGGTGTGTCGGTACCGTCGATGAGCGCACTGGTGACGCGTGACGACAATTCGGACAGCTCCGGATCGGCGACGCGGTCGATGACATGCATCGCATGCTGCGCCTTGGAGACCGACGCCAGAGTCCCGTCGGCGGCGAGCCGGTGGAATTCGTCGACGCAGCGCTGCAGCAGGTCCGCCCGCTGGATGGACAGGCCCTCGGCGTTGTCCGTGCCGAGGATGCCGGCGACAGTCGCCGGGAAGACCTTGTCCGACAGTTCCGGCTCCTCCTGGGAGCCCGTCGGGGAGAACCTCGCGTCACGCAGGTCGAATTCGGCGCTGATGGGGGCGAGTCCGCCCCGCTCGTCGATGTCCATCACCGCGCCGAACAGGCGATAGATGTCGGCGGGGTGCCGCAACGCGTCTTCGCGCAGCCGCTGCAGCAACTCCTGCCTGGTGAACGTTACGGTGACGAGGTTTCGCACGGTGGGGCTGCGGCGCAGCGCATCCATGGGGTCAGTGTCGCCTTCTTCGTTGCCTTCGCCGCCGGGGGCCGCTCCGGCGTCATCCGCCTGACCCGTATCGCCGGAGTCGGAGTCCTGGACTTCCTGCGGGGAGTCCCGTACGAAGTCTTCGAAATTGATGTCCTTCATCATGTCGGCGAAGCTCTCCAACGACTGCAGATCATCATCCCCGACGGTCGCAGAAACGGACTCACCGGCGGAATCCGTCTTCGCGTCCTGGGCGCCTCTGGCATCCGCCTGCGGGGTGCGGGCATCAGGCGCCGGCTCCGCGGAAGGCGTATGCGAAGGATCGCCGTGATGGTCGCCGTCCTTCGGATCGGCCTTGGACGCGCCGGCATCGCCCGTGTGCAAGCGCTCGAACGATCGCAGCGCTGCGCTCATCAGATCGGAGATCGCGCTGTCCTGCTCGGCGACCGCCTCTTCCAGACCGATGGAATCGATGCGCACGCACACCTGATCGACCCGTTCGCTCGCGCCGAAGCACAGTGCCGCGATGATGAGCCCGACGCGGAGATTGTACGCGGCGCTCATGGCGGCCCGTTCCCCCTGCGAGAACGAGACCCAATCGTGGGTGCGCTCGTCATAGCGGCTTTCCGGCATCATGGAGGGGCCCGCCGTGGTGAACGCCACCGCGGTCGTCCCCTGTTCGAGATTGCTGCGGAATTCCATGTCGAAGCGATACGGGAGCCTCAGCTGGCGCAGCAGCCGGGACACCGCCTGACGGTACACCCATTCTGACGCCCCTGGGTCGGAACCGAGCCGCCCGCCCGCGGGATTCGGATTGTCTTGAAGCATCCGGTCAGCGGTCTCGCCCGCGTACCGCCACACGTGTCGTATCGCCGCCACGCCGTCGTCGTGCGGGAAATCGATTTCGGATATCGCGGGGTTCCCTTCCCAAGGCAGCGCCATCAGCGCCGGATCGTCCAGCAGCGCAAGATCGATCTGCGCGGCCTGCGCGCGCGTGACCGTGTCCTCGGTCACGCCGCCGTTGCGGGCGGATCGTTCGATCCACGCGCTCACTGCGGCGAAACGGTTGAGATTACCCTCGATTCTCAGCGAGCGCAGCGCGGCGCGGAACTCCAGTCCGGAGTCCCACGCGAAGAAATACCCGCCGGAGTAACTGGACGTATACAGGTGCAGCGGTTCGGCCCCGTGCACCGCCTCCAGGCCGGACGCATGGTCGAGGGCGCCGGCCTCTTGCATCAGGTCGGCGAAATGATCCTCCAGACCGGACGCCCGCATGCCGTGCGCGCGAGCCTCCATCGTGTCGCGTATGCTGCGGCGTATGGCACCCATCGGCGCCTCACGGTTGAGGCGACGGAAGATGTTGCCCGATCCGAACCCGATGAGCAGCCCCCGCATTTCGGGCAGCATGTATGCGGCGAGGAAGGCGATGGAGATGGCGTCACGGTACTCCAGACGCTGCCGCAGCGAGGCGGGCAGCGGGGAGCGCATCTGCTCCAGGGTGTACCGGTTTCCCGTCTTCAGCCACGAGGCAAGCCATGTCATGCGCCCTGTGGCGTCCCGTCCCACGATGCCGCCCTGAAACGCGCGGACCGTGCCCGCCGACTCGCCGGTCGAGGCCCCCGTCACCGCAGACGGCGGCCGCACCTTCGCGCCGAATCTCGCGCCGTCGACGGCGTCCAGCTCCTCCTCCTTGACGAGCATGAACCGCGGCTTCATATCATGCGTATCGGCATGCGGGTCGGAGGTCACGAACACGCGCCCGTTCCCGTCGGCGAGCGCGATCTGCGAGAAACGGTCATGCCCGATGAACAGCCCAATCGAGACGGTGGCACCCTCCCCCGAGGTCAGCTGCGCCCATCCCAGCGCCACACCGCGCGGGACACCGGGCAGGTCGGGAAACACGCGACGCTTGATCAGCGGCGTCAATCTCACCGAATGCTTCGAGAGCGCGGCCATCATCGCATCCGTGTCGTTGCCGGACCCGGCCGCGGCCTGCACCGCCGCCTCGAACGGTCCCTGCCCGTCCTCGTCCATACGAACGCCACGCCCGCCCAATACGGACGCGGCGGCGTCCCCCACCTGTCGCAACGCGCCGGACAGGCCTGAGATCAGCCCTCCAAGAGAGCCTTCTGACGGGAAGTGTGAAGCGTTTCGGAACATGGCACACATTCTTTCAATCCAACCCGACATGAAGCCGATAGAATAATGGGGTGCGTTCTTCCATCATTTCCCGAGACCACATGCGACGGTCACTGCCAGCCATGCTTGTGGCGCTGCTGGCGATCCTGGTGATCGAATGCGTGGCGTTCAACATGCCGTTCTGGACCACGCTCGGTGCCAGCACCGATTCCGCCGCGGCGACGAACGTCATGGGAGACGGTCTCAAACGCGGCGAGGACGGCATCCTCACCGTCACCGACCCGACGTCGGCGTACATGGAAGTGAGTGCGGACGGCACGTCGTCATACGTGCGCATCGAGACGGCGAACACGCCCGAAGGCGGCGACGTCAAAGCGGCGAACAACGTGTTCGTGCGTGCCGACACCGATTCGCGCGCCGGCGAGATCACCTCCGTCTCCACGTCGGCGCCGCGCTCGCTGTACCTTAAGGTGAAGCCGGGCAGCTCGGTTCGCCTGTGGATCGAGGAGCCCGTGGGCTCTCGTATCCCGTTCTGCGCGGTCAGAGCTAACGTTCGGGTTCCCTTCGAGTTCAGTTGGCTGCGCGTGTCGATCATGGCCGCGGTGGCGCTACTGGTCGCGCTGTGGCGACCCGGCTCCGCGTTGTGGCGCATACGGCTCAATCCCGCGAGTGTACGGCAGCGGTGGGCGCTCATTGCATTCCTCGCCCCGCTGGCCATCTATACCACGGTGCGCATCGTCGGCGAATTCCTCGTCTCCGGGCCGCTGGTGTTCCCCAACCCGCATGGCTACACCTACGACTTCGACCAGTACGACCATGTCGCGCAGTCGCTGCTGAACGGCCGCGTGTGGCTGGATCTGCCGGTCTCCCCCGAGCTGGCGCAGGCTGCGAACCCGCATGACATCCTGGTGCGCAGTCAGCTGTTCGAATCCGGCAAGACGCAGATATTCTGGGATTATGCCTTCTATGGCGGCCACTGGTATTCGTATTTCGGCGTGGTGCCCGTGGTGCTGTTCTTCCTGCCGTTCCGTGCGATAACGTCCCTATGGACGCCCGGCGGCATGATGCTGCCCACGTCCGTGTGCATACTGCTGATGATGTTCCTGTTCGCCGTCTTCGCATGCCTGCTGGTGATACGGCTGACGCACCGTCTGTGCCCGAACGCATCGGTGGCGGCCACGTCCATCGTCATCGTGATGTTCCTGCTCGGCTCGAACGCCAGCTATCTGCATTTCCGCCTGAATTTTTACTCCGTGCCCTTCGCCGCATCCCTGATGTTCACGACGCTCGGCCTGTGGCTGTGGCTCAAAGCGACACCCGAACGGCATCCCGGGCGCGGGGAGCACGTCCATGTGGGCAGCTGGTCGGTCGCGGGCGCCCAACCACTATCGCTGCGCCATCTCGCCGCCGGCGCGGCATGCATCGCGGCGAATTTCGGATGCCGGCCCACGTTCGCGCTGTCCGCTCTGCTGTGCTTCCCGATCTTCTGGCCGCAGATCACCTCGCTGCTGCAGGGGTTGAAAAGCCGCTCCCTGCCCCCGCGAAAGGCCCTGCGAGCGCCGGCCGCCGTCATCATCCCCGCCCTGATCGTGGTGCTGCCGCTGATGGCCTACAACGTCGCCCGGTTCGGGTCGCCGCTGGATTTCGGCAATGACTACCAGATGACCGTCACCGACATGACCAGGTTCGTGCAGCCGACGGCCAATTTCCTGCCGTCGGTGGGCGCCTACCTGTTCCTGCCGTTGCGGTTCACGTCGGAGTTCCCCTTCATTGGCATGACGCCCATGGCGTTCCGCGAATGGGGCTATTACGAGCTGATGGCCGGCGGCCTGTTCGCGACATGCCCGCTGCTGCTGCTCGCGCTGGCGGCCCCGTTCCTGCGACGCAGGATGCACAGGTCGGGTTACTGGGGGCTCGCCACGTGCTCCCTGGCCCTGGCGGTGCTGCTGGCGGTGTTCGACAGCCACACCGCGGGCCTGGGATGGCGCTACATCTGCGATTTCGGGTGGATGATGGCGATCGCCGCGCTGGCGCCGATGCTGTATCTCATGCATCCCGGCGGCAACGCGATCGCGGCCGGTGCGCCCGATCCGTCGGAACGCAACGAGCCTCGGCGAGACGTCACGAAGCGTCACCCGATGGTGCTCGCATGCGTCCGCGGACTGGTTGCGGCGGTGCTGATGGCATCCATCATCCTGGCTGTGCTGGCCTGCTTCATCCCGGGCCGCGACGACTCGCTGATCAACAACAATCCAGTCCTCTACGACACGGCCGTCGCCTGGTTCAGGCTGTAGACGCCCGCGGGCGTATCGCGAACGGCACCGGACCGCGACACGTATAAGCCGCCCGCCATAATCGACATTCATGCGATTCAGGAAATCGCCAGACAACACATAGCGTTTCCTCTGCGCATTATTACCGTGCTACCGCTCGCACCGGCTGCTGTTCGACGACAACGGGCTCATGTGGTTCTCCGCGTCGACCAAGCATTTCGTCGGCATGAACCGGTTCGGAAAGCTGGAGAAGATCATCGACCTGGGTGACCGGTTCATCCTCCACCACGACTACGCGCTCGACGATGACGGCAACATCGTCTCCCTCGCCACCGACCTGACACGATCCGACCATGCCGTGCAGGACCAGGCCATCAAGGTCAACACGAGCACCGGCAAGGTGACGAAGCTCGTCGACTTCGGCGAGATGTTCCCCGATTACAAGGCTTCCACCGACCACTCCGGCATCGATGAATCCGATCCGGCCGCATCCGGGAGCTGGGACTGGATCCACTTCAACACCATCCAGCTGCTGCCCGACGGCCAGTACTACATCTACATGTTCGACAACAACTTCGGCTACGCGATGACCCGGCCCGACTACGACTGGACCACCATCGCCGACATCAGCACGGCCAAGTCCTCCGAGGACAAGGACTCCCGCTCGCAGTACCGCAGGTACCAGTACGATTTCAAGGGCTTCTATTTCGCCTGACGCGAAGACGATCGCCCGCAGGCCATGACGAGAAGGCCCGACGACCGTATACCGACGGCCGCCGGGCCTTCTCGCGATGCGGGCCGATGCGAATGCGCCGATGCCGCTACTATAGGAGTCATGGGACTTTTTGACTCGCTCTTCGGCAAGGACGAAGCCTTGCCATCGCAGGTGACCTTCACGCTGGACCAAGCCGGACACACCTATGAGGACGGTTCCGTCGGGCTTCTTCCCACATCGCTGACGATCACACCCGACGACAGGCGCGTGGCAGTCATCGGGCTGAACGGCGCCGGCAAGACCACACTGCTCAAGCTGCTCGACGGAGCATTGGCCGCCACGAGCGGATCCGTCTCCATCACCGCGGGCGAGACCGCGCTCAGCCCCGCCGTCAAACGTGATCTCAAACGCATCGAGGACATCGTCGGGCGTGTCCGCCGCGAGGAGATCCCCGACAGTTACTACCGTGCGGCGACCATCCGCGAGGCGATCGACCAGCCGCTGAAAAAGCACAAGGTGCCCGAATCAGAGCGGCTGGCCATCGTCGGCAACCTGTTCGCGCATTTCGGGCTCAGCACCGTGGCTCGGCAGTCGGCCAGCTCGCTCAACAGCGAGCAGCGGCACCTGCTCGCCATCGCCAGCGCGTTGAGCTTCTCCCCCGCGGCGATCGTGGCGGACGAGCCCACCAAGGGCCTGGACGAGATCGGCTCGGCCCACGTGGCGAAGGCGCTGTTCGGCTACAACAAGCAGGTCATTTTCGCCACGCATGACGTGGACATGATCACACGGCCGCAGTACGCGATCGACCGGGCGCTGGTGGTCGACGACCACGCGGTGGTATTCGACGGGGAACCTGCCGCCGCGGCCGCGTTCTATGAGGACCTGATTCGGTCCAAAGTGGCACGATAGCGGAAAGCACGCTCTCAAAACTCGCAGATACATTTTCCGCTTTTACGCGAAAACGGCGGAAAATGGCCGAAACGCAGAAAACACGGAATTTGTATCTGCGAGTTTTGAGAGCGTCCTTCGACAATCACCCCAGCAATTCGGCCACCGAGTCCAGCACGACGCGCACGTTATGCGCGAATTCGTCCGGTTCGGGCAGCAGCGATATGGCCAGATAGCCGTTCGAGGCCATGTCGAAGAAATAGCCGGGCTGGCCGGAGACGCCATGCGCGTCAATCATGTGCAGCACCAGCTCGTTCTCGTCGATGACGCCCGGCACGCGCAGCAGCACGTTCCAGCCGCCCTCGGCCCGCAGCACGGAGACGACGCCGAGCGGGTCGGACTCCAGCATGCGGTGCAGTGCCCTGAGATTGCCCTGCACCCGGCCGCGCACGAGGTCGGTCTGGACCTTCGCCGCCTCCAACAGGTCCGGGATGCGGGAGGCGATGATGTCGCTCATCGGCAGGTAGTCGTCGGCGATGACATCCAGCCGACGCATGGCCTCGCGAACGTCCGTCTCAGGCCCCGACACCTGAATCCAGCCGACCTTGGCATGGGGCGCGGCGAGCATCTTCGAGAACCCGTCCAACGCGAACGTCAGCGCCCCCGCCTCGCCGGCGAGCCGTGCATTGCCGGGGAACGGCTCCAGCGCGTAATCGTAGAACACCTCGTCGGCGATGATGGCGACACCGCGCTCGCGGCACAGGCCGACGAGCTGCTCGCGCTCCCCCGCCTTGACGTAGGACCCGGTCGGATTGTTGGGGTTGATGAGCACCAAAGCGCGTATACGCGCCCCCTGCGGCCCGTCCAGCAGCGCGCGCAACTCGGCGACGTCGATGTACCATGACCCGTCGAAACGCAGCTGGTATTCGATAGTGTCGACGCATTCCAGGCGGGCGATGGATTCGATCAGCGGATACCCCGGCTTGGGGGCGAGCACCGCATCGCCCGCGTCACACAGCAGCTTCATGAGCCACGAGTACGCCTGTGACGTGGAACTCAGCAGATAGAGGCGATTCGGATCCGCCGCCGGCGCGGTGCCAGCACCTTCGGCGCCCCGGTGAAGCTCGGTCAGGAAGGAGGCCAGCGCCTCCCGTGCGGGCCGCGGGCCTCTCGGGTCGGCGGTGTACGTGCCCGGCACCAGTGCCGGTGCAAGTCCGTGACGTGTGGGATTGGAATCGTTGAGCTTGCCCAGGGGCATGCCTTCGCACCGGCAATGTGTCTCGGCTGCGGCTATGGGATTGGGCTCGCTCAGATCTACTCGGGAAGAAAAACGCACGCCACTACCCTACCGCGACCATGCGTCCTGCATTGCCGGGACGATGGTCGGCCAAGGTGTGGCGTGCGAATGTATGTGTCTGTGTCCTCTGCGCTACTTGGTGCTGGCGTAGTAGGCGGCACCGATGATGCCGGCCTCGTTGCGCAGCTTCGCGGGGACGATCGGCGTATCGATGTCGATGAACGGCACAAAGTTGTCGCTCTTGCGGCTCACGCCACCACCGATGACGATCAGCGAGGGGCTGAAGTACTTTTCGATCAGGCTGTAGTACTTGGTCAGACGCTTGGCCCACTTCTTGTAGCTGAGCTCCTTGCGCTCGCGCACCGCGGAGGATGCGTAGCGCTCGGCGTCGCCCTTGCCGCCCTCCAACTCGATGTGGCCGAGCTCGGTGTTCGGGATGAGCACGCCGTCATAGATCAGCGCCGTGCCGATGCCGGTACCGAGCGTGGTCACGACGACCAGACCCTCCTGACCCTTGGCCGCGCCGAACTGCTGTTCCGCCAAGCCGGCGGCATCGGCGTCATTGACGACCGTGACCGGACGGCCGCACTCCTCGGACAGCGCCTCGGTGATGTCGACGCCTACCCACGACTGGTCGAGGTTGGCGATCCAATTCAGCTTCTGGCCGGGCTTGACCGGAGCGGGGAAAGAGATGCCGACCGGAGCCGTCTCCGGAACCTCGAAATGTTCGAGCTGCTTGCGCAGCACCGATCCGATCGCCTGCGGGGTGGACTCGGACGGGGTGAGGATCTTCAGCCTGGGCTCGGCGAACTCCCCCTTGTTCAGGTCGACCGGAGCGGCCTTGATACCGGATCCGCCGATATCCACGCCAAACGCTTGAGCGGTATCAATCATCATGACCTCCTGTTGGACGGTGTGCGACACGCACGTCATAGTGGCTGTACGCGAAATTGTATAACGAAATCGTGTCGAAATGGGCAATTGCGCCGGTATGCAGCGCGAAAACCGGCACAACGTAGTGGATGGGGCAACCTACGCGCATGGATGCCTCATGTTCGCTATGTGGGCAATGTTACGTCAATCATCCACACCCCGGCGTATACATGGTCAAGCAAGTTTCAGGGAAGGTGCAATTCCTTACTGGCGGTGACCTGCGGAGCCGGGATTCATAACGGCGGCCGCGGCAGCCCGCGACCCGCGCAAGCGGCTGATCCGGTGGGAATCCGGAGCCAACGGTCAAAGTCCGGATGGAAGAAACGGAGCTCACCATGAGT
>ERZ1106935.1998-NODE-1998-length-15402-cov-5.321757_pt1 | contig 15402 bp, 12 predicted proteins | sample MGYA00403666_ERZ1106935 | MGnify/ENA primary metagenome ERZ1106935 (study PRJEB35170, sample SAMEA104062452) | human gut metagenome | biome: human gut; feature: human-associated habitat; material: faeces | place: Denmark | collected 2012-11-20 ... | reverse complement strand
GGGGCCGCGGCGGCGGGCGTGCAGTTGCCCGGCATGGCGCAGGGCGGGCTGGCCGCCCTGACCGGCCAATGGGGGCAGGTCGGCGAACAGGCCGGAAAAATGCTCGCCGGCTCCAAGTCCGACGGCAAGGACAAGGATGATGGCGGCGGGGCCCGGGATTCCGGCGCCCATGCCGCCGACCCGTCGAAGGACGACGGGTACGAGCCGCCGGTCTCCGCTCCCCCGGGCCCGGATGGCTCGGCCATTCCGGCGCCCGATGGCGCGTCGTCCGCCGGAACCGCGCCCGGCGGCGAGGGAGGGGACGGTGGCCGGGGCGTCGCGGGCCGTGACGGTTCGGACGGTGCCGACGGGATCGGTGGCGAGGGAGGCCTGGGCGGTGCCGGCGGCGAGGGCCGGACCGGATCGTCCGGCGCTCCGGGGTCTCCGGGCGATCCGGGACCTGCCGGGACGCCCGGAACGGACGCGACGCCGGCGCCCCCGGTCTCGCCGCAGTCGCCGTCGGGCCCGGTCCTGGCCTGACTTATCGATGCGTTGCCGGGTGGCGTCCCCGTATGGGCGGGGATCGCGCCCGGCCCTTTTTTCTTGTTTGATCGGAGGTTGCTGATGGTGGATGCCGATGGCAGGGACGGCGGGGCGAGGGTGCCCACGGCGGCGTTCAGCCGCCTGTCGGCCACGAATGTCTTGTTCGGGTGGACATGGCCGCAGATCGGCGTGGGCCTGGCCGGCCTGGTCATGGTCGTGGGCGGCGCGGCGGCGGGCATGGTGCTGCCGTTGATGCTCGCTGGCGGCGTGGTCATGGCGTACGGGCTGATCCGTTACGAGGGGTTGAGCCTGATGGCGTGGACGTACGTGTGGCTGGCGTGGCGGCGGCGTGTGCGCGACGGGTCGACCCGATGGTCGGCGAGTCCGCTCGCCTCGGGCCGGCCGGCGGGCGTGCTGGGCGTGTGGGGCCAGGTCGAGTCCCGGGCCCAGGTGGTCGAGGGGTCCGGCGTGGAGGTGGTCGGAACCCCGTTCCATGGCGCCTGCTACCTGTTCGACCCGGAACGCCGGCGGGCGACCGCGGTGCTCGCGTTGAAGGTCGAGGAGTGGACGTTGAGCACGGATGCGTCGAAATCGTCGCGCGCGGCCGCCTTGAACGATCTGACCGCCCGTCTGGCGGACACGCCGGGAGTGGTCGAGCTCAAGGAGACCGCGCTCCTGCTGCCGGGAGCCGCGCCCGCTCCGGACCTGCCCGACGATGGCGGGTCGCCGGAGTGGATGCGCCGTGATATGGCGGAATTGTGGGCCCTGCCGGAGGTCATGACCCCGTTGGCGAACGTGAGCTACGTGTCCGTGACCTGCGACGTGGACCGGCTCAAGGGCGTGGACCACGCCCGGGGCCGGCTCACGGAACGCGAACGGGTCGGGGTCGCGTTGGGCGACCTGGTGAAGATGACCGTCGCCCCGGCCCTGGTCGAATGCGGGGCGCGTCCCGGTTCGGTGCGCTGGTGCGGACTGGACGACCTGCGCACGCTGATCCGGTCGGTTTCGGATCCGGCCGGCAACGCGGACCGTCCTCCGGTCACCCGTGACGAGCCGACGCTGGGCTGGTGCGAGGAGAGCCTCGACGGGGAGAGCGTGACCCTGGAATCGTGCGTGGCGCGCACCTGGTGGGTGACCCAGTGGCCCGACCGGCCCGTGCCGGCGGGCTGGACGCGCGACATCCTGCAGGGCGGCAGGATGATCGCCCTGACCCATATCTGGAGGCCCATGAGCATGGAGGAAAGCGAGAAGGACCTGCGTGACCGCGAGTCCAGCATCCTGCAGCGCGACACGTTGCAGAACCAGCGGAAACTGTCGCGCGACGAACGCCGTGAGCGCCGCGAGCAGCGGCAGCGAGAGGCGGAGCAGGACGCGAACTGGCCCGACACCGACCATCAGGGGTATATCGCCCTGTTCGCCCCGGACCGCGACATGCTGGCCGTGTTCGAACGCGACCTGCGCGTGCGCGTCGGCAAGTACCATATGCGCCTGTCCGGCCTGCGCGGCCAGCAGCGGCAGGCGTTGACCGCGGTCCTGCCGCTGGGGTTGTGACCATGGGCGCGCACGGCCAGGAGGACTGGTTCGACGAGGTCATGCCCGGGTTGGACGACGGGCGGCCTGGTGGGAAGCGGCGTTTTCCGTGGCTCGGCCGGCATGGGAAGGACGACGGGGACGAGGCCGAGGCCCGCACCAGGCCCCGTATCGGGGTGCGTGTGGGCGTGGCGACGGTGATCGTCACGGGGCTCATGGTCGGGGCCGGACTGACGGCGGGCATGGTCTCCGCGAACCGGCGCGAACGGCTGGCCGACGCGTCGGCGGCGTGCGAACGATCCGCCCGGACATGGTCCGCGGGATCGGCCGAATGGGGCCGTGACCGCGACCGGATCATGGGATCGGTCGACCTCGACGCGCTGCGCGCCACTGACCCCGATATGGCGGACACCCTCGAACGGCTTTCCGCCGACCCCGTCACGCCGGCCGGATGCACGGCCGGAGGCGACATGGCAACGCTCGACGCGGACGCGAAACGCATCTCCAAGGCCGCCGACAGGCTCGCGAAACGGTCGGAACGGCTGGAAAAGGCCGTGGCGAAGGCCGGCCAGACGGTCGGCGACGCCGAATCGTCACGGGCCAGGAGCCGGCTCGAACATGCCGTGGCCGACGCGCGGGGCCTGCTGGCGGGGAGCACGGCGGACCAGTACAAGGTGCCGTACCTGTACCGTCGGCTCGGACAGCTCACGGAACAGGCGGCGGGGCTGCTCGACGACGGGTCCGCGTCCCCGGCGGACATGGACCGGCTCTCCCAGGGCATCGGCGCCATGGTCTCCTCGCTCGCCTCCGGCACGCGATGACGGGCCGCCATACGGTTATCGGTCCGGCGCACGCGTGTACGGACAAACGGATCAGGAAACAGGAAGGAATCGGTCATGCCGTGTCGGTCAGAGGGTTCCGGACTCATCGAACGCGCCATCCTCGCGCGATCAATGGGGGCGGGCCGATGATGCACCTCATACTCGTGATCGCCGTCGTTTTCGTTTTCGCCGCGTCCTATCTGCTGACGTTCGCCCTGTGCCGTGCGGCCACGCGCCGCGACATGCTCGAGGCCCGTTGGCGTGAGGAGTCGGCCGGTTCCGTGGGTGAGGAGAGCCATGAGAGCGCATGAAACGCTTGAGCGTGCCGGGCGTCATGGCGGCTTCCCGGCCCGTGGTTCCGCTTCGGGCCTGTTGGCGGCCTGCCCGTCGGACGGCAGCCACGACTTCTACCTGTCGATGATGCTCGACGTTCCCGTGCCGCGCGTGCCCATGCTGCGCGCACGTCTGCAAGACTCCCGCCGAGGGGCGCAACGCGCATCCGACGCACAGGAAGCTGGCCGCGTGGTGCAAGTGCAGCGTGGGCACGGTCAAACGCCACTTGTCATGGCTGGAAGGGGGACGTGTGGTGATGGAGCAGCGGTTCCGTCTGCGTGACGGTTCGCCGGTCATGCCGCGCTGGCGCCGTTGACGATATAGGCGCCCTTCGTGGGTGTCGGCGTCGGCGATCATGTGCTTTTTCCGTTCAGGGAGGTTTCGTATGGCTGACAATCCTGCCGGGGTCCGTGCCGGCAAGGCCGGGGGTCCGCATGGGTTGCGGGTCCTGTCCCCGGCCGATCCGGGGTATGTGGAGTGGTGCCGGTCCGGCATGCCCCAGAGGATCCGTCTGCTCAAGCTCGCCGCCGAGAAACGCCGCCGGATCGAGCAGGGCGTGATCTGTCCGAAATGCCATAGGCGCCGGGTCCGTGCCGGCGACACGTTGTGCGCCCAGTGCCGTCACTTGGAGGATCTGCCCCGCTGCCGGGAATGCGGGAGGCGGACGAGCCGTCCCGTGGACGGGTTGTGCGCCCGATGCCTGAAACTGGTCCGGGAACAGGCCAGGCCGATGTGCCCGAAATGCGGCAGGTGCCGGGCGCACCGTGTGTTGCCATCCTGTTCTCGTTGCGGCGCGCCGCGGCGGAAGGGCTCGCCGGACGGGTTGTGCGGCCGATGCCGGCAGCTCCTTTCGGGGAAGGCGAGGACATGAACCCGATGGACGTGGCCTTGGAGGCCCTGTACTTGCTGGGTGTGGTGCTGTGCTGCGCGCTCCTGTCACGTGAGGAGGGCTCGCGCGAGGGTCTGGGTTCGCGTCGCGCCTGTCTGTTCATGCTGGCGTTGGCGGTGGAGGCGATGCAGGCGGGGTTGGGTTCGCTCGCGTTCCGGGAGCCGTGGGGCGCGCCGTTCGCGCCCTGGCAGGCGTTCGACCTGACAGGAGCGGTACTGGCGGACCTGTTCCTCGCACGGGCCCTGTTGCGCGGCGACGGGAATCCCGGTCCGGACTACCGGTGACGCGTACCGCCGGTCATTCCTCCCGTTCGTGTTCGTGTTCCACCTCGAAGCGGATCTTGAGCCGCGTACGGCCGCGGCGGGCATGGCGCGCGATTCGGCTTTGTCTGCCCTTTCCACCCTCCCGGACGTTGTGGCGTGCGTGGCGTCCCCGCGCACGGACGCGGGCAAGAAGATTTCTTGCGGCCGCCATGACGCGCAGGAGCGACAGCGCCACAAGGCAGCCGATGGTGAGCAGCGCCACCAGATCGTGGTTCCGGGCGGCGGGCAGGTTCAGGATGATTTCGAGGATGTCGAGCATGGCCTCGACCAAGTTTCTGATGTATTCCATGTGCCGTGGTATGCGTTCGCTGGCCATGTTTATGCTCGCAGCCGATTCTGGTAGACCTTCAATCTGCGTACGATGCCCGGTGTCGACAATGCCTACACGGAATTGGCCCTGTCGTTGGTCGGCGACTGGCTCACCCATGTCTCCGAGAAGGCGGCGTGTTTCCGTCTTTGCCGAACCGACGATATCCAGACCGTATGAGTCTGGCTTGGTGACCCCCGATATGCGTGTTTCCGGGTGCAACCATTACGGGTATCATGCCGGGAAACGGCTTGTCATTGGGAATGCATGGGGATATGTTTAATCGGGTACCCCGATATATGTAGGGTGGGTCATAGGAGGATGGCATGAGAGAGAACACACTGAGGACCGCTCCTCTCGACGGGCTGAGCATCACGCTGACCTGGTCCATACCGGAAAACCCGCCCTCACAGGGTCCGGAGGATTTCTTCTCGAATTATCAGCTTCGTTTCAAGGATTCCCAGCCCGATAGTTCGATTATCTGCATCGTCAAGAACGACGGCTGGTCCACAGGCGATTACCCATACAGCTACCAGCTGCAGAACGAACGGGAAGGCATCAGCTTCGACCTGGACGTCGACCGGTTCCGCATCGACATGACAAAGCCGGATAACTATTCCAACTGGGATTCCTTCGCTCCCGTCATCGAATCGGGCATAGACATACTTCTACAGGCATTGAATAAGACCGTGGGTGCCACGTGCTTCGATTCGGTTTCCATCCGGTATGACGACTGGTTCCCGACGGAAATCACAGGAAGGGATTCCTCCCATTTCATCAGGGACGTTCTTGGTTTTTCCATCGCCCTTCCCGACCGGATTGACGAAGGATTCCCTTCCAAAGGTGATGAATCGGTCCAGGCATACGTCAATCGGCATCTCGCCGGCTGCGGATTGGACGCGACCATCAAGGTGGCGGACATGACACGCATCGCCGGACGCCCCGCGGATCCCAGTCGTGCAGGCGTGGCCCTGATGATGCAGATCTCGAATCGCTCGTCCATCGACACGGACCTGCGTTCCGTGATGGATTCCCTGTCGGAGGAACATGACATCGCGCATAGAATGTTCTTCACCCTCATCGAGCCGATAAGGGACACGTTCGGCGTTGGGGAGGACCAATGAAAACAGCCGAACTCTTGGAGACGCTTCGGACGAGGCAGCCCCTGTCCTGGAGACAGGTGAGGGACCGTCTGCCGCTCTCGCTTCCCCGCCAATCGCGACTCGATCTGGCATCAGACGACAGATACCCGCAGGAATCGGACTACGGCGGCGGGTCGGCCATCGCGGATTTCCTGGACATGAAAGATGGCTGGGCCGGCCCCGGCACGTTCGCGCCCTCCCGGATGATCATTCGGAACGCGCGCGCCTTCCTGTCCCGGGTCTCCGCTGTCAGCCGTATCGTGCCATGCGTTTCCCCTTCCCCGAGAGGAACCATCAACATCACCTATTATCTGGATGAGGACAGGGACATATCCGTCGAGGTGGGCGACGACGAGCTGGCTTCGTCCACGAACCTTGACCGTGATGACCTGTTCCTTGTCTGGAACCGGGATGATGCCATCCCACGGCAGCTTCTGGAGGCTTTGGCCCAGGGACGCCCTTTGACCCGTTCCTGGAATTCCCCGTCCCGTGGATGGTCCGTCAGATGACGTCCGCGGAGGATTATCCGGATCATGTGGACGATGCGGAGCAATTACTTCGGGCCGTTCTGACCAGGCATCACATCGAACGTATCCCATTGCCGGACGGTACGTTACGACTCAGAATCTCCCGGGATTTCTTCCTGCCATTCAGATCCGATGAAATCGGACTATCCGCGTTCAGGGAGCTGGCCGGCAAGGATACGATTCGCAGGCATGCGGATTCCATGTTCAGCTATTGCGGATTCGGTCGCACCCAGTGCGCGGATATGCGAGAGATCGACGCGAAGGTTGAAGCCGCCCCCATTCCAAAGGCTCCGGAGCACGCGAACATCGATCTCAGCGGGCTGCTGACCGAAGAGGATATTCGCTTATATCAGGCGGCCTCCGAGGCCACGCCTCATGGAAAGATCCGTCCGGTCAATCCTCATGCATGCCGCAAGGTCTATGCCGTGCTGGATCTGTTGAGGGAACGATTCACCGTGGAATGGGATCCGGAATCCAAAGGTTATCGCAAGGCCATCCGTCGGCCCCGATGATTCCTCACGCCGCCGGCATGGACGGGATCCAGCGTACGCCGCCCTTCTGTGGCTCCTGGTTGCCGTGGCTTGCGTGTACTGGCATTTCGGGAAGGGGAGCGCCAGCCGTCCGGCTTCCCCTTCCGCTCCCCCGATATCGGCGGATTGTCGGGTGGATGGCATGCCGGCCGGCGGGATCGCCGGCCGTGGCATAGGATGTGTTCATGCGGACCGTTCCCCTCTCCCGGAAGGGGGTGCCGGCGGCTGGTCCGATGATGGGAAAGGAACGAGGATGAGCGAAGAGGACAAGGTGCCGTCCCCGGACGGCGTGGGCGTGGTGCCCGAACCCGAGCCCGAAACGGTTCGCAGGCGTCCGAAGTGGCTGGCACCCGCGGCCGTGGGTTGCGTGCTGGCGCTGCTCGCCGTGGGCGGTGTGGCCGGCTGCCGTGTGTGGTCGGCGCGCGAACTGGCCGAGGCGAGGGAGGCTTGCGCCGTGGCGGCGGACGGGGCGCGTGGCGCGGCGAACGACTACAATGCGGTCGTCAACGGCCAGGCCGCCGACGCCTCGGCGGTCACCGTCGACCAGGTGAAGGACGCGAGGACCGTGGACGCGCTGGCCAAGGCGTTGAAGACCACGGCTCCCGAGTATGAGGGGTGCTTGGCCGGTTCCAAGGCCGGTTTGGACGAGGCGACGTCGAAGCTCGACAGGCAGGCCGCCTGGTACAGGACCCATGCCGCATCGCTCGGGAAGGCCGTCAAGGCGGTGGAATCCTCGAGGCTGGACAGGACGGTCGAGGACGCGGAGAAGCTGCTCGCCGATTCGAAGGGCAGGGTCGCCGACGAGAAGACCCGTAGCATGTTGGAGCAGGCCATCAGGGACAGGGACGCGGACGCGATCGGCGAGGCCGTGAACGCGGTGGACGGGTCGGTCAAGGCCAAGGCGAAGGCCGACGCCGACGCGAAGGCCAGAAGGGAGGCCGAGGAGAAGGCCCAGGCCGAACAGGAGGCCCAGGCGGCCGCGGCCCAAACGCAGGCGCAGCAGCAGGCCCAGTCCTATGGCGGCGGCTACTCGTACGGCGGAGGCACCGGCTACACCGGTGGAGGCTACACCGGCGGCGGCTACACGGGAGGAGGCACGTACACGCCGCCCGCGACCGGAGGCGGCAACGGTGGGGGTTCCGCCCCCAGCGGACCAATCAGCGGAGGACACGGATGTACTACTGATTGTCCTCCACCATCAAGCGACGGTCTGATTCATCATTAACGACTATCAATAAAGTCCATAAGGGTCTTGCTCGAATTTCGGGCAAGACCCTTTTTATTTCCAAGTTCTCTTTTCCCTGTGTTTTTCCTGTGATATCGGTGTGGTTTTCCGGGGTACGCGGGTGGGGGTCGTGGAGTCCGGCCTGTGGGACGGGTTCCGTGAGGGGCGGGAGAGGCCCGTCCTGTTGATCAACACAGGGAGGAGACCCTTATGGGTTTTCGTCATGATAGGGCGTCGGCCGGGCGGAGTCATGAACCGCTCGCGCGTGGCGCGCATGGGGCGGGGCCGGCACGCACGGTGCTTGCCGGCCTGGTGGCCGTGGCCACGCTGGCCACGGGCGGCCTGGTGGCGTCGACCGCGTATGCGGGCGGCGCGGGAGACAACCGTCCGGGCGGCGCGGCCGGCGGCATTCCCGCGGGCATGTTCTGGCAGTACAAGGACGACGCGTCCGGCAGCTTCGGTCCGGCCGCGAACGCGGACGGCTCGCCGCGCATCGCGTCGGTGGAGGCCGCGTACAAGCGTGCCGGCGTGAGTGTGGTGAACGACGGCGTGTACGACGGGCCGGGGGCGATCCGCGATACGTTGCGGGGCGCGCTGTCGAAGTGCGTGGCCGGCTTCCGTCAGCGTCATCCGGGCGAGGGCGACGGCGACTGCCGTGTCGTGGGCGTGGGCTCGGTCGCCGGCCAGCAGGGCGGCAGATGGGTGTACAACGGGTCCGGCGGCTATTCGGCGTCCGAGTGGTACTCGTCCTGGGACTCGCAGATCAAACCGTATAAGTATTACTACGCAGGTACGCAGGAGTATGGTACTTCCACTCCGTTTGATGATGATCCGTCGAACAGCGTGGACAAGATCGCGTATTCGAACGTGGCTGCGGCCGGCGCGACGCCGAACCTGATCATCATCGTGCTGGACAAGTACCAGCCGAAGCCGCCGGAGACGCCTCCGGCCCCGCCGACGAAGAAGGTGGAGCAGGGCACGAGCGCTGATGGCATGTCGAACGAGACGGTGATCTCGACGGGCACTGGCGTGGGCGGCAAGAGGATGGTCGTCCAGGATGCGATCGATCCGAACGGCATGGCGTACAAGGTCACGGGCCAGAAGGTCACGGACACGACCACCGGCCAGGACGTGTCCGCGAAGTTCACGTTCAACACGGCGGACGGGCAGCCGGCCCCGAACGATGTGGCCACGGCCACGTGGAAGGGCGGCGACCTGCCGGAAAGGCACACATTCGAGTACCGTCTGACCATCACGGTCTCGCTGCCTTCCACGTCGAAGGTCACGGACACGCCGTCCGTCACGTGGAACGACAAGGGCACGGGCAAGGCCGACGGCCACGGGTTCCCGACCTGGCGGCCGAACCCGGACAAGAGCTGGATCCTGTACCGTGACGGCAAGTGGCAAGCCGTGGTCGATCCGGGCGAGACGAACAAGACCGGCGCGGACGACATGAAGTTCCTCGACGGGGACACGGTCGGCAGCGCGGTGAACGGCACCGTGGACCCCGGTCTGAAGGAGGCTCCCTCCAAGCTGGAGCTGACCGACGACTGGGCCGCCGCCGACTATCTGGTCGACCCGCAGGACGCGTCGAAGATCCGCGTGTTCGCGGCCGAGGCCGAGCCCGACCGCACCGACACGGTCGACGGCGCCACGGTGAAGCACTACACGCAGACCAGCGTCGCGGACATCGCGAACAAGGGCACCGACGTGACCGACATGTTCGACATCAAGGTCGAGGGCACCGTGGCGACCGCCACCGCGAAACCGGACTATTTGAAGACCCTGAAGGGCATGAGGAAGGGCCTGCAGCTGACCCTGCTCGTCCCGTTCACCGTGAACTTCGCGGACGGCAAGGGCGCGGCCCGGGTGCGCGAGGACTTCGGCAGGAAGCCGGGCGACGAGGTCACGTTCTGCACCTCGCCGGACGGCAAGGAGCTGACCAACAAGGGCAGCCAGACCGTGAACGGGCAGACCGAGCCGACCAACAAGCCGAAGATCTGCGGCTACGTGCCTCCGGTGAAGAAGGACGTGATCGCGGAATCCTCGCAGGGCGGCGGCCAGGAGAGCGTGGACGGCAAGGTCGTCCACCCGGGCCAGAAGGTCGAGTACCAGCTGACCACCGAGCCGAAGCTGCCCGCCGACCTGGCCACCATGGTCACGAGCGTGGCGTTCACGGACTCCTATGACGAGAACCTCGTGCCGGACAAGCAGACCGTCGAGATGATGGACCTGAACACCGGCAAGGTCGTGCCGAAGTCCAAGTACGCGACCAGGTGGGATGAAGGCAGGCACCTGTTCCAGCTGACCGTGAAGGACCAGTCGCTGATCGGCCAGTGGCGCGCCTCCTCCAGCCCGCGCGTCCAGATCCGCTTCGAGGGCACCGTCAGGGAGGATGCCCCCGCCGACCACAAGATCGGCAACAAGTGGGTGCTGACCCTGAACAACAGCCTGACCCCGTCGAACGAGGTGTTCAACCTGCCGCCCGTCTTCAACCCCTCGAAGAAGGACACCCAGTCCAAGGAGCAGGGTGACCCGACCGTCTCGATCGACGGCAAGACGATGCTGCTGGGCGACACCGGCCACTACACGATCGACCTCGACGCCACGCAGAAGGACCAGGCCTACAAGGTATGGCGATTGGGCCTGACGGATGATTTCGATGACGAGTACGTGAGCATCGACCCGTCGAGGATCGAGATCACGGGCGACGACGGCAAGGACTACACCAACGCGTTCAACATCCAGGTGAGGGACGGCGTCGCCTACGCGTACGCGAAGACCGTGGACACCGAGATCCCCGCGACCGGCGAGACCGTGAAGGGCGACCCGCAGCCGACCGATCTGAAGGCCTACAGCGAGAAGTCCGACAAGGACCACGACCCGTTGAAGGACCCGGCCATCGACCAGTCGCTGCTCGGCCAGCACTACGCGGTCACCCTGCCCTACACGGTGGTCAAGGTCACCGACGGCTACGTGGTGAAGAACACCGCCACCCAGATCGTCAACAACGTGAGGAAGAAGACCAACACCGTCTCCAACCCGTTGAAGCCGATCAACCCGAAGAAGGACGTGACCGTGAAGGTCGGCGGCCACAGCGTCGACGGCAAGAGCGTGTATTTGAACAGCACGTTCCTCTACCAGCTGGATTCCAGCATCCTGCCCGCGGACCGCGCCTACCAGAAGATCGCGAACTGGGGCATCACCGACCAGCTCGACCCGGCGTACGACAAGGCGACCGGCCAGTGGGCCGTGTACGCGGCCCGCGACCTGTACCGGGGCGGCGAGGCCATCGCCAAGAAGGGCGAGAGAATCGCCGGCAGCGGCTTCGACAGCTCGAGGCTCGGCGGCGACATGTTCACCGCGAACATCGACCCCTCCACCGGCCTCGTGGACATCCAGGCCACCCAGGCGTACCTGGACCTCGTGTCCGCGGACGACGCGCACGAGCAGGGCTGGCGCGCCTACGTGCAGGTCACGCGCGTGAAGGTCACCGACCGCCACGAGAACGTGTTCACCGAGCACGTGAACGGCAAGGACCTGACCAGCAACATCGTGTGGACCCGCACCCCTGACCTGACCCCGGGCATCAAGCTCGAGAAGTGGGACAGGAGGAGCGGCTGGCCGAAGGGCGACCGCGACGACTCCAAGGACGCGCTCGACGGCGCGAAGGACGGCGACGTGATCGTGTTCACGATCACCAACACAAGCAAGGACGAGGACGGGCACGGCGCATGGTTCAAGGCCAGCGACCTGAAGCTCGAGGACCACACCATCGTCGGCGACGGCGAGGTGAAGGACCTCAAGTACCCGGACAACTGGTCCACGCTGGTCCTCAAGCCCGGCCAGAGCGTCGAGGTGACCGGCACGCTCACCGGATTCACCAAGGACAGGCACACCGACCGCGCCAAGGTCACCGGCACCCCGTTGGTCGAATGCCCCGTGGTGGACAAGGACCCGTTCGGCGACGCCTCCGGCAAGCCGTCCACAGGCGGCGAGGCCGGCGACGGCGACGGTCCCAGGCAGGTGACCGTCGGCGACCGCACGCTGTGCGAGGACACGCCCGTCGAGTCCAACACCGACGACTGGAACGGCCGCCGGTCGCTGCTGGGCGAGACCGGTTCCGCGATCCTGCCGCTCGGCGTGGGCGCGCTGCTCATGGCCGGCATCGGCGTCACCGTCGTGATGGCCCGCCGCCGCAAGTCGGCGCATGACGACAAGGACGCGGCCCTCATGCCGCGCCACGCCGCCTGACCCACTGGGGCCCGTCCCATGCGCGTCGCCGCGTGGAAGGGCCCCTTCCCGGGGCCGGCGTCCCGACCGGGACGCCGCCCCCATCCATGCAACGACATCGATCACTCCCCTCCCTGTCGGGGAGGGGGCGGCCGCGCCGGCCACGGACGCCGCGGCCGCGAGCACGACGGCCGGCGCGACCATCACACTGCAAGGCGCAGACGGAGCAAGCCTGGCCGGCCACACGTTCAACGTGTACCGGATCGGCACGTACACGGACCAGATCCTGAACGGCACGCGGATCAGCAGCCTCGGCGTGCGCGGCGACACGGCATCCAACGCGTGGGCGGCCGACGCGATCAGCATCGCCAACGCTTACGATCCGGACACGGCCGACGACATCGCCAAGGTGTACGGCTACGATGACGCGGGCAACATCGCCAACATCAAGATGGACTCCCAGACCAGGCAGCTGCGCAACATCAGCAAGGCCCTGGGCCAGTCCACTCGGAAGCCGGCCGCCATCCAGGGCGGCGCGAACCTGACGACCACCCGGTCCACGCTGACGATCAACGTGCCCGCCGAAGGCCTCTACTACATCACCGATTCCGCGGGCAACCCGATCATGGTCGGCACGAAATCCGGCAACGCGAACATCATGAAGAACGACGCGAAGGACCCGCAGTGGCGTACGCTCGGCACTGCGGTCGTCAAGTCGAAGAGCATGAGGGTCGACAAGAAGGTCCAGGTGCAGCGCAACGGCGCGACGGTCGGCAAGGACGGCACCGCCTCCGATCCGGTCGGCGTGACCGTCGGCGACACCGTCACCAACACGGTCGAGGTGACCGTGCCGAACAAGCAGGCCGTCTCCGCCGTCAAGTTCAAGCTCATCGACCAGCCGAAGGGCCAGACGTACGTGAAGGGCTCGCTGAGCGTCCGGTTGAAGAACGCGCCGCAGACCGACATCACGGCCGACGCGATCGTCTACGACGGGACCACGCAGAACAACGCGAAAAGCATCCCCGGCGACCCGACCCTGAAGACCGCGGACAACAAGCCCGCAGACCCGGATCTCGCGATTCCGGCCGGCGGCTGGGGCATCGACGGCAGGAACCTTCTCGACAAATACTCCAACAGGACGATCGTCATCACCTACCGTATAACCGTCGACAAGGCCAGCGTCACCGATCCGGCGAACAACACCGTCCACACGTACGGCACGTTCACCGACGGCATCCGGTTCACCACGATCACCGACCAGGACAAGGTCGACATCAAGGCCTACGACTTCACGTTGAAGAAGGTGGACGCGGGCAACGTGAACACGCTGCTCGACGGCGCCCGGTTCCAGATCCAGCGCAACGGCAAATGGATGAAGCTCGACCAGAACACCGGCAAATGGTCGGACGCGGCCGACCAGGATTCCGCCAGCGTGTTCATCACCGGCGACTCAAACCATGACGGGACGGTCGACAACAGGGACGACGCGAGCCAGAGGGGCCTCATCCGGTTCAAGGGGCTCGGCTACGGCACGTACACGGTCACCGAAACCCGGGAGCCGGCCGGCTACGCCAGCTACGCGAAACCGACGTTCACCGTCACCATCGACGACGCGGGCACCAGCATCCAGTACAGGGGCACCGGCACCGTGCCGAACCTGACCAGCAGGCTGGACAACAACACCGTCCAGGTCAAGAACGTCGCGAATCTGACCCAACTGCCGCAGACCGGCGGCGTGCTCGCGTTCGCGTTCTGGCTGGCCTGCGCCATGCCCCTGTTCGCGATCGGCGGCACCATGGCCGTGCGCGGCGCGCGCAACCGCCGCGACGCGCTGATGCTCACGCACGACGGAGACACCCCGGCCGTCTGACATACGGGGGCGCGGAACAATCCGGATCATGCCGTGTCCCGCGCCCCTCCCCCTTCGTTTTCATTCATGGTTCTTTTGGCTCGCCGCAAGGGGTTCGTGCGGGTCCTGGCCCATCCGTCACGGACAGTCAAGGGGCGGGAAAGGAAAAACACACATGCACGCATGGTTGAAACGGGCGGTCGCGGGACTGTTGTCCGCGGGCACCCTCCTGGGCGGCGGGCTCCTGACGGCGGGCACCGCGAACGCGGACGAGATCCGCATGCCCGACATCGGCAAGACCATCACGAGCCTGACGGCATCGGCCGCCACGACGTATCCAAGGGAGCTCGTCAACGGCGGATTCGACTACCTGCCCGACGGCGGATGGAAGACCGTTGACGCGCCAAGCTACATGACGAACGCATACACAAGCGTCGACCCGAACAACGGCCAGTACATGAGGAACGCGAAACACTCCGACGCCGATCTCGCCTCCTGGGTGGACTGGCCCGGTTTCGACCAGTCCAAATTTGCATGGAAGACCGACCAGAAAGGCGGCCACGACCAAGGCGGATTGAAGGACCGCGCGGAAGCGGTCGAACTCCAACAGGACAGCATGGACGGCAACACCTACGCGGAAATGGTCGCCTCCGAACCCGGACGCACCATCTACCAGAACCTCGCCACCATCCCCGGCACACTGTACAAGATCCGGTTGAAGCACACCAGCCTGTGCAAGGACAACGTCGACCAGATGCAGGTCGTCATCAACGGCACACCCATCGAGATGACCCGAGTGGCCGCGAACGGCAAGGCCGGCGACAAGGTCGGCGAGAAGTCCAAGACCATCGGCACGAGGGTCACGAACGAGAACCGCTGGCATCATTCCGACCAGTGGGAGACCTATGAGGGCTACTACGTCATCCCGGACGGGCAGACCACTACCCGGTTCGGTTTCAAGGCCGTCAACTATCTCGACCCCACCAAGGGCAATCTTCTGGATGATGTGACCTTCGCCCGCGCCTACAAGCTGTCCTACGACAAGAACGCGTCGGATGCGACCGGCAAGGTCCCGTCCGACGAGACCGCCGACACCGTCAGGCAGACCAAGGCCAGGACCACGGGAACCGTGAAGACCGTCGCGGACGAGAACGTCCGGTACGGTTCCCTC
>ERZ1106935.1990-NODE-1990-length-15476-cov-4.790481_pt1 | contig 15476 bp, 9 predicted proteins | sample MGYA00403666_ERZ1106935 | MGnify/ENA primary metagenome ERZ1106935 (study PRJEB35170, sample SAMEA104062452) | human gut metagenome | biome: human gut; feature: human-associated habitat; material: faeces | place: Denmark | collected 2012-11-20 ... | reverse complement strand
CGACTCCGGCCGCTGGTCCACCAAACGCATCGCCATGTACGCGCTGTTCGTGGCGCTGTCCATGGCCGTCAGCTTCATCGAATTCCCGATCATCCCAGGCGTGCAGTGGCTCAAATACGACCCATCCGGCATCGTCTGCCTCGTCGCGGGCTTCGCGTTCGGACCGGCCGCAGCCGTCATCGTCAGCGTGCTCGGCTTCGTGCCGCACCTGTTCACCAACCCATGGGGCACCCTGATGGCCGTGCTCGTGGCATTGGCCCTGTCCGTGCCGGCATCGCTCATCTACAAAAAGAACAAGACGCGCAAGGGCGCGCTGATCGGCATCATCGTCGGCGCTGTCGTGGCGCTCGCCGTCGCCATCGTCGGCAACATCATCGTCACGCCGTTCTACGCGCACATGACCACCGCGCAGGTCGTGGCGCTTATCGTGCCGGCGCTCCTGCCGTTCAACGCGTTGAAGTTCACCATCCACGGCGTGGTCACGTTCCTGATCTACAAGCCGATCTCCAACCTGCTGAACCGTTGAGCTTCGTTTGTTCCCATTGAAATGAACATGGAGGGACCGTCCGCATCCGCCGGAGGGTTCCTCCGTCTTGTTTTCCCCGAGAATTCCATACAGTGCTGGTGAAGGAAGATTTTATGGTTACGACCAATGCGCCGATCATAACGCTACGCGATGTGCGATTCACCTATGATGGCGGCGCGACATGGGCGCTTGACGGTGTGAGCCTTGACATCCGCCGTGGCGAACGCATCTGTCTGACCGGACCGAACGGTTCGGGCAAATCCACGCTGTCACGTGTCATCGCCGGACTGGTGGCTCCCGATGAGGGATATGTCGTATTGTCAGGCAATGTGGTGTTCGACGAGTCCGGCGCGCACGCCGACGAGTATCGAACCGCCCGTTGCGGCATAGGCGCGGTGTTCCAGCATCCCGAAGACCAAATCGTCACCACCGTCACCGAAGACGACGTGGCGTTCGGACCGGAGAATCTTGCGATTGAGCATGATGAGATCGGCCTGCGCATCTCCGGTTCGCTGGACGCCGTGGATATGAGCGACTATCGCGCTTCCGATCCGACGCGCATGAGCGGCGGCCAACAACAACGCATCGCCATCGCCGGCATGCTGGCGATGGATTCCGATGTGCTCGTGCTCGACGAGCCGACCGCCATGCTCGACCCGCAAGGGCGCGCCGACATCATGCGGGTGCTGGACGAACTCCAGGACCGCGGCACCACCATCATTCTCGTCACGCACCATGCGGACGAGTTGGAACATGCCGACCGTGTGATTCAGCTGGAAGCAGGCCACATCGTAGGCGATGGCCCCGCCGACGAGCGGCTTCGGATGCCGGTTCAATCGGTGGGCCTGCCGAAACGCATTGATGATGAGTCCGCCGAAACGCTCATCGAAGCACGCGACATATCGTATCGTTACGTGGACGCCGAACGTGACGTGTTCAACCACCTGTCGTTCAGCATCGGCAAAGGCGAGACAGTGGCGTTGATGGGACGCAATGGCGCCGGCAAAACCACATTGGCGCGCATGCTGTGCGCGTTGGAGAAACCCACGACAGGCTCGATCGTCATCGACGGCATCGCCGTGGCCACTGCGAAGGCGAACGGCGGAACGAAGCCCCTCAATCGCAAAAACCGTGCGAGGCTGCGCCGTACGGTCGGCTACGTCATGCAGCATCCGGAACGGCAGCTGTTCGCCGACACCGTGGCCGAAGACGTCGCATACGGGCCTTCCAACCTGGGATTGGATACGTCCGAGGCGATGGAACGCGCCATGCAGGCCATGCGGCTGCTGCATATCGAACATCTGCGAGACCGTTCGCCGTTCGACCTGTCAGGCGGCCAGCAGCGACTGGTGGCGATCGCCGGCGTGATCGCATGCGAGCCGAAAGCGTTGATTCTGGACGAGCCGACCGCAGGTCTTGACGAGGAGGCCGCCGCACGCGTGCACGGGCTCATCCACGAGCTCAAATCACGCGGCGTGACCATACTGCTCATCTCGCATTCGCAGGATGAAGTGGACGAGCTTGCCGACCGTACCATCATGTTGGGCAAGCCGGCGAAACGTGCGGACTCTAAGGAATCCACGGAATCCACAGTGAAAGCCACCTGCGAAGAGGAGCCGGATGCGGAACCATCCGTGGACGCCGCCGGCTCGGACACCGCGACCGTGGGGGAGCGGCGGACCCTGTTGGAACGCCTCGATCCGCGCGTGGGCATGTTGTCCGCATTGGCGCTCATGTTCTCCGCGTTCGCCATCGGCTCATTCTGGCAATTGCTGCTTGCCGTGGTGTTCGCCGGCGTGATCGCCGCGGCCGGACGCATCAATGTAGGCCGATTGGCCGCTTCCGTGCGTGTGTTCCTGGCATTGTTCGTTTTCTGCGGCCTGCTGAACATCTTCTTCGTGCGCACCGGCACCACGGTGGCGAGCCTCGGGCCGATTCCCATCACCGATGACGGCATCCGCATCGCCATACTCTACGCATGTCGGTTCGCCGTGGTCATCGTCATCGGAGCGATGTTCCTTGCCTCCACCACACCGACCGCCATGACCGACGCGTTCGAATCGCTGCTGTCACCGTTCGCCAGATTCGGTCTGCACACGCAGGAGACGGCATTGGTGATGAGCCTCGCCCTGCGTTTCCTACCGACGCTTGGTGTGGAAACGAAAGCAATCATCGACGCGCAGTCGGCGCGCGGCGGCAGCGTCGAAACAGGTTCGTTCGTAGTACGCATCAAAGCGATGGTGGCGGTCGTCGTGCCGGTCTTCGCCGCAGCCATCCGCCACGCCGACAACCTGAGCCTCGCCTTGGACGCGCGCTGCTATGAGGAAGGTGCGACGCGCACGCATTGGCGTGTCATGCGCGTCACCGGCATGGACGTGGCCGTGGCGATTGTGATGCTCGTCTATCTCGTCGCACTGGTCGTGCTGGGCGTGCTGTTATGACCGGTGCGTTGCGGGCGGATGGGCAAATACCGTCCTCACGCTAGGCTTGAGCGGGTATTTGTAGATAGGAATGGAACACATATGGCACTTACCAAAAAGCAGGTCAAGCAGCTGCGCGGCCTGGCCACCAAACTCAATCCGCTCATCCAGGTCGGCAAGAACGATCTGAGCGAAAACGCCGTCAAACAGGCGGACGAGACCATCGAGAAGCGCGAGCTCATCAAATGCTCCGTGCTCGACGGTTCCGGTCTGACCGCCAAGGAGGCCGGCGAAGGTCTCGCCGAACAGCTTGGCGCGGAACTCGTGCAGGTCATCGGCAACCGTTTCGTGCTCTACCGTCGTTCCCAGCGTGACGACGTGGAGCACATTCGTCTCGTGCGCGAATAGCGATCCGAACGTTATATGAAGCGGCCCGCCCTCCGAAACCAATCGGAAGGCGGGCCGCTTCATATGGAAATAAACAATCGGAAGAGAGCGTGCCGGAGAATCAGCTCTCCTGATCCCATTCGGGCTTCCACGTGTACTGCATGTCGTACGCGCTGGACCAGAACATGTACTCGTTCTCAACGCCGGTCACAAAAATATCGACCAGCTCCTGCTTGCGTTCCTCGCTCACCTCGGCGGCGAGTTTTTCGATATGCTCGATCAGCCAAGCCGAACCCTGCCAGAACTCGTCGGTCTTGTACATGTCCACCCAGCTCTTGTACTGGTTCACATCGAGCGTGTCTGCGAATTCATGGGCAAGACGATATCCGTAATCCGCATACACCCAGGCGCAGGGGAGCACGGCCACGAGAATGTCGAGGATACCCTTGCCATAGGCGATGGAAAGGATGTTCGACGTGTACGCGCGGGCGAACGCCGACTGGCGCACGTTGTTCATCTGCTCGTCGGTGATGCCGTAGCTGGCCAGATACGTGCGGTGCACGGTCGACTCCACATTCAACGCGCCGTTCTGTACGTTGAGCATGAACGCCATGATCTCAGGATCGTCTGTTTTGGCCAGTCCCAAAGCATGCACTCTGGCGTAGTCGTTGAGATAACGGAAATCCTGCAGCAGATAGAACGCGAACTTCTCGCGCGGCAGAGTGCCTTCGCCCAGTTCGCGGATGAACGGCTGCCTGTAGCCTTCCTCCCATACGAGGTCGGCGGCTTTGCGCAGCCGCTGCGCGAATGGGGGAAGATTGGTTCGCGTGACGCCCTTCGAAGCGTCGAACGCGGAATCGGAATTGGTTACGGAAATCACATCAGCCATATGGCCATGCCTCCCTACGCTGGTGTCAACCATCAGGTTCAAAGGGTTCGGACGTCCACGCCCATCTCAATCCGTCATACGGATTCCCCTGCATACGCGGTTCATTATGGCAAACAAGTTCGTGCCGTGCAAGGTTCTGTCCATATTTGTCGCGGATTATGCCCGTGCTCGGCTCCATATCGAACATGGCCGATGTGTGGTTGAGGGCCGGTGCAAGAATGGAACGTATGACTGAAAAGCAAGTTGCGAAGAAGACCATCGAAAAGCTGGCTATCGTCGTGGTGACCTACAAGCGCCAGCAGCTGCTCGCCACCCTGTTCGAATCCATCGAGAAGCTTACCGTCGCCCCGTGGCGCATCATCGTCGTGGACAACGAGCACAGCGACAAGACCCATGGCATGGTCGAAGAATTCAGCGCCAAACTCACCGCGCAGTGGGGCACCACCGTGGCCGACCTGTCCGGCAACGAGAACCGCGTGGTCTACGCGCCGCAGACCGACAACCTCGGTGGTGCGGGCGGTTTCTCCGCAGGCGTGAAGAAGGCGTACGAGCTGGGTGCCGAATGGTTCTGGGTCATGGACGACGACGTCGCCGTCATGCCGGAAGGCATCGAGCGCTTGGCCAAGTGGACCGATCGGCACGACGTGATTCAGGGAAGCCGCTACGACTATGATGGCGGTCCGTTCTACTGGCAGTACGATTTCATCGTCCCGCTCGGCATTCCGAACCCGATCGCACCGGCTGCGTTCGGCCCGGCTGGCTATCGCGTGATGGACACGTTGTGCTTCGAAGGCGGCCTGTTCCGCCGCAACATCGTCGAGAAGATCGGTCTGCCCGACCCGCGTTTCTTCATCTATTGGGACGACACGATGTACGGCTATCGTGCCAGCAAGGTCACCAATCCGATCGTCGTGCCCGACGTGGTGCTGCGCCGTACGCGCGAGATCGGCAATTGGGACATCGCCGGCGTGCGCCAGCTCAACTCCACTTCCGACATGAACCGCTACCACATCATGCGCAACCGCGGCTACATGGCCCGATACTTCATGACGTACGGCGATTACCGTCCGCTGTTGTTCGGCCTGGGTACGGTGCTGACCGCGGTCAAGGAAGTGATTCGACTGACGATGGTGGACCGCGAGCATTTCAAGACCGGCATCGTTCAGATCGCCAAGGGATGGTGGGATTCGCGCAAGCTGCTGCATGATCCGGAATGGCAGCCGATGCCGCCGCTGAAGTAACACCGTGGCCCACGCGTTTCCCAACGCGCGGCGATCACGCGATTGACGATTCGTCCCACGTCGGAGCCTCTACCGACGTGGGACGAATCGTTTGCAAAACAGGCGATGAAATATTTACTCGGTTAAGTATTACAATTTGTGCAATCGTTCTCACCATTTGTGCATGTCGCGCGCGATTTTGGGCATGTTGCGAGTTACCATAATACGTACCGGTTCGAATACACCCATAACATACCTTGATAGAGAGGTTGAAGATGATTGAGACTGCACAGGCATTCGGCGTTGACATTGGTGGCTCCGGCATTAAGGCCGCCCCGGTTAACCTCGAGAAGGGCGAGTTCGCCGAACCGCGTCTGAAGATCCTCACCCCGGAGGTGTCCACTCCGAAGGCCGTTGGCGAAATCGTTCGCCAGCAGCTCGAGCATTTTGAGGTTCCTGAGTCCGCTCCGGTCGGCATCGCATTCCCCGCTCCGATTCATGTTGGCGAGAAGCTCGGCTATATGGCCAATCTGGACCAGTCTTGGGTTGGCGTGGACGTCACCGAAGTGTTCTCCGAAGCTTGCGGCCGTCCGGTCACCGTGGTGAACGACGCTGACGCCGCCGGTCTTGCCGAGCAGCAGTTCGGCGCCGCGAAGGGCCAGGATGGCCTCGTCATCGCCACCACGCTGGGCACTGGCATCGGCACCGCGCTGATTTTCAACGGCGAGCTCATTCCGAACACCGAGCTCGGCCATCTGGAACTGCTCAAGGGCAAGGGCGACGCGGAGAAGTACGCCGCATCCTCCATCCGCGAGAAGCTCGACATGGGCTACAAGAAGTGGGCGAAGCGCCTGACCAAGTACTACTCCCTCATGGAGTTCTACTTCGACCCGCAGCTGTTCGTCGTCGGCGGTGGCGTGTCCCGCGTCTCCGAGAAGTTCCTGCCGTACATCGACATCAAGACCCCGATCGTCGCAGCCAAGCTGCACAACGAGGCCGGCATCATCGGCGCCGCATACTACGCGAGCACCAAGCAGAAGTGATGTGTTGACCGATTAGGTTGTCAAAAGGCCGTCCGACGAATCGGATGGCCTTTTTCGTTGTTCCATGTGCCGCAGATGGAAGACGGCAGTCCATGGAGTAGGGTGGAGAGCATGCGTTTTTCCTCAAGAGTCGACATCAGTGAGCCCAATCCCATCGCCAAGGCGGAAGCCACCGCCAAAACAGCCGGCAGACCGCTCGGCAAGCTCAACGACTCCAATCCGACACGGCACGCGCTGGCTCCGGATCTTGTGCCGGACATCTACTCCGCCGACCCGCGCGGCCAACGCTACGCGCGTGAGGCGCTGGCCGCGTTCCTTGACATGCAGGAAATCGGCCATTGCTCGCCGGACGACCTGTACATCCTCAGTTCAACTTCCGAAGCCTACTCGTGGCTTATCAAACTGCTGTGTGATGCCGGTGACGCCGTGCTCGCACCGAAACCCGGCTATCCGCTCATCGAATCGATCGCACGCCTCGAATGCGTCGACATGATCGAATACCAACAACGATTCGACGGCTCCTGGTATATCGACGTGGCCGAACTGAAAACCGCGCTGGAAGGCCCGGACGGCAATCGCATCCGCGCGCTGGTGCTCATCAACCCCAACAATCCGACCGGTTCGTACGTCAAACCGTCGGAACGCGAGGCGATCGTCCGCCTGTGCCGGGACCACGACGTGGCCATCATCGCCGACGAAGTGTTCTACGATTACGATTTGGAACCATTCGAAGGCAACGCACGACTCGCGGGGGAGCGTGGCGCGCTCACATTCGCGTTGGACGGTTTTTCGAAAATGCTCGCCGCACCGCATGCCAAAGTCGGCTGGATCCAAGTGTCCGGACCGGCAGAAGACGTGGCGGAAGCCAAGCGTCGTCTCGACGTGATCGCCGACGACTATCTGCCCATGAGCGAGATCGTCGCAAAACAAATTCCCGCACTGCTTGAAGCGGCGCCATCGCAGACCGCGCGCGTGCAGGAACGTGTGCGCGGCAATCTCAAAGCACTGCATGCCATGCTCGACGCGGATGAGCAAGGTCTTGTCAGCGTATTGCGTGCCGAAGGCGGATGGAACGTACTGCTGCGCGTGCCCAGCGTGCTCGACGAGAACGAGCTGGTGCTGCACATGATCGAACGCCACGGCGTATCCGGACAGCCCGGCTACTTCTTCGACATGACCTCCAACGGCTATCTGGCCATCTCACTACTGCCCGAACCGGACGATTTCCGGCATAACGTGCACGTGGTGATCGACACCGTCAACGAACTGATCGGCTGAACGGACTGCCGAGTCCGAAATCTCTTCTACGCCCTGTCGCCCTTCGCCGCCTCATACTTCGAACGAACCAAATCCGTGTAAAAATCGACCGCCTCACGAGGCACGCCGTCGAATACCACACGATGGTCGTCGACAACGAGCACGCGGCCGATCGCATATTCCGGACGGACGATCAGATCCGTGTCATGCGTGGCGAACACCACCTGCTTGTCATAGCTGAACAGGGCCTTCGCCACGCGCGTCGACGACACCTCGTCCAATCCCTTGGTCGGCTCGTCGGCGACGATCGCAGCGGGGGAGAAGCTCAACGCGGCCGCGATCGCCAGCAGATGCCGCTTCTCGCTATCCAAAGCGGAGGCCGGCTCGCGGGCCACGGAAGCCAAGTCGAAATGCGCGAACAGATTGCCGATGATCGCCTGGCGTTCGCTTTCCGGCACCTTGTGCTTCTTCAACGGCAGGTCGATCGCCTCACGAATCGAAGCCGCCTTGTAGTAGGCGTTCGGAATCTCTTCGCGCCGCACGCGGCCGACCAGATCCTCGACATGCTTCAGATCGCGTTTCACGGCGGGGTCGTATGCGGTACCGTCCGCTTCGATGCGGGCCGTTCCGGACGTGGCGGTCAACGCTCCGTCCAGCAACTTCAGCAGCGTGGTCTTGCCTGCGCCGTTCAAGCCGATTATCGCCACACGCTTGCTGTCAGGTGTGATATCAAGCGTGGTGGCTTCCAAGCCGATATTGCCGTCCTCGTACATGTGGGCGGCCTGGTCGAGATGGAACGTGACGGACGAAGCCGGTGTGGAATGTTTACCGGCGAACAGCGAATCGAAGAAACCCATACCGCCGATTGTAACGAACCGCAGGCGCAACCGCGCGCAGGTTCACCGGCAGTTCATCCGAATCGTCCGTGCCCGCATGCGTGGCGGACGCCTTGTAATCGGCGAACAGGCTGCCGAAATCCAACAGTCGCATCACACTGCTGGTTTCGGCATCGAGTTTGACGACCTGGTCCTGCACGGCGTTGTCGTCGCGGCCCAGTTCGGTGGTGAGCAGTACGATGTCGCCTTTGGCATCCAACGTGCGGCCCGAGGATGGTTGCGTGGCGGCGAAAGCGGTTTCATGGTCGGCGACCCCCGGAACATAACTCAAAGCAACAATGATGACAATCACTATGATTGCCGATGAAACTCAGAGCAAACCGGAAAAACTGCTATATGAATCAGGAAAGAAACCTGATTTTTTACTGGATGTAGCTTATGTCGGACGTCAACCCAACATGAACCAGGACTGCACGTCGAGATAGAGGGCGGGATTGTTGCGCAACATCTCATCGTCACGCCCGGGCAGGAACAACGACATCAGCGCGACAACCAGCGTGAACAGCAGCAGCGCGAGGAATCCGGCACGACATACCCAACGCAGACGCGGCTTGCCGCAATCAAGTACGATCAGCAACGAAGGCAACGCGGCCAAGGCAAACAGCCATCCGAAATCGGCGATGTACCGCCATCCCAAACCAGCCATGCGGGAGTCAATCACCACAAGCAGCAATCCCAATGCCAGGCTGGATGTCAACAACAGCCATGTGTTCGTGCGCCCGGCCTTGCGCATACGCCGGTAGAGGAACGGGCAGGCCAGCGCGGCCAACGTCAACGGAGCTATCGTGAATAAGCCGCCAGGCATTGCCTCGGTAAATCCCCAAGTGGGAAGAGGCGCCGGATTGACGGCGAGGAACGGAAACGCATCCGTGAACCGCAACGGCAGGAACAGGTAATATGCGACGGTCAGCGCAAGATTCGACAATGGCTGCCGATAACTGGTCATATCCGTGACCGTCATCTGATATGAGGTGCCGAAGTCGAGCGGTGATCCGAACCGGACCACGTTGTACGCCAGCAGAGGAACGATCACAATCAACGCGGGAAGCAATGCGGCCAACGGCGCGCGCATCAGACGCCAGACCGACATATGGGGAAGGGAGGAATCATTGGAGGCGTGACGGAAAATCGACTGAATCTGCGGCCAGAATATTACGAAAGCCAGCAACGCCACGAGAATGAACTGCGGACGGCACCCCAGATTGGCCGCAATGCACATCGAGCCTGCAGCCAGATGGGGCAACGACAACGACTGCGTGCCATCAACCTCACGAATCCGATCGCCTGACACCGGCACCCGCTTGGCGGCGCCCAACCACAGCCACAATCCCAACACGCTCAGAAACAGGGAGGCGGCGATCGGCACCGAATAGAAATTCGTCCGATACCACAGATACAAACCATTGGAAGCCAACAGCATGAACACGCACAGCATACTGACCGCAGCCAACGGCGCATTCGGACGAATTCGGGATATCACACGAATCACCAGCAGACATCCGAATACCAGAAAACCAAGCATCAGCAGCGGCACGGCCGCACCGCAGGGCATCATCAGCCCGCCATCGACGAACAACGATGTGACCGCCCGATACGGCAGGAACAACAACAACGCGGGAACCACACCGAAATACGAATACCAGTGCCCCTGATAGAGCGCGTAATCCCAATACACTGGGCTTACGCCATCGGCAAGCAACCGCTGCCGGGTGGCCACATCATACGGATCCGCCGCGTCACGCAACGCATCCGGCACATCCAAATCCAACCACGCGTGACCATCAAGCAGCGCCCTTGCCACGTAATCGTACTGGTCGAAATCATACGTGTACGTGCCTTTCGTATGGAAGCTCAACGGAGCCGCCTCCACCAGCTGCCACACCACAACGGCACAAGTGACCACAACAGGCACCGCCAGCAGCGCCCCCAGCCACGCACGCTGCCTCACACTCGTCGTATCCAACGGCATCCGCCACAACCGCGAACCAGGCCTCCACACCAGTACCATCGCCAACACGGCCACCATCACGCCGATACGCAACGGATTCAACGCGAACGGTACACGCACATTCGCACGCACCGCATCAAACGGAATCAGCGAACCCTTCGGCTCGACAATCCGCACGCACACCGAACCACCTGCAGCCGCCGCATGCACATACAGCGAACGCGGCGAAGACACCGACACCGAACTGACCGTACCGGCCCTGCGATTGACATCAGGACGGACGCGAACCGTGCGCAACACCTGCTCCGATTGTCTGGCTGCCTTATCCAACGCCTTCGAAGACACCGGGTCCATACGAACATATTCCGACGAGCCATCCGCATCGACCTGCATATATGCCTGCGTCGGATCGGTGACCTTCAACAACCCCTCGTCAGTACGTTCGAGCCCAGGGCCCAGCACGTTGTACGCGGCGGCGGAATCACCCGATGCGGTCAAGGAACGCCAAAACGGCATATTGCACAACACGCACTCGACCGCCACCATCACCGCGAAAGCGACTACAATGGCTGCGCACATACGACGACGTGCCTGAAAACGCTGCTTCGAAAAAGTCACGTCATTATTCTAATAGCTTCATGTCGCATTGGATTGAAAGAATGGCACACATGTCTCACCGCACACCATCAGACCCGGCCAGCCAACCGGAACATAACCGGACCATGCTCGAACGCGTCAGGCAAAATGTGCGGCGACTCGTCAACCAGGCCACGCCGCGCCACATCCACGCCAACCCCTTCGGCAAGGCGCTTGACAAGCCCGACGACATCGTCGACGAACTGACCCGCAACGCCATCCGGCTTAATCCGCTCATCAAACGACACATCATCGACGGATTCGAAGGCGTGCCCGGAGGATTCCGCCTCGGATGGGCCCAACTGCCGCAGACCCACGGCCATGCCTTCTCCATCGGATTGTTCACCGACAGCGACCACTTCGCCCAAATCGCGCTCGCGGACGGCAAAGCGCGTGTCTTCGCCGGCACCGATCCGGACATGGACACGCAGGAACTCGAACCGCGGTTCGTCTTCGTCAAAGAGGAAACCCTTACGTTGGCGGACGGTCCAAGACTCGGCCATGCGGCCAGCCGCAATCCGAAAACGGTGCGCGCCACGCAAGGCGGCGTCGTGGGACGCATGCTGGGCGGTCGCATGATGTGGCTCGCCTCATGGCTCAAAACCGGCAGCCGTTACACGCTTGAGCAAATGCGCGCCAACCTGCCAGCGAATATGCGGTTCGACCTCGAATATCGGGACGCCATCACCATCGCCTTCTTCGCCGCCTACATGCTTCCACAGATGAACGGCCTGCTCGTCGGCTTCGGTTCCGGCAACATTTTCCGCAGGCTCAACCGCGAAGCGCCCATAGGCGCCATCCGACGGTCCATCAGAGACACCATGAGCGCCCGGTCGCATGGCATGCGCGCCTCCGGCCTGGAAGACTACTTCGCCGATCTGATGCGCGAAGCCCACGCGCTCGATACCGATCAAGGGCTCGAAGCTGTGCACGGAGCGGAACCGCTGCGCCTGTACACATCCAGCTATTCCGGATGCTACTTCTTCGCATGGGATTCCTCCCTGCCGTTCTCGGCAGTGCTGTGCGCCCTCAACATCGAGGGCAACCTCAACCGCTTCGCCGCCGTCAGCTCATGGCTGGAACGTAACGCACGCATCGGCGCTCTCCCCACGGAGAACACGGTGACGCGTGCCGAAGCCGCGCAGATCGACTTCGCCCTGCTGGAGAATCCGGCGCTGATCGCGTTGAAACCGGACGACCGGTTCGGCGCGATCCTCGACCCGAACCGGGAAGACGGCATCCAGGCCGCCAGCCGACTGGCGGATATCGCGGCCGACTTCCGGCGTGAAGTCGCCGAATCAACCAAGGACAACGTGTTGGAAGGCGATTCCGGCGCCGACGGAGGTTCCGAATGGGTGTACCGGCAGACCATGTCCCGTCTGCTGCGCAGCCTGCGCCTGCCATACCGTTTCGACGTTGACTTCCGGTGCGACCTCAGCGACGGCGAAGTCGCAATCGGCTTCACTTCTGCTGGAGTGTCCATGATGCCGTTCACCCGATACGACGTATCGCGCCGCGCGTGGATCGACCTGACCGACGTCGAACGCACGCGTATGAGCGTCGATTACAATCTGCGCGTCGGACTCATGATGGCCGCGCTGAGCTTCGGAGCCGATCCGAATGTCAAACGCGTGTCGATGCACATCGATTCGATTGGTCTGGAAGAGGCCGTAGCCGAACAGGATTCCGCCATCAGCGAGTTGATGAGCGAGGCGTTAAGCGCCTTCGAACGCATCCGTACCGGAGACATGAGGCCATCCGGATCCAAAGCCGCTCCAAAGGACGGCGACTACCATGGCGATCCGGCTCGGCCCGTCACTCCGAGAACCACCGATATCTCATCCGAATCAATCGATTCCGACGATTCGGCTGGCTCGGATAGCGTTGGCACTGGAGACGATACGGTGGACGGCCAGTTCGAAGACCTGATGAAAAACATCGACTTCGACGAAATGGCGTTCGCAGTACCGGACGGACACGCCGACGATGACGACGCCTCCATGCGGGACGACGCCAGCGACAAAACGGAGTACGACACCTACCTCGATGATGATGACGACGATCCGATGGCGCAGCTGCGCAAAAACCCGACCGTACGCAACTTGGTGACCGTCACCTTCACCCGCGACGAGTTCCTGAAGCGGCTCGACACTGACGGATTGGCCCATCCAACCGCCACATACCGCATGTTCGACGCCGAAATGGACGTGGACGGCAAAGGCGCGCTCAAACCCATCGATGCGGCCTTCGACCTTCGTGACAGCCGATTCTCACCGGCGGGAAGCCAAGAAGAACCCGAACTGTCCGACATTCGTTTTGATGACGGCACGGCGCAGTTGTTCGGCTGTGAGAACATGATGGGCCTGTCCATCCAGCGTGTCGACCTGTTGCAGCGCGCCGTGGGGGAGTTCCATCGTCTTGCGCAAAGCGACGGACTCGAATCTGTGGCCAAAGCCAAACAGGCCATGGACATCATCAATTCCATATCCGATCCGGAATTGACCGAATTGGCGCCGCAGGTCACCAGCGCGCTGATCGACGGCGAAGACACGCCCGACTTCTCATTCGAACTGGCACAATCCCTCGATGACGAACGTCTGAAGGCACGAGACATGCTGTTCTCCGGAGACGTCGAGCGGGCCATCGAATCCGCCCAGTCCACACTCGAACGCATGGACCGGATCTTCGCTGAAAATCCGGGCGTGCCGCGGTACTTCAATTCATATGCGGAACGCGTCATCTACAACCGCATGTTCGCCACCGAAGGCGAAAGAACGGTGCTCATCCCCGACAACCTGTTCTACATGCATATGGAGCTTGCCGACCTGCTCGCCCAAGTCAAAGGCGTCGATGCCGCGCTGCCGCATCTGAACGCCATGGTGCGTTACGCCCCCGCATACCCGCTGTCGCATCTCAAGCTCGCCGTGCAGCTGGGGCGTGCCGAGGACTGGGATCCGGCACGTGCGGCATGCCTCAACGCGCTGAACGTCGCGCTTGACCGGGAAGACGCCTCATTCGCCTACTATCGCCTCGCCTATGCGGAATGGATGTGCGACCACTTCGACCTTGCCGCCGCCTCATACATCATGAGCGAGGAGATCGCCCCCGGACGTATCGCCATGCTCGAAAGCGAACTGCAGGAACTGATCGGAAGAGCGCAATCGCAGTGCATTCCGGTGCCGACCAACGTGCAGGAAGCCATCCACGTGCTCGCCGACGCCGGACTGCCGGTATGGCCGAACACGCCGGTCGCGCCCCTGATGCACCAAGCGGCCCGCGTCTGCGTGGACAAAGGCATGTTCGTGCCCGCACGCACCCTGTCGGTGGCCGCGATGCGCATGGATTACGAAGACCATGACGGTGCCGACGTGGTGCAGGTGCAGTTCCTGCGCTCTCTGAACAACTAACAAAAACAGTCGAACATTTGTGCGATAATCGGTGCTGGCGTGGACATCCGCGCGGCATGGCGGAAATGATGGGAAAGCGGTGACAATGACGAATCGTGATGATTCCGAACAGTTGGCATGGGATTTCGACGCGCCGGAGAGCGACGGTAGTTCCGCGGCCGTCGTGGCCGATGAGGGGCTGGCTTCGCTGACTCCGGGCAGCGAACGTTGGATTGCCGCGTTGCAGCCGACCGATGCCGACGCCATGCGCCTCGACAAGGTTGATGTGGCTTCGATGAGCGCCGAAGCCGCGGCCAGGCTGTGGGCGCGCGTGGCCGCATGGGTGGAATCAGACCAGATCGCATACTATATCGACGATGCCCCCGTCTCATCCGACGCGGCATATGACGCAAGATTGCGCTGCCTGCAATCGCTTGAGGCGCAGTTCCCATCACTTGACTCACCGCAGTCACCGACCCATCGCGTGGGCGGCACGTTCTCCAACGACTTCGCTTCCGTACGTCATCCATCGCGCATGATGAGCCTCGATGACGTGTTCTCCATCGAGGAGCTGCGCGAATGGTACGACGGCGTGCTCAGGGGATTGGACTGGCCCGAATCGAAGCCACTGCCCATGACCTGCGAGGTGAAAATCGACGGTCTTGCGCTGAACCTCATCTACCGCAACGGCGTGCTTGAACAGGGGCTGACCAGAGGCGATGGCGTGACCGGCGAGGACATCACTCTCAACGTGCGCACCATCTCCACCATTCCGCAGAACCTTGCCGGACCGGAGGAAGACATTCCCGAATTCGTGGAGATCCGCGGCGAAGTGTTCATGCGATGGGACGATTTCAACAAGCTGAAC
>ERZ1106935.1953-NODE-1953-length-15727-cov-5.093160_pt1 | contig 15727 bp, 12 predicted proteins | sample MGYA00403666_ERZ1106935 | MGnify/ENA primary metagenome ERZ1106935 (study PRJEB35170, sample SAMEA104062452) | human gut metagenome | biome: human gut; feature: human-associated habitat; material: faeces | place: Denmark | collected 2012-11-20 ... | reverse complement strand
ACCGTAAGGGCTGAAGTGTATGAATTCTATAGTTTTCTATACTTTATTTTACGGTGTACGCAAATTGTATCAATATAGGTATTCCCACACATTTGAAAATTAAGGACTGAAGCTTCAGTCTTTTTTTGTTTTTTGGAAAAATAATGTAAAAAAAAGGAAATATGTTGTATAATCTTGACGTGGTGATTTTATGAATTTCATGGTCTGGATATTATTAATTTTATGTTTGATATACATATATTTTCAATTTAAGCGTTTTTCATTTATTAAAAATAAAAAGAAGCCATATAATTATTTAGTACCTTTAGCTATGTGTCTTCCTTTTATTATAGTAGCCATCTTTTATTTATGGGGTGTAGCTATTTTTGTTGTGCATTTAATGCTTTTTTATATGATTGCTAATTTAATTGTAAGAATAAAAAATAAAGGTAAAATAATTCATGCAAATGTTTTAAATGGTATTGTTTTAGGCTTTACGGCCGTCATAATGAGTATTGCCTTATTTGTATTAAGCCTTCATATCTTTGAAACTAAATATGATCTTAAAACTGATAAAACAGATGAATCATTAAGAATTGCTCAAATAACGGATGTTCATTTAGGCTGCACATTAGATGGTAAAAGCTTTTCAAAACGACTTTCTGATATTGAAAAAACTAATCCTGATCTTTTAGTTATTGTTGGTGATTTTGTTGATGATGAGACGAAAAAAAGTGATATGATAGGAGCCTGTAAAGCTCTTGGCAGCTTTAAAACAAAATATGGTGTTTTCTTTATTTTAGGAAATCATGATAAAGGCTATTATAATTCTAATTACAGAGGCTTTAGTCTTGATGATTTATATGATGAGCTTTTAAAAAATAATGTGATTATTTTACATGACGAGGTATATAATTTAACAGAAAATTATGTTCTTGTTGGCCGTTATGATAGATCTTTTGAAGGAAGGATGGAGGCCTTAGAGCTTACTAAGAATATCTCTAAGGATAAGTATATTATTATGCTTGACCATCAGCCTAATGATTATGCAAATGAAAAAGATATGGCTGATTTAGTTTTATCTGGTCATACACATGGTGGTAATTTATTTCCGATTAATTTTATTGTAATGGCTTCAAATGATCAAACTTATGGAATAAAAACAATTGATAGCACAACATTTATTGTTTCATCAGGTATTTCTCAGTGGGCTATACCTTATAACACTTGTATTTTTAATGAATATGTATTAATTGATATAAATAGGTAGTTTAAAAATTGTTAAAAAATGTTATAATTTAAGGAAGGAGGGATGAATATGAAGGATGATTCAATATTAGAACCCTTAAAAATGTTTAATAGTAAATTTAAACAACTTCAACATGAAAATGGAGAAAAATATTTTGAAGAATTAGTTAAAGAATCTAAAATTGATGCGAATGCTAATCGGGAAACGATAAAAAAATATAAGAATGAGTTTGAACAAGGACAATATTATGAAAAAAAAGAAGGCAGTGTTAGGGGTATAAAAATCTTATTAGTAATTTTCGGTATTGCTGCTTTAATTTCAGGCTTAGCTATGGCTTTTAGTGGCGTTAAGAGTTCAAGCGCTTTGTTTATTGTTTTAGGAATTGCTATTTTTGCACTTGGTATTTTTTCTTTTGTTGCAGTTTTTACAAAAATTAATAAAATAATTGAAGAACGCAAGCGAAAAAAAGAAGAGTTCTATAAAAAAGCATCTGACTTAAAAGTAATTGCTTATAATCAGATGGCTCCTCTTAACAGTCTTTATGATTACTATATGACATCAGAAATTATTGAACATACATCACCTTTAATTCAACTTGATGATATTTTTGATGCGGATAAGTATGAATATTTACATGAAAAGTTTAATTTAGGCGAGGTTACTGATCCTAATACTTCAGTTAATTACGTTGTTTCTGGTTCAATTGTTGGAAATCCATTTGTAATTGTTAATACTTTTAATATGCAAATGGTTCAAAAAGTTTATACTGGCTCCATTGTCATTCACTGGACTACAATAGAACGTAGTAAAAATGGTACAAGAACAGTTCATCATTCGCAAACGTTAACAGCGAGTGTTACTAAGCCGGCACCTGACTATTATTATGATACGCGTTTGATTTATGGCTGTGATGCCGCTCCAAACCTATCATTTGGTCATGAACCAACAAATATTAATGGTATGAATGAACGTCAGCTTGAAAAGTATGTAAAGCGTGAGACTAAAAAGCTTGAGGAGAAGGAAGAAAAAGCTACTAAGAATGGCGAAAACTTTACGGTAATGGCTAACAATGAATTTGATGCATTATTTAATGGTGATGATAGAGATAATGAGGTTGAGTTTAGACTGTTATTTACCCCACTTGCTCAAAAAAATATGCTTGATTTATTAAAAAGTAAGGTACCATACGGTGATGATTTTTATTTTTACAAGCATAAGAAATTAAATTATATTATTTCTAGCCATTCACAAAACTTTGATTATAATCCAGATATGTCTATTTTTCATCACTTTGATGTTGATGAAGCTAAGAAGAATTTCGTTGAATTTAACGATGAATATTATCAAAGCTTATACTTTGATTTAGCACCATTGCTAGCTATACCAAGCTATCAGCAAATTAAAACACAAGAGTATATTTATAATACTCCATACAGAGCTAATATAACAAGCTATGAGCATGAATCATTAGCCAATCGTTTTGATAAGGATTTGCTTAAACATCCGGAAAGCTCTACAAACTTGATTATAAAGACTAAGTTTGACGCTAAAAACGGAAAGTCAGATCAAGTTACAATTGAAGCACATTCATTTAAAGCTGTAAAACAAACAACTGTTGTATCAAAACTTGGTGGAGATGGAAGAATGCATGCTGTACCTGTAGTTTGGTATGAATATATTCCAATTGTAAAAAACACCTTAATGGAGGCTAAAAATACTAAGCTTAGAAAGAATGAATACTTAAAAGAAAAAAATAATAGTGAATTTTCACAATTTATGTCACAATATAGTAAAAATAATGCTATAATATACGAAAGAGGATTATTCTCTGTCTTACTTGATAAAGAGTTAGATGAGAATTCATCTTTAAAATTTAATTCGCTACTTGCGAGAAAAGGAGAAAAAGAATAATATGGCAAATCAATTAGATGAAATGACTGGCCCTGTTAGTGAAGAGGGTAAGGATATTAATGTTATCCAAAAGCAAATTCCTGTTAAGGTAGGCGTTGGCTCAACAATTTTTGAAGTAATTTTATGGTGCTTATGTATTATTCCAGGTGTTGTTTTCTTAATTAAGAAAATTAACGCAGCTAAGTATCTACGTCAGCTTGAACAAAAGATTCAACATAATGCTTCACAAATTGATAATTATCTTGAACAAAGAGTTGTTATTTTACAAAACTGTGCTAAGCTTCTTGATAAAGCAATTGATCTTGATAAAACAACCTTCTCAGAAATTGCAAAATATCGTTCTGGTAATGTTGCTGATGATGCAGCAAGAAATGAACTTTCCGGTGCTCTTGATGGCGTTTCAAGAAAAATTAATATTGCATTCGAAAATTATCCTGATTTAAAGGCTCATCAAGAAATTGCTGATGCAATGCAACAAAACTCATACCTTCAACGTGAAATTACAGCTGCTCGTGAGGTATATAATGATAGTGTATATCAATGGAATAAAGCAATTCAAGAATGGCCAACAAAGATGATTGTAGCAGCAAAGCAAGGTTATACAACAAGAATTCCATTTACTGCATCTAAAGAAATTAAGGATAAAGCAAGAGACGTTTTCTTTTAATTAAAATTAAAGCTTAATTATCTTGTTTCACGGAGGTTTTTATGTATAGATGTCCTTTTTGTCATTCGACAAACATTGAGCAAGAAAGAGACTATAATGAACTAAAAATAGAACTTAAAGAAATAATGAAGGAAAACGAGAAGGATATGCCTCTTGAACTTAAACAAATTCTTAATGAAGCTATTGTTTATGATTTATATAATGATGAACAATATTTGAAAAATCTCGAGCTTCATGGAATGACATTATTTTGCAATGATTGTGGTTATATTTTTAAAGAGTATGATGTAGTTGATGATGCAAATTTTATCCCACCTACAGAAATATCTAAGGAAGAATTCGAACAAGTTATCTTAGATGCTCTTCATAAACAAAGAAGAACAATTATAGAACTTGATACAGAAGAAAAAGAAAAAATGTTTTTACAAATAGCTTGTGGCAAAAGAAAAAAATTCTACAAAGAAATGGCTCAAAAGGTTGTAGATGATTTGAGTGAAACCTCAAAGATGCTTGATGAAATTGAATTAGAGGAAGAAGAAAATAATAATAATTTACCTTCATAAAATTTATAGCATTTTTATGCTATAAACTGCCGTGATAGCACAGTTGGTAGTGCAACGCACTCGTAACGCGTAGGTCGCAGGTTCGAGCCCTGTTCCCGGCACCATATTAGAACTATAGGTTTGATACAAAGAAATGTATTATAATTTGGTTGTGATGTTATTGACAAAAATCTAACTTAGGTGTATTCTTTAATGATTTGAAGAACATGATTCTCCAGATGGGTTGGATTGGGCAAAGAAGGAGAATTTTTATGTACCATTTTATTGATGGCAAAGACTTTTTACAAAGAATGAGAAATCTTTGCTCTGGAATAGTTAATCAACTCGTCCAAACAATTAATAATGATGACTTTTTAACAGTTGAAGCTCATTTGGTTGGAAGCGGAGCAAAGAATCTTGAAACTCAAAACGAGAAAGAACCTGTTGATTTGGACTATAACTTAGTTGTTATTAACTCTTCATGCAACATTAATGATGGAAAGCAAATCAAGGAATACATCAGAAAAAAATTCAACATTGTATTAAAAGATAATGAATGGTCAGACTGCAGTGATTCCACATCTTGCTTATCAACTGAAAGAAGACACTTTACTAAAGGCAATTCTACTGAATTTAGTATTGATCTTGCAATCGTTCACGAAGATCATGATGGAACTTGGTATAGATTAATTCATAAGAAGACAGGTTATGTTGCTTATGATGAGTGGATATGGAATGTTGGTCCAAATTCAAAAGGCTTAACTGAAAGAGTAAAATGGCTCAAAGACAATAATCTATGGAATGAGGTTAGGGACACTTACCTTAACAAGAAGAATATGTACCTAAGAAGAAATGACAACAATCATACATCATTTAATTGCTATATTGAAGCTGTTAACGAAGTCTACAATAAGAATTAAGAAGATATACTATCAACTTAATCTCCTTTAGGTTGGTAGTTTCCTTATAGAAAAATCAAAGCCTCCTTTCTGGCTAAGACTATGGCTACTCCTGCTGTAGTCTTTTTCTTTTTTGTTGTAATTTCGTTGTATATGCCTTTAGGATCTAGATCTTTTTATCAAAATATGGTAGAATTTCTATGAATATTGTCTTAAAAAGGAGTAAACATATGCCATCAAATGAAAATTACGAATATATTAAAACTAAAATACAGCAATTAAAAGAATTAAATCCATCATTGAGAGAAAAAACGGATGATTATGTTTTCTCTATATTATGTGTAAAATCTAATTTTTATAAAAACCCATCTTTAACATTTAATGAACAAATGATGAGAGATACTGTTGTAGACGGATGCAACGATGGAGGTGCTGATGCTCTATTAACTGACCCTAATTCAGATGAATCCAATTTTGTAATTGTTCAATCTAAGTTCTACCAAAATATTTCGTTTGAGAATGTTTCAAATGCAATTACTAAGATGGTTAGATTTTATAATGATATGGTATCTGGAAATTACGGAACAATTCAACAAAAAGTAATTACAAGATTCTTGAATCTGAATGCTGAAGTTGGTGAAGAATCAAAAATTGTATTTGCTTTTTATACAAGTGCAAATAAAGGTGGAATTAGAAAAGACAGAATAGATAGAGCCTTCAAAGCTTTAATTCCAAATAGTGATAAATTTGAATTAAGAGTTCTATATGCGGATGATGTTTGTGATGAAATCAAAGAAGCCGAATCAAGAAGACCAACTGTTGAATCAGGAAAAATTGTAATTGATGCATCGAATAATTATTTAGAATATGGTGATGAAGCTGTTATAGCAAATGTATCTGCATTCTGCATCAAAGAACTTTATGGCACACATGGTTTAAACCTTTTAGCAAGAAATCTTAGATATCATGTAGCTGGTAGCAATATTGATAGAGCAATTAAAGATTCAATTAAAAATGATCCTTATATGTTTTGGTTTAAAAATAATGGTTTAACTATTATTTGTGATGAATTTGACATAAGTGGTAAGCAAATAAAGTTGAAAAATTTCTCAATTGTTAACGGAGGTCAAACTACATACAATCTTTATAAGTCAAAAGAACTTAATAAAGATAATGACTTTTATTTACCTTGTAAAATTATTACAGTTAGAGGCAATAATGAAGATGAAAAAAATTTATTTGCTCTAGAGATTGCAAAGGCAACAAACTCTCAAAAAGCAATAAAACCAGTAGATTTAAAGGCAAATTCACCAGAACAAGTTAGATTTGCTAACACTATGAGATCTAATGGAATATTCTATCAAACAAAACGTGGTGAAGTAGTCCCAAGAGAATTTAAGGAAGAATATCTTAATACAGACTTAGCTGACACTGGAAAACTATGTCTTGCCGCAATCTTTCAGTTACCTGCTACAAGTAGAAATAAGCCATCTGCATTATACAATCAAGAATATTACGAACCTATATTTAATGGAAATCAGGATAAAATTGCAAAAATAACTAAAGAATTGCTTTATGTGGATTATTATTTTAGAAATACTTTTTTAAAAAAGTTTGATGAAAAAATTGCTACTAATCCAAATGCAAACGAATTGATCCCATTCGCTCATAACGCAAGAACTACTTGTATTGCATTTGCAGCTTTTGCTTCTAGATATGCCTCAGGTAATATAGATGGCAATAAGTTGACCACAATCTTCAATAATATTAGAGAAGGATCATATAGTACTTATTTTTACGATATATTTAGAGATATTGACTCAATAAGTTCATTGTTTACACCAGAACTATTTAATAGCAAAGATGAATTGGACAAAAAATTATACGATTTATTTGATGCAATTATTAAATCCGGAAGAAAGTGTTATTCTAATGATAAAAGATATGATAGTTCGTTGAATGAATCTAATTACTTAAAGAAAGACAACAATTACTATTCTATTCTGAAAACAGAGTGGGATACACTTCAAGAAAAAATTGACTCAATCTTGGGATCAAATTAAGATTGTATTATAAAGGTGCTGTAAAAAATAAACAGCTTCTAAAAATGAAAAAGAGGTTCAAACTCAGATTAAAATCTGGGAATGAACCTTTTTTTGTAGTATAATTTAAGTATGGAAAATTTAATGAATTCTAACTTAAAAAATACTCACCCAACCGATGAGTATTATACACCAATTCAATTAAAATTACCACTAGATTTAGAAACTTTAATAAGTTTTGTTAATTGAAAAAGTAAATTCCGCTATGAATAGTAGAAACAAAATCATTGAAAAAGTAAATTCCGTTCGTATATAATAATATTGTAACCTTAGGATTGGCTTGTAGGAGGTAGCCAATGAAATCACAATTAACAATTAATACTAAAACTAAATATACTGAATCAAAAAAATATCAAAAGCATTTTTCTTTAGATGATAGAATTAAAATTCAAAAAATAATTACTGAAAATCGTGATGATAATGGGGCTATGACTATTCTTCTTAAAGATATTGGTAACATTTTTCAAAATGATCCGTCTAACATTTCAAAATGAGTTAAATTGCATAGAATAAAAAAAGAACGTCCTTTTTATTCAACATATAGTTATGCAAATTCCCTTTGTGAGAATTTTAATACATGTAAGAAAACCATTAATAATGATTCAAATAAATTTTGTAAAGCCTATTCTTATTGTACGAAATCATGTCCAGATTTTAAAGAAATGACTTGTTCGCATCTAAAAAAATTTCCTTGGGTTTGTAATGGCTGTAAAAAGGTTCAAAGATGTCATTTAAACAAATACTTTTATTATTCTGATATTGCAAATAACGAATATAAAGAAAAATTAGTTTCTTCTCGTGAAGGAATTAATCTTACCGAAGATGAATTTAAAATTCTAGATCATACGGTTAGTGAATATGTAAAGTCTGGCCAACCAATTTTTCATATACTATCATCTAATTCTTTACCAGTTGGTGAAAGAACTATTTATAACTATTTTGAAAAAGGTTATTTAACAGCTAAAAACATCGATTTAAGACGTAAAGTCACCTATAAGAAGCGCTATATCATAAAACCAGGAAAAAGCATTTTAAGGGCTATTAAAATTGGCAGAACATATGAAGATTACATTGATTATATTTCTAATAATTCTGAGGCTTCTATTGTTCAAATGGATACAGTCATTGGTACAAAAGATTCTTCAAAGGTTTTATTAACGCTTCATTTTGTAAAATTTCATTTCCAACTTGCATACTTATTAGATAAAAAAGATAGTATTAGTGTCACAAATGCTTTAAATACCATTTGCAATAATATAGGTGTAGAGAATTTTAAATTGTTATTCAATGTTATTTTAACTGATAATGGAACAGAATTTTCAAATCCTTCAGCTATTGAAATCAATCCTGAAAATGATGAAACTAGATGTCATGTTTTCTTTTGCCATCCTTATAGTTCATTTGAAAAAGGTAATTGTGAAAAAAATCATGAATATATTAGATACGTTTTACCAAAAGGTACTAATTTTGATACTTTAACTCAAGACAAAGTTAATTTAATGATGTCACACATTAATTCAACATTAAGACCATCTGTAAAGTGTTCTCCTTACGATTACATGGCACTTACATATAGTAAAGAAATACTTGATTTACTTAAAATAAAAAAGATTGATTCTAAAGAAGTAAAGCTCCAACCAAATCTTCTAAAATAATCAATCTAATAAATAAAACATAGCCAATTCAAGGTTTCGAATTTAACAAATCACGGCGGAATTTAGTCTTGCAAAAAGGACTATTCGCTATCATTAGACCTACTATCTTGATTTTTTTTTGCATTTTTTTGGCACTTTCGTTATATATCTAAAATTTAAATATTAAAAGTAGTAAATTAAAAATGTAGAACTATAACTCTGATTTTTCCTTTTACTTAAGCGGAATTTAGTTCTACATTTCTTTTTTTAGTTTTTTCTACTATTCATAGCGGAATTTACTTTTTCAATTAACAAAATTGATTTGTATTAAAAAAATTGTGTTTTTAGCCCACAAAAAAAGCACCCAATTGAGTGCTATTCTTCGATTAATTTAAACATTTTCTTTTCACTAACTAATACCACTGGTATATATACTAAATTAACCAATATCCAACTAATTGGGAAGGCTGCATATAACCAGAAAATAGTATGGAAGGTTGTTGTCTTAAACAAGGTTAAAAGGAATAAAATACGAGTTCCTGAACAACCAATCATAGTAATAATAGCAGGTGGTGTCGAAACCTTCATACCTCTTAAATAATCACTATTAATATCCATTAAACCATCAAGAAAATAAGTAAATCCCATAATGTATAAACGCTGACGACCTGCTGCAATCGCACTTGAAATAACCATTCCCTCAGATTCTTTAATAAAAATAGATAATAATGCATTAGGAATTGTAGCACATAAAATAGCACAAACGACCCAGAAAATCATCATCCAAGCGATACTATACCAATAACATTTACGCATATTTTCCTTCTTCTTCGCTCCAAAGTTTTGACCTGTAAATGATATAAGACCTACGGCAAACGCATCAAGCATCGCAAAGATATAACCCTCAATTTGACCAGAGGCGGAAGCACCTGCTACAATTTCATCTTGCGATATTAAAACACCATCTATATAATAATCCTTAATTGTATATAGTGATGATTGAATTAAAACATTAGGGATACAAAAGGCCAAGCCCTGAAGACCTGCAGGAAGTCCAATTCGTAATATATCTAAAAGCTCTTTTTTAGAAACCTTTAATTCTTGAAGTTTAAGTCTAACAAAGCCATTCTTGTTAATTATAAACCAACCAATCGTTAAGAAGGCTGATACAAACTGAGAAATAACCGTCGCAATCGCAACACCCTTTACATCCATTTTAAATGCACATACAAAAAGTAAATCACAACATACATTAAATAAGCCAGAAATAATTAAAATATACATTGGTCTTTTAGAGTCACCTAAGGCTCTTAACATTTGCGAACCAAAATTGTAAACCATAAGCATTGGTACACCTAAAAAATAAATTTTCAAATAGGTTGTGGCCTTCGTAATAATTGATGACGGCGTATCCATCAATTTTAATAAAATAGGCGCCATAAAAAAGCCAAATAGTCCTACGCCAACACCACCAACTACTGCCACAATTAATGCTGTATGCAAAATACGATTAGCTCTTTTTTGATCACCTGATCCTTTGGCCATTGATATACATACATTAGCTCCAGTTGCAAGTGATACTAGCACGGTTACAATTAAATTTATTAACGCATTATTTGAACCAATCGCCGACATCGAAATAGCACCATCACCAAATGTTGATACACACCATAAATCGATTGTAGTATATAAAAGTTGAAATATTGTTGTTAACATTAAGGGCAATACGAATTTAGGAATTTTTAAAAATAAATTACCCTTTGTTAAATCAATTTCCTTTGTATTTTCCACATTAACACCTCTTTTAAAGCATTTTGTATTATAAAACTATAATTACTTTTTTTCAACTACTATTTAACAATTATTAAAATGCACCTTGTCTAAGATGCATTTTTATTAATTATATTTAGCATATAATTTTAAAGTATTATTTTCATCAAATCTAATATTATTTGCAATAATATATCCATTTGAATCAGTTACTTGTAGAACATCTTCTGTAAATAGTCCTAAAAAATTATCATTTCTACTATATAAATTATCATCAATCTTATCACAAAGCTCTTTGGTAAAACTAGTTTTAGCTAAGACTAACTGAATTTTTTCATCTTCCGTCAATGTACTTATTATTTCATCATAATCTCTCATATTAGACCTCCACACAAATGGCATTTTTCTAAGAAAACAACTCTCAAAATTAATGCGTTCTTTTTGAAATTATAACACATTTTTACAACATATATTTCTTTTTTTACCAATGTTTCACATTTATTTTAGTTTGTTTTTTGTAAAGTATACTGAAAATAACATTTTTTAACAAAAAAGATATACATTGCTCTAAAGCTTTAAATTTAACTTATCAAATTAATATTGATTAAAAAAAGACATCGATTTATTTCTATCAATGTCTTTTACTATTATTAAATTTTATTCTACAATAAATGCAAATACGTTCATTGAGTCATCCTTGGAAATTGTAATTTCACCCGCAGATAATTCAACAGTTAAGATACCATTTGCATCAAATGTATACCTTTTTCCATTTATCTTTATTTGTTTACTAGCTCCGTCTGAAATGATTGTAAGCTTTGATCCAGCTGTTGCAGTAAAATTAACTATCGTCTTACTTTCAATCTTTAATGCTTTAGTATATTTAACACCATTATACTCCTTAGTAGTCGTTTTAAGATTACCATTTGTTATAGTAAAGAAACCAGTAGGATCAGTTGTACCATTTTCAAATGTCATCTTATGAGCTTGCAAAGCTATTTCATCATAAGAAGTTTTAGCATCTTGAAGGGTTTGATAATTAGTAATTAAAGCTTTTTCTGAAGTAGTTAAAGTATCATATAAATTTAAAGCCTCATTTATTGTTTTGCCACTTGAAGATGTAACCATACCAATTGAATCAATAAGTTTAACTAAATAAGTAGTTTTAACCTCACTTATCTTTGTAGAATTTACATATTGCTTGGCATCTAATGACAAACCATCGTAGCTTTCAAGTAAAGCCTTCATATCATTAAGATTTTTTAAATCGATATTATTAAGGGCTTCATTTACATTAGCTGCTTGAATTAAATCACCATACTTCTTTTCAGCACTAATTAAAGTACTATAATTTGTAACTAAAGATTTTTGCTCATCATCTAACGAATTATATGCTGCTCTTGCCGTTTGAATTAAGTTTTCGCTTGCTAGGGTTACTTCACCAATACTATTAATACTATTAATACAATAAGTAACAGCATATCCATCAAAAGCATCCTCAGCAGAAACTAAAACATTATAGTTTGAAATTTGCATATTTCCGTCTAATTCTTTTAATGAATTATAAGCACTTCTAGCACTTGATATTGCATCTCCACTATTTTCATTTACTTCACCAATCGCATCAATCAATTCTTCAACATGCACTTTACCAAGGGAAATATATGATTTATATGCTTTTTCAACAATATCATATGAAACAGTTACCTTTTGATCATCCTTCAATGCATTATAGCAATTCATCGCATGCTTAATCGCATTTAAGCTCTTTTCATCATATTTAATTTCATTTGGAATTTGCGATACAGCATCATTATAAGATTTAAGAAGATTTTGATTTAATTCCTCAGAATTATACTCTTCAAACTTAATTGAATTTATTGTAATTTCCTTAAATGTACCCATAGTCATTTTAGCACTATCACCTGGTTGGAAATTAACAGGTTGAATCATATAGGTGCCAGCTTCAAGAATCACTGTACCACTTGCAGTTAAAAGCGCTTCTCCAGCTTCATTTATAAGAACGCCAGTTGATGTATAAGCATCAGAAGCATATGAAACAGTTACACTAGCAGCGTGTTCTAATTTAAATGCATAAACCGTTTTACTAACTTTACCTGGTGTTTCTTCTGCCGGATATGAAGAAATAGTCTTAGGCGTAACTCCGCTAGGTAACATAGAAATGTCATTCATTGTAACATCCTTAGGAGCAATAGATTTATCCTTTCTAACTCCACAATAAGCCTTAATAACCTTTCTAGCATCCGTTACATTTGTTTGAATATCATAATTTCCAGTTGCGATATATGATAATTTTTCATTTGTATCAAAATCATTATATTTAATACCGCCAGCTATATATTGACAATTATTAGATACAACATCAGTCTTATTATTTACAACTGTCGCACCACCTTTTTGATATAAAGCACTTGCTACAGAATCATTATAGCTCTTAATTGCTCCTCCATCGACTCTAAATGGGTTCTTACACATATAGAACATATTTGATTCAGAGAAGATATAAGCATCTGCTCTTGTATTAATTGCATAATCTGTTTGACCTTCAAATAAATTATTATACATATGAACGTTAGCTCTTCTTGTTAAAGGACCACGTGCTTTACATAGCTTCCAATAATTATGATGATAGGTTAAATTAAATTGTAATGAGTAATCAGCTGAACCAACAAGATTAGTCTTATGGCAACCTTCAAAATAATTATAGCTTACAGTTAAATACTGACCACGCTTAAAGTCGCATGAACCATCGCCTTCTGATTTATCACTTTCAGCAGCGTTTAAAATAGATGGTCCATAAAATTCATTATTGTGAATCCAGCATCTTTCAACACTAGCAGAAATTTTAGAATTCGCATTCTTTGTTTCTTGAATTCCTTCCATACCAATAGCATCTTCAGGAGTATTAATGAAGGTTAAATTACGAACCTCAAAGCTTTTTCCTAAGGTTGGGGATGAACTTTCTGCCATAAAATGAAATCCCCAACCATCAATAGTAGCATCAGATCCTAAGCCTTCAATCGTGATATCTTTACCAGATTTAATACGAGCCATATGACCATTATCACCTGTGGTACCACCATTATCATAAGAATCATAAATCGTCAATCCTTCAATAAGTGGCTTAGATGCTGCACTAAACGAACCCTTTTTATATAAGCCTGTATTAGATACACATCCTACAAATCTAATAACTAAAGGAATATTAGCGTCACCTAATTTTTTAATAATACCTTGATTAGTATTAGCAACACCACCATTGTTAGCTTTACCACCACCAACATCAGCACCGACAGAATTTAAAATATTACCAATACCTCTTACAGTTGTACCACCATATGATAATTCAACTTCATTTTTATTTTCATCAGTTACATATAAAACAATTGCATTTTCTTTTAATGTACCATTATCATTATAAGCTCCTACACCATTTGTATAATTAAAGTGAGCGTAGCCACTCCTATCATAGGAAATAACATTTAATTCTACTGATGTACCAACAGCAGTTGTACTACCATGAGGTAATATCATAGCTTCATAGCTTCCTGCTTGAAGTCCTGTAAAATCAACTCGCATTGTAGAAGATGAAAGAGCTCTTGTATAAGCTATCTTTTCATAAACGAGACTATAATTACCATTATCATCTTTAAAATAATAATCATATTCATTAACACCATTTAATTTTTTGAATGTAATATAGCCTGATTCCATAGCACCAGATACCGCTTCTACTTCAATATCTCCGGGATTTGTAACATTACCAGAGCCATTACCTTTATCATCAATATCTGATGAATCATTTATCTTCTTAAATAATGCATAAATAGTAGTATCTTTAGTGATTATAGTATTTTCAAAATCAAATACAGTTGTACAAGCATTATCACTATACCAACCAACAAAAGTATAACCTGTTTTAGTTGGATTTGAAGGCTTTTCGATACGTTCTCCATGTTTCACTTCAACATCGGGAAGTGTAGTTCCATTAAATGTAACCTTGTATTCTGATACAACCCATTTAGCATATAAAGTTAAATCAGATGTGACAGGCGTATTAAAATCATATTCATTTTGATACGTATTATCCAAATACCAGCCTACTAAGGTATAACCATCCTTATGAAGATTGCTAGGCATTGATATTTTATTATTTTCACTTATAGCTTCATCAGCAACTATATCACTACAATTAGTTACAAACTTAATTGTAAATGATTTAAGCGGAGTTGGATCTGGATTTGGAGTAGGATTATCTACAACTGTCCATTTTGCATATAATGTAGTATCTCCTAAAACTGTTTCTGTTTCAAAATTCCATTCATTAACACATGATGCCTCTTTATACCAACCACTGAAGACATATCCTGTTTTTTCAGGATTATTTGGCTTTGTAACCTTATCTCCAACCTTTACGCTTACTGATATAACACTACTTCCACCTTGAGAATCAAAGCTTATTGTTTTTTTAATAACCTCTGGTTCTTGACTTTGAGTTGGTGTTATTGGAGTTGTCGGTATTATATCTGAACTACATGATGATACACCAATTACTGCCGTAGCAAGTAAAGCTCCTATTAATATCTTTTTCTTTTTCACATTTAATTCTCCTTACTCTTTTCTTTTCACGATATACTAAAAATATCATACTTTCAAAAATAAGTAAAGCGTTTTCATATATTTTATCGACTAAAACCATTTTAATCAAAATCATAGTTTTTTTGTAAAAAAAAGACAAATATCTCGAAATTAATGTTTTTTTAATCTTAGAGTAGATATGAATTAAAAAAATACCTCTTGTTCTATAATGATGTTGACATGAAAACATTAAAAAACAGGAGGTATTTAAATGTAGTATAAATCAATTTTACTTACAAATAACTCCAATATATGTAAATTTATTACATCTTTTCAATCTCATCAGTTGTAAGACCTGTAGCTTCTTTGATTTCT
>ERZ1106935.1906-NODE-1906-length-16061-cov-2.881794_pt1 | contig 16061 bp, 15 predicted proteins | sample MGYA00403666_ERZ1106935 | MGnify/ENA primary metagenome ERZ1106935 (study PRJEB35170, sample SAMEA104062452) | human gut metagenome | biome: human gut; feature: human-associated habitat; material: faeces | place: Denmark | collected 2012-11-20 ... | reverse complement strand
TTGAATTTTCCAATGATGCTCTGTTTCTTGGTATATTATTACTGGGTAAAAATTATTCCACTACAAATCCTGAGAATTTACACGCTCTTCCCTTTCTGCCGGAATTATCTTTATATACTCCCCATCTCTTTCCATCAGACTTGCATTTACATTATCATTCCCATACAGGGATAATTTATAATTGAAATGTAAAATCCAGTGAGTGTAAAAAGTTAAATTCTTATAAAATGCTGTTTTATGCATCAAAAAAAGACCACTATTTTCTATAGTGATCTTCTCTTTCAACGTATATTATATTTCTGTCATTTTATACAATTCATAATATATTCCATGTTTTTCAATAAGTTCCCTGTGGGTTCCTTCTTCTTCTATTCCATTTTCCGTTAAAACAAGAATTTTTTCTGCATTTCGGATAGTTGAAAGTCTGTGAGCTATTACAAGAGTTGTCCTGTTTTTAGCAAGCTTTTCCATTGACTGTTGAACAATTTTCTCACTTTCATTATCAAGTGCTGATGTTGCCTCATCAAAAATTAAAATTGGAGGATTTTTCAGAAATACCCTTGCAATGGAAAGTCTTTGTTTCTGCCCACCGGATAACTTGATACCACGCTGTCCTATATCAGTATCAAAACCATTAGGAAGTGACATAATAAAATCATATGCATTAGCTTCTTTTGCAGCCTCAATAACTTCTTCTCTTGTTGCATCAGGTCTTCCATATCTGATATTTTCAAATATAGTTCCTGCAAAAAGATAAACATCCTGCTGTACCATTCCAATATTATCCCTTAATGATTTGAGTTTAACATCTCGGATATCTTTTCCGTCAATCATTATTTTTCCATCAGATACTTCATAAAATCTTGGAATCAGGTTACAAAGAGTTGTTTTTCCGGCCCCAGATGAACCCACCAAAGCAATATAAGATCCTGCCTTTACATCCAGATTAATATGCTTAAGAACACGATGCTCATTATCATTATATCTAAATGACACATCTTCAAAAGTTATTCTTCCCTTAACATTATTCATATCCACTGCATCTTCCTTATCCTGTATTTCAGGCTCAATGTTAAGAATCTGTCTGAATCTTTCATATCCTGAATAGCCATTCTGGAACTGTTCCGTAAAGTCAATAAGCGTTTTTACCGGATCAGTAAATATATTTATATATAACAGAAATGTAAGTAAATCCGTTACCCCTACCATATTTTTTATAATCATTACGCCACCCACAATAATAACAAGTAAGTTAATAGTTGTTGTAAATGCCGTGAGCCCTGAATTATAGCCTCCCATATATTTGTAATTATTTTTCTTTGCCTGTAAGAATCCATCATTTCCTATTTTAAATTTTTTATTTTCAAGTTCTTCATTGGCAAACGACTTGACTGCACGGATTCCTGATAAATTATCCTCAATCTGCTCATTTATTGCTGCAATTTTTATTCTGTTCATTCTGAAAGTCTGCTTCATTTTTTTATTAAAGAAATAAGCATAGACAATCATAAAAGGAACCAGTACAAAAGCAGCAAGTGCCAGTTTTGCATTTATACTTATTAAAATTGCCAATGCTCCCAGAATCTTAATAAAAGATATTGTCAAATTTTCAGGGCCGTGATGAAGAAGTTCTGTTATATCAAACAGGTCTGATGTAATTCTTGACATTAACTGTCCTACTTTTTGATCATCAAAAAATGAAAAAGGCATCTTCTGAAAATGTGCAAATATTTCTGCTCTCATGTCATATTCAATATTTGCTCCCATAACATGGCCGTAATTTGCAATATAGTAATTACAGTAACATTGAAATAATATTAATGCACCAACTACAATCGCTATTATAATCAACTGTTTAACGGCATCTTTTGCGTCCATCTTTCCTACATTTGATGCCACATAACGTACCACCAAAGGTATAACTAACGCTATTGCTGAAGCCATAATTGCAAAAAACATATCAATAAAAAATACCCTCTTATATGGTTTATAATATGATATCATTTTCTTTAAGTTTTCTTTCATTGCTATCACCACACCTTTTGCAAGTCAATTTCATAATAATAGACCTCCAGAATTACCAGAGGTCCATTTATATTCATATAATATCTTTACTGTTTAGCCTGAACATTTTTTATTGAGAAAGTTCCACTACTTAATGAATTTGCACGAACAACCTTAATAAAATATGTTCCTTTCTTCCATGTTCCGTAAGTGTTATATTTACCCTTTCTTGCACTAAAAATGTTTGAGGAAATTTTCTTTCCTTTTTTTGTATAAACAGATATGTTAAGAGAACCTGTTATATTTCCGTTTATTACAAATGCCGGCTTTTTGCCTTTCTTTAATGATATTTTATACCATTTAGCTTTTTTGTCACCCGGTACGATTACTCCCTTAACAGTCTTGTTATATTTTATATTAGCAGCTTTGGATTTTTTTGCTCCACCCTTTGCCTTTATCTTTATCTGAGTCGCTTTTATTGTCTGTAAATTTCCAATTCCTGCGGAAGTACTTCCTGTTACCCCGATAGAATTAATCTTGAAGTAATATGTAGCATTCTTCTTTACTGCTAATATAATGGAATTTCCACTAAAATTTGAACTTACATACTTCTTCTCTGAAATTTCCTTCTTTTTAGCGTCTGTAATAGTTACATAACTTCCAAGACTATATGAGAACTCAAGCTTTACAGCTCCTGTAGAATTAGCCTTATATTTAAAATAAAAATTGTCATCTCCACTGTTTCTGTAGTATGTAATTGTCTGTCGTGACTTAATTTTCCTATCAGCCTTTGAGTATAATTTTGCAGATATTTTAAATGTATTTGTAACATCTGCTGTATCAACTGTAGCTCCATAACTTCTTAATCTTAAGTAAAATGTTCCACCATTGCTTAATGGAATATATTTCGTTTCCTGAGACTTTCCTGATGTAATATAATTAGAAGAACTAGAAACTCTGTTTGTGCACTTGCTGTCTGTATATAAATCAATGTCACAGCTCTTGTCTAATTTCACCACATCATATTTGAACTCTAAAGTTCCTGCCTGTGATACATTAACAGGTATAACAATACCATAATATCCCTTCAAATTCTCTAATTTGTAAGTAGCTGCATTTGTATATGTATATGTCTCTGTTGTTGAAGTTTCGTTTCCATTTACAGAAACAGTTGGTGTAATAGTTTTCTCCTCTGCCATTGTCATTACAGTCATTCCCAATGTCATAACTGCTAATAAAGAAACCGCCATCAATATTTTACTTATTTTTTTCATATTTACTCCTCTTCTCCTACATAAGACCTTCTAAAGTCTTTCTAATTGCCAAAATAAACTCCTCTGTATTTAATTTTTTCTTATTTTCTAATGTTGAAATCAAATACAAATCTCCTGTCATTTCTCCATTTTCAATAGTATCAATACAAGCTTTCTCTAACTTATCAGCAAACGCCATAAGTTCAGGAAGATTATCAAGCTCTCCTCTCTTTCTAAGAGCACCTTTAAATACTTATAATAATGTCTCTGTACAGTTCCATGAGCAGCTTCATATTCATAATATCCATGTGGTGATGCAAGAACAGATGTCATCATTGATAATGAACCAAAAGCTGTAGCAACCATATCAGACATAACGTCACCATCATAGTTTTTACATGCCCAGATGTATCCGCCCTCTGATCTCATAACACGGGCAACTGCATCATCAATAAGTGTGTAGAAATATTCAATTCCTGCCGCATCGAATTTTTCTTTGTATTCAGCTTCAAAAATATCATTGAAGATATCCTTAAATGTATGATCATATTTCTTAGAAATAGTATCTTTTGTTGCAAACCATAAATCCTGTTTTGTATCAAGTGCAAAATTAAAACAGCTTCTTGCAAAACTTTCGATTGAGTCATTTAAGTTATGCATTCCCTGAATAATTCCGGCTCCCTTAAAGTCATGGATTAATTCTCTTGTTTCTTCACCTGCTTCATTTGTATATACAAGTTCTGCTTTTCCGGCTGCAGGAATCTTCATTTCAACTCCCTTATAAACATCACCGTATGCGTGTCTTGCAATTGTAATTGGCTTTGTCCAGTTTTTAACGTATGGTTCTATGCCTTTTACAATGATTGGAGCTCTAAATACAGTTCCATCTAACATTGCTCTGATAGTTCCGTTTGGACTCTTCCACATTTCTTTTAAGTTATATTCAGGCATTCTTGCAGCATTTGGTGTGATTGTAGCACATTTTACTGCTACACCATATTTCTTTGTAGCTTCAGCTGAGTCAATAGTTACCTGATCATTTGTTTCATTTCTGTAATCTAATCCTAAATCATAATATTCAGTCTTTAAATCTACAAATGGTAATAACAATTCATCTTTAATCATTTTCCAAAGAATTCTTGTCATCTCGTCTCCATCCATTTCTACCAATGGAGTTGTCATTTTAATCTTTTCCATTTTGTTCCCTCCTAACCTTCGTCGTAGTATCCTTGTAGATTATATCTAAAATGTGTTCCAAAGTAAAGATGCATTTGCTTTCTCAATGGCTTTTTGTGCCGACACTTTCCCCCAGCCCTGCCTGTTTTTGTCCATATTTAAATCATTTGCAGTCTTCTTTATTATTTTTTTACATTGAACATTTGTAAGTTTAGGATTAACCGATAACATTAAACAGATAATTCCCGAAACTATAGGCGTAGACATTGATGTTCCACTTTTTTGAACATAAAAATAATTTTTTCTCCACAGGTTACAGCAGCTGTATATTCCATTTGCCGGAGCAACTATATCCGGTTTCTGTATACATTGCTTAGTTGGTCCTCTTCCTGAATAATTATAAACCATTTTTCCATTAACCATCATTCTTACATTGTCGTTATCTGCCCCCACTGTAATTATTTTTTTGCTGTCCCCCGGTGTGGATATGGAACTGGGGCCCGGTCCACTGTTGCCGGCCGCTGCAACCACCACATATCCTAAGTCCCATAACAGTTCTACCATTTCTGTTAATTTATTATTATCGGACTCATTTTTTTTCAAAGTTCCAAATGAAATATTTACAACTCTGATTCCATATCTTTTTCCATTATCAATTATCCACTTTATTCCGTTTATTACATTCTCTTCTTTTCCTATTCCTTTTTTGTCCAAAACTCTAATTGAAATAATATCTGCTTCCGGTGCAATTCCCGTCATTATTCCCTTAGATATGTTTCCGCTTCCAGCAATAATGCCGGTAACATGGGTTCCATGACCCTCATCATCATACATTTTTCTTTCCCTGCCAACAAAATCCTTAAATGCTTTTATTCTGTTTTCAAAATCCGGATGATCACTTATTCCGCTATCCAATACGGCAACCCCTATATTTTTTCCCCTTATGCCTTTATTATGAATCCAATCTATATTTAATTCTCTTCTTACTTTTCTCATTTTTGTGCTGCCCTTTAATTTATCTATACTGTAATATATGCCCGAATAAATTTCAGTTTAAAATTATTTGTAAACAAGACATGCCCTTTATCATATTATTTAGTGTAAACAATAATTTAGGAGATAATAACATGAGTGATTTAGCAGCAACAAACTGCGGATGTGGTTGTGAAGGAGGAAACAATAACAACTGTTTATTCCTTATTCTTATTCTTTTATTCTGTGGCGGATGTGGCAACGGAAACGGATTCTTTGGTGGCGGTGACTGCTGTTCAACAATAATTTGGTTATTTATTCTTTTTAGCTGCTGTGGATGCGGCAACGGAAACGGATTCTTTGGAAACAACGGAAATGGTTGCGGTTGCGGCTGTTAGTTGATGACACTGATTTTTACGAATATGATATCCAATGTTTGTTAACAACGGCATTGAATGAAAACAATTCAGGTAATTACAATTTTTTAATATTACTTGTTTGTATTAGCATTTAAGTCCAGCTTTTTGCATAGACTTAAATTATCAAAGAATTGCATTATGTTGATGGGGGATTACAGTCAAATGGATAATCAACAATTTAAGCAGACAAAGTTTGACTCAATGGTCACTAACAAAACCATGCAGTTGATAAAAGCTGTAATCCCTTACATTGACAATAATATGGGAACCATGATTGGAATGCTCATAAAACTAAAAGAACTGCAAAATGCAGCCCAAATTAACAATAATGTAACCATTGCAGCCATGAATGCTGACAAGCACGGTGATATCAGTTGTATTCTTGAAGATATCAAGGACGTTTTAGATGACGAAGAACAGGAAAATATCAGCAATATGATGGATATGATGGAAATGTTTAAAATGATGAGTATGGATGAAAATTCCATGAATGATTTTATGAACTCTGCATTTATGAATTCAGGCTTTGACAATGCAAACTTTGATTTTTCATCAAATGAGAATAATTATAATGAGGAGGCAGATAATGAGCAACAACAAATGGATGGATGATCCTGTATTAAATGGTATTTCAAATGAAAAGCTTGAGATGCTTACGAAAATCATTGAAGGTGCCAAGGGTATGGAGCCCAAACAAATGCTTACATACTTTATACAGCAGTCTAATATAGCCGGAAAAAACGGCATTAATTTTACCAACGCCGAAACTAATCTTATACTTAATGTTTTAAAGGAAGATATGTCCCCTGAAGAAATCAAAAGAATTGATATGGTCAAAAAAATTGTAGAAATGGTTGGTAAAAAGAACAGGTAATATTTTACTCAAGAGTTGCAAGCTCATTTTATGAACTTACAGCTCCATCACTTATCATAGAATGTCTATTTACAGACTTTATTTCACAGAATCTTACCCAAAAACAGAACTGTCACCAAAGCGATAGTTCTGTTTTTGAGTATTATTTAAAGATTTTTTCTTCTGTATAAAACCATAACTTTTCAATTTGAACGTAACCAATTTGATATTGAAAATTTTCTTCTGATGCTTTATCAATGCAACAAATAATACTATATTTAAAAATACTTCCATCTAAAAAATAATCATTATATGTTACTTTAAGATAACCATCCTTGATTTCAAAATGAAGACACAGCTCATTCATCACTGTATATAATGCCTTTTCAATCTTTTCATTCAATTTTACTTCAGGTTGTGTTTTTACCGACAATCCATCACTTTCCAGATCAATTTTTACATTACTGATTTTATTATCAAAAGCAAAATATGTAGCTATTTCACACATTTCATTCTTATATTTTCCAAATAACGGTGCCAATTCTTCCGGAACAACTCTATAATTTTTGAATTTAAGCGGATTATAATAATTTATCACATCTACTTTTATAACCTTCTTCACACCATTTATTGCTCTGGTTGTAATATAAACTGTTCCTGTTTTTCTGTTATTGTTGGCCTTAACCACGCCATTTGGGTTTACTGTTGCAAGACTTTCATCTGAACTGCTCCAAACTATCTTACTGTTAAATACCTTTTTCTTTTTTAATCCCTTTTTTACCTTTGCTTTTGCATGTAACTTTATACTTTCATTCAAGCCCACAGAATAATTCTCTTTATAATAAAAATCAGGGATTACCACTCTTGATGGGTTGATCTTTTTAGTATTTCTTTTAGTTGCTTTTACCTTTATCTTATAGCTTTTTGAACCTAAAACTTTCCTTTCCAAAGCAATCATTATTCCACATCGTCCCTATACAAACTATACTTAGTAGTATACAAATAACATATAATGTCTTTTTCATCATACCCTCTCTCATAAAGCAAATAGAACTATCACCACAGTGATAGTTCTATAATATCATACGTTATAAACTTTTCAAACAATTCCTTTATTATTTAACAACCAAGTTAATAATTCTTCCCGGAACATAAATTTCCTTAACAATGTTTCCTGCTAACTTATCACCTAATGCTTCTTTACCCTGAGCAATGGCATCATCCTTTGAAATGTCAGCCGGTACACTGATTACAACCTTTGTCTTACCGTTAATCTGAACAGGAACCTGGATTTCATCATCCTTCATAAGTTCTTCGTCAGCTTCAGGCCACTTGTTGTTCTCAAATACGCTACCTGTATTTCCGAGTTTTTCCCATAATTCTTCACCAATGTGTGGTGCAAATGGGGCTAATAATGTAACGAAAGTCTGAATTGTTTCTTTGTCAATTCCGCCCTCTTTCTTAGCTAAATCAATAAACTTGTTATTGAATTCCATGAAACCTGAAACTACTGTATTTAAACTGAAGTCTTCCAGACGTCTTGTAATTGTATGAACCATCTGGTGACGAAGTTTTATCATTTCCTTAGTGGGTTCAACATTAGCTTCAATGCTGTCTACTGCCAGCTTCCAGAATCTTGTGATAAATCTGTATACACCGTCTATTCCTCTTTCATCCCATTCTGAATCAAGTTCAGGTGGTCCTACGAACATTTCATAAAGTCTTAATGAGTCACATCCGTAATCTCTTACCAAATCATCAGGTGATACAACGTTACCCTTTGATTTGCTCATCTTAATACCATTCTTACCTGTAATCATACCCTGGTTAAATAATTTCTTAAATGGTTCATCGAAATCAACTACTCCAATATCATGTAAGAACTTAGTATAGAATCTTGAATAAAGTAAGTGCAGAACTGCATGCTCAACACCACCGATATACATATCTACAGGAAGATATTTGTCAGCTTTTTCTCTTGAAACAAGTTCATTATCATTCTTATTATCAATATATCTTAAGAAGTACCATGATGATCCTGCCCACTGTGGCATTGTATTTGTTTCACGCTTAGCAGGTTTTCCACAGCAAGGACATGTTGTGTTAACCCATTCATCAATTGCTGCAAGTGGTGATTCACCTGTACCTGTTGGTTCATATGATTCTACATCAGGTAATAATAATGGCAACTGGTCTTCAGGAACAGGAACTGCTCCACAGTCAGGACAATGTACGATTGGAATAGGTTCTCCCCAATATCTCTGTCTTGAGAATACCCAGTCACGTAACTTATAATTAACTGTTGCTCTACCAAATCCTTTTTTTTCAATAATGTGAGGAGCTTCTTTCTTAAGAACAGAAGATTCCATACCATTCCACTCACCTGAGTTAATCATAGTACCTACAGCTTCTGTGTAAGCTTCTGTCATATTTTCGATTTCTTTACCATCTTTTGCAATAACCTGAATAATTGGAATGTTAAACTTAGTTGCAAAAGCAAAGTCTCTGTCATCATGTGCAGGAACACACATAATTGCACCTGTACCATAATCAGCAAGTACGTAATCTGAAAGCCAGATTGGAACCTTTGCACCATTTAATGGGTTAATTGCATAACTTCCTGTAAATACACCTGTTTTTTCTTTTCCCTGAAGTCTGTCTACAGATGACTTATTAGCCGCCATCTGAATGTATGCTTCAACATCTGCTCTTGTTTCATCTGTTGCAAGAGATTTTGCCATGGCATGTTCAGGAGCAAGTACCATAAATGTTGCACCATGAAGTGTATCAGGTCTTGTTGTATATACTGTAATTTTTTCGTCTGAATTTTCTAATTTAAAATCAACTTCTGCACCGTATGATTTTCCAATCCAGTCAGCCTGCATTTTTTTAACCTTTTCAGGCCAGTCAAGCTTGTCTAAATCTGCAAGAAGTCTGTCAGCATAAGCTGTAATTTTTAACATCCACTGCTTAAGGTTCTTCTTTGTAACTTCTGCTCCACATCTTTCACAGCATCCGTTAACAACTTCTTCGTTAGCAAGACCTGTTTTACATGATGGGCACCAGTTAATTGGCATTTCTTTCTCGTAAGCAAGTCCCTTCTTAAACATCTGAACGAAAATCCACTGAGTCCATTTATAGAATTTAGGATCTGTTGTGTTAACTTCCATATCCCAGTCATAAAGAGCTGCGATTTCATTAATCTGTCTCTTAATATTTGCAATGTTATCTGCTGTTGACTTAGCAGGATGTGTTTTCATCTTAATAGCATAGTTCTCTGCAGGAAGACCGAAAGCATCCCATCCCATAGGATGAATAATATGATAACCATGAAGCATTTTATATCTACTCCAAACATCACTGATTACATATCCTCTCCAGTGTCCTACATGAAGTCCTGATCCTGATGGATAAGGGAACATATCAAGACAATAATATTTTGGTTTTGTAGTGTCTTTATTAATAGGGGTTACATCCCAATTGTGACGCCACTTTTTTTCAATTTCCTTATGGTTATAAGGTGTTGCCATAATTTATTTCCTCCTAAAAATGTATATATAAATTATTTTTTTAACTTTTTCTTTTTAGCTTTTCGCTTATTTTCCAGTTCTTTTGATGGTTTATATTTCTTATTAAGGGAACTGGACTGTAATTTTATTTCACACATAACCTGTGCACTTCCAATATTTCCTGCCTTATCTTTTGCTTTAATAACAACAGGAACTTTTTCTCCAACTTCCAACACTCCCGGTTCAACTGTATATACATCAACCTTTGATGTGCTTTCATTTACTGACACAGATGATTTTACCATATCCTGAATTTTTTTTACATTATCTTTATTCTTAACATCTTTAACATCTTTGCTTTTTACCTGTAATGTAAATAAACTTTTCGAACATGATACCTTTGGCGGTGTAGTATCAATCACTTTAAATTTCTGCTTAATCTTTAAAGTTTTTCCTTTTGATACCTTGTACTTAAAAGTTACGTTTTGTGTCTTAGTATCTTTAGTGTCTATTTTGTTATATTTTAACTTTCCGGTAATATTTTTACCATCAGCAGTTACTGCCAAAATATTTCCAAGATAATCAGGTGCATCACCTTTCTCCACATATACAGTGCTTCCTCCCTGAGTAATCTCTCCCTTCTTTAGTTTCCTGTAAGGGTTACTGCTGTCAGGGTCTGTTGGATCCCAGCCACAATATTTATATGCTTTAATTACCTTTGAAGGTTCAACAGGAATCTTATCCTTCTTATTACCTTTTATAACGGATATTTTTGTTTTTTCACGGCAATTATTATATATCCATGCCGCATCCCCTGCACTAAGCAATATGCTCTTGTCTGCCGACTGTTTCTTACCTATCGATTTGTAAGAAGTCTTTGACAGTCGATATGCATATTTGTCTTTATAGGCAGCTGACTGCACCCATATATCCTTTTCAAGCTGAGTGTTATATCTGTGCCATCCCAGCTTATTTTCAACCCATGTATAACTCTTATGTGTCTTATAATTTCCTGTCGGTATTTTCTTGCCAATAGAACATTTGAATGCCTTATATGCTGTTTTACTTTTCTTATCTTTAAAATACTTGTAAATAATAAGAGTATTTAGCTTCTTATTAACAACAATTTCATAATTATTGGAATCATTATTTACTTTATTAGTTTCAGTTTCAATACCTTTGCCGTTTAAATTACCTGCCTTGTTGGCCTCTTTTGTCACCTTTCTTTGGAAAAACATCAAAATTCCAAAAATCAGCCCGGCAACAACTAATATTTCTAAAACCGTAAATAAAATTCTTTTAAATTTATCACTTTTTATAATTTCAACCGGTGTCAAAATCCGTACCTCACCATTGTCATAATGTGCTGCAATGAAAAAAGCCATCTCAATCCGGCAATGCACACGAAATTATTATACAACATTACCATTATTTTTCAAGATGACTTTCTTTCTTTATATAATTATGATTATTCAGCTTTTCTTACGGCTTCCTTCATTTCTTTAACATATTGTCCTACATGAGAAACACTGTCTTTTCCATATGTATACACCGGATTCAAATACGTAAGGAATACAATTGGTACCTCAACAGTCGCTCTTACTTCCTTTATTGCATCAAACAACTTGTCTGTTGTACATCCGTTTGCCAATGCTCTTTCGTTTGCCTCCTGTATAACCGGGCCTTCCGCCACAGGATCTGAGAATGGAATTCCCACTTCTATCAAATCAGCTCCTGATTTTTCCATTTCAATAATTAATTTTTTTGTAGTATCAAGGTCAGGATCTCCTCCTGTTTGTAGAATACTTTTTTAATTATCTAGCAATTCTAATAAATAGAAAAAGCTTTCATCCCTCGAAAGGGACAAAAGCTATAATTTCAAAACTTCTGCGGTACCACCCAAATTAATGTGTATCACATTCACCTCAACAACATACCATCATATGTCACCGCACACTTGTCAATTGATTTTTATTATGCATAAAATAAATCAATATTATACGATTCCATTATTCCAAACTATCTGCAACTACATTCAAAGCTTCCACACTCTGTCTGACTTTGATGTGTTGCACCATTTCCATCAATTGTAATTTCTTTAGCATGACACTTACAATTATCATTAAATGTGCATTTTGTGGCATCACATTTAACATCTAATGTAGTTTCAGGACCACATCCACAATGCTCAACGCCTGATGTTACCCCACCAATTTTTTCCCTAAAATCCTGACAATAAGTAGCGTCCATTACAGTTGCATCTGTTCCACCAACCTGAATGCCTTCTCTACAACATTTAGCTTCCTTGTTGTAATAACAATTCTTAACATTACAATTTAATACAGTCATAAAAAACCTCCACAATATTTATTTCGGATTATCCGATACAATTATTGTGGAAGTTTTTAATTGATTTTATTCTTTTTTTATTTTGAAAATTTTTCTATTTTTCTTCTTTTCTAATTTCTTTAGTTTCAATTTCTTCACATATCTGCTGAATGAATTCATCTAATGTTTTAACTCCTTCATCTCCGGCAAATCTGCTTCTAACTGAAACAGTGTTGTCTGCTTCTTCCTGCTGACCTACAACAAGCATATATGGTAATTTATCAAGTCTTGCTTCACGAATCTTGTAACCTATTTTTTCTGAACGTGAATCAACAGTTACATCAATATGCTTTGCTTTAAGCTCTTTTGCTACTGCCTGTGCATAATCCTCATATTTTTCAGAAATAGGAAGAACCCTTACCTGTTCAGGACAAAGCCATGTTGGAAATTTTCCTGCATACTTTTCAATAAGCCATGCAAGTGTTCTTTCATAACATCCGATTGATGTTCTATGAATAATATAAGGTCTTACTTTGTCACCATTTTCATCAATGTAGTACATATCAAACTGTTCCGCTAATAAAGCATCCCACTGAATTGTAATCATTGTATCTTCTTTTCCATATACATTTTTTGCATTAATGTCAACTTTAGGTCCGTAGAATGCTGCTTCTCCAACATCCTCAACAAATGGAATGTTAAGTTCTGTAAGAATATTTCTTATATCCTGTTCTGTTTCATTCCATACATCAGCCTCACCGATATATTTTTCTTTGTTTACAGGATCCCACTTTGATAAATGATATGTTACATCTTCTTCCAATCCTAAAGTCTGAAGACAATACTGCGCCAAAGCTATACAGTTCTTAAATTCTTCAACCATCTGATCCGGACGAACAATTAAATGTCCTTCTGAAATAGTAAACTGACGAACTCTTGTCAGACCATGCATTTCACCTGAGTCTTCATTTCTGAACAATGTTGATGTTTCACCATATCTACAAGGTAAATCTCTATAGCTTTTCTGGCTTGCCTTGTAAACATAATACTGGAACGGACATGTCATTGGACGAAGAGCAAATACTTCTTTATCCTTTTCTTCATCTCCTAAAACAAACATTCCTTCTTTATAATGATCCCAATGACCTGAAATTTTGTATAAATCAGATTTAGCCATAAGTGGTGTTTTTGTACGCACATAACCCCATTCATTGTCTTCTAAATCTTCAATCCATCTCTGTAACTTCTGTACCATTCTCTGACCCTTCGGCATTAAAAGTGGCAATCCCTGACCAATTACATCAACAGTTGTAAACAATTCCATTTCTCTACCTAATTTGTTATGATCACGGTTTTTAGCATCTTCCAAATTTTCTAAGTACTTATTTAACTCTTCTTTACTGTCAAATGCTGTTCCATATATTCTCTGGAGTCTTGCCTTATTGGCATCACCTCTCCAATAAGCCATTGATGAAGATGTGAGTTTAAATGCTTTAATATACTTTGTGCTCATAAGATGTGGTCCTGCACAAAGATCAACAAATTCACCCTGGCTGTAGAAAGAAATAATTGAATCTTCAGGTAAATCCTTAATTAATTCTACCTTATATGGTTCATTTCTGTCTTCCATATACTTAATAGCATCTTCTCTTGGAAGAGTAAACTTTTCAAGTTTTGCCCCCTTCTTAATTATCTTTTTCATTTCTGCTTCAATTTTATCTAAGTCCTCTCTTGAAAAAGGCTCTCTGTCAAAATCATAATAAAATCCCTCATCAATTGAAGGTCCAATTGCAAGCTTAGCTTCCGGGAAAAGATTTTTTACTGCTTCTGCCATAACATGTGATACTGTATGTCTGTAAGCTGCTTTTCCTGCTTCATCTTTAAAAGTTAAAATATTTAATTTGCAATCTTTATCTACGGTAGTTCTTAAATCGACTACCTCTCCATCAATTTCTCCGGCACATGCAGCGCGGCCTAATCCACCGGAAATATCAAAGGCAATATCATTAACTGTCATTGATTCTGCATATTCTTTTACTGAACCATCTTTTAATGTAATCTTCATATTTCTGTTCTCCTTTATAAAAAAAATCGCCTCTGTTTATGTTTCCATAAACAGGGACGTTATCTACGCGGTTCCACCCTGATTGCTTAAACTTAAGCCTCTCATTATGATTATAACGGAATCACCGGGCTTGATTAGAGCCACTCAAAGGTAGTCTTCAATTATCCATCCGTAAGACATTCTCAGCTTCCAGTCTCTCTCTGTGACCATCAAAATAATCTACTTTCCTCGTCAACGTTTTACATTAAGGTCATTATAGCATTATGAATATTATTGTCAACATAAACCTAAAATTTATTTTGACATTTTGTTAGGACATCGTTGCAATCCCCTCATTTATTGCAACAATGCCCTTCTATGAAATCATAACCCTTTAAGTTTTTAAGAATTTCCGTAAGTTTATCTATAAAATTCCTGTGTCCAATAACATTCTATACTTGCTATGCCATCTTCATCCACATCTAAATCCGTTATTAAACATCCAATCCCAACATATTCAAAATTAGGATTTAAAATATTTTTACGGTGTCCTTTTGATTTGTATAATGCATCATAAGCATATTTCGCAAATGCATCAATTCCGTCTGAATTATCTCTTGTATATGCAATATTTTCCCCAATGAACTTCCAATTATTTAAATTAAAACTGTTTAAAATTGTTTTATATGCAAATCCATTCGGTCTTGTATGAGAAAATTTTTTCTTAATTTCGACTTTTCTTAAATTAGCTACTTCATTAAGTGTTTCATTAATCTTAAGAGGCGCTGCCTTTGACTTAACTCTGTCGTTATTCATTAATGATAGCATCCTGTACATATTATACTGCTTCAGGATTTCCTTTGAATTCTTTAAGTCTGTAACTGTTACCTGACATGCATACTCTTTAACATCTAACTTTGCAACTATGGTACATGTTCCAACTGAATGGGCTGTTACCACTCCCTGCTCAACTGTTGCGATTTCTGAATTACTTGTACTCCATTCAGGACTTGCTTTAGTATTAAGAAGTTTTAATTTAAAATATCCATTTCCTTCAAGTACAGGCAACTGCTTTTCATTATCAAATTTGATATTAGAGACATCCATCTTCAATGATGACAAATCAAGTGTGATATCTGAAAAATCAGCCTTTACTTCTTTTACTTTGTTAGCTTTCTTTATTCTAACTCTGCATTTTAATTTTATTCCGTTAACCTTTGCATACACATTGCATTTACCGACTTTTTTCCCTTTTACATTACCTTTTCCTGATACTGTTGCTATCTTTTTATTTGAGCTGAACCATTTTATTTTCTTTTTTGTTCCTTTAACTTTCAATTTCATGGAATAGCCCTTTGTCATTCTAATTACTGAATAATTCAAACTTATTTTTTTTGTTTTAGCCACAGTGTTGGTAACGTTTCCAAGGGTTAGTAAAACAATAAAAGAAATTAAAAATGTTAAGGTTTTAATATTATATTTTCTAATCCGTCTCTCCGCCTT
>ERZ1106935.1902-NODE-1902-length-16093-cov-3.430976_pt1 | contig 16093 bp, 14 predicted proteins | sample MGYA00403666_ERZ1106935 | MGnify/ENA primary metagenome ERZ1106935 (study PRJEB35170, sample SAMEA104062452) | human gut metagenome | biome: human gut; feature: human-associated habitat; material: faeces | place: Denmark | collected 2012-11-20 ... | reverse complement strand
GCGATCTCGTTCTGCCCGAGTCCGGCCATATACAGCGTCCGCGCCAATGATTTTTTCTTTTCGGTTTCGGCCTTTGTCATATCGTCTTATGGAATATAGAATTGAAACGGCTGTTTGCAACCGTGTTGCATGAGCAAAATTGGTCGGTTTTCGCCGCGTTTCCAAACTTCTGTGAAATGGTTTCACAGAAGTATGCAACCGTTTCATACATTTTTGGAGATGAGATATTTAGCCTGTAATATTGCGTCACAATCGCAATCAAAAAGTCACAATCAAAATCAAAAAACAGATTTCAATGGGAAAAAGAGTGCGTATATCGAACGACAGCCTGAACAGCTATGGTACCCGGGTATTGACGGCCGGTATGGACGTGGAGCAGTATATGCGCAACCCCGTGCTGCTGTATATGCACGAACGGGGGAGTGTCATAGGTTACGTAAAGGACATACGGATAGAAAACGACGAAGTGACCGGAGAGCTGGTCTTTGACGAGGTGACCGAACTGAGCAAGCGCTGCAAGCGCCAATTCGAATTCGGGAGCCTGAAAATGGTCAGCGCCGGGCTCGACATCATAGAGATGAGCGAGGACAGCGAATACCTGGTTGTGGGACAGACCAGCCCGACCATCGTCAAAAGCAAACTGTTCGAGGTATCGGTCGTGGACATCGGGGCCAACGACGATGCCCTCGTGCTCAAAAAAGACGGAAAACAAATAACATTGGGCAGGGACGGCGAATGCCCGCTGCCCATCTTGAATACTAACCCTATAAAACAGGAACAAATGGAACAAAAAAAATTAGCCTTGCAGTTAGGGCTGCCGGAAACGGCGACCGAGGCCGAAATCACTGCTAAACTCGGCGAACTCCATGCAGCCCAGGAGGAGAATGTGCGGCTCAAAAAGGAAAAAGATGAGCTGACCCTCGCCAGTATCACGACCCTTGTAGATACGGCCATCAGTGAGAAACGAATCTCCGCGGACAAGAGAGAGGAGTTTGTCAACCTCGGCAAAGAGATCGGTGCGGAAAAACTGTCGTCGATATTCTCTGCCATGTCGCCGCATGTGAAGCTCTCGACTGTTCTCGGCCATCAAGGCACGGGAAAAGTGGAAGATCCGGGAAAATATGCGAAACTTAGCGAAGTGCCTGCCGACAAGCTGTTGGAACTGAGAAAAGAGCAGCCCGACGAATACAGACGCCTGTACAGAGCCGAGTATGGCATGGAGTGCGAAATTTGAGTATCAACCTTAAAAACGAAATAACAATGAGCAAAATCGTAGCGATTCTTTTTTCGCTCCTGTTCAACGCAGTTACAGGAGCTTTGCTGGGCGCGGCTGTCGGACTCTCTCCGCTGACCGGAGCCATAGGAATGAATATCGTTTCCGGCGTAATCGGAGGAGCTCTTCCCGCCGGTACGCTCCGCGAAGGCGTATTAACGGAAATCTGGACGGGCGAACTGGTCAAGTCGTTGCGGGCCGGCCTTGAAGGCACATGGCTCGATGGCGTGCCCGACAGCTCGTCGGTAGTGAATAACGATGTAATCCATCTCGTCGATGTCGGTGTCGACCCAGACGTGCTGATCAACAACACGACTTATCCCATTACCTTGCAGGAATTGAAAGACGGAGACATCTCCATCAGCCTCGACAAGTTCCAGACGAAAGTAACCCCGATTACCGACGATGAGCTGTATGCACTGAGCTACGACAAGATCGCACGGGTGAAAGAAAGCCATGCCAACGCGATAAACGACAGTAAATTCGCCAAGTCGGCCCATGCCCTGTGTGCGAATGAAGACACTGCGACCACTCCCGTTTTGACGACGACCGGAAGCCGGGATGAAAAGACGGGGCGTTTGAAATTGACAATCAGCGACGTGATACGAATGAAAGCGGCTCTCGACAAGTTGAAAGTCCCCACGACCAATCGGCGTCTGGTTCTCTGCCCGGATCACGTGAACGACCTGCTCGAGACCGAACAGAATTTCAAGGAACAGTACAATATCAACCGGGGTGAAGGCAAGGTAGGCAGAATGTACGGCTTCGACATTTACGAGTATGCCAATAACCCGCTGTATACCACTGCCGGCAAAAAGAAAGCTGTGGGAGCCACGGCCTCTACCGGAGAATTCCAGTGTTCGTTCGCGTTCTATACGCCGCGGGTGTTCAAGGCCACCGGCTCTACCAAGATGTATTGGAGTCCGGCCGAGAACGACCCCGAGTACCAACGTAACAAAGTCAATTTCCGCCATTACTTCATCTGTATGTTCAAGAAAGCGGATGCGGGTGTCGTTATGGCCAGTGGCTATCAAGCTGAGTAAGTCATGGGAAAGTTGAAATATCTGGTACTGCATTGCACCGCCACCCCCGAAGGGCGTGAGGTGACGGCCGACGAGATCCGTCGCTGGCACACCTCCGCACCCCCTGTCGGGAGGGGTTGGAAGCAGGTAGGATACACCGATATGATACACCTCGACGGCCGTGTGGAGAGGCTGGTGGACAACAACGAGGATGCGCAGGTCGATCCGTGGGAGATTACCAACGGGGCAAAAGGGTACAACACGACAGCCCGGCACGTTGTGTACGTGGGCGGTGTCGCCGCCGACGGCAAGACCCCCGTGGACACCCGCACCCTCGCACAGCGGAAAGCGATGGAAACCTACGTGAAGGATTTTCATCGTCACTTCCCCGACGTGGAGATTGTCGGCCACAACCAGCTGGCGGCGAAAGCCTGCCCCTCGTTCGACGTGCGGGCTTGGTTGAAGTCCATAGGCATTAATCGATAAGAGGTATATTATGGAGTTCAGTGAAATGCTTAACTGGATACTGGGCGGCGGCCTGTTGGCGGCGGTTGTCGGACTTCTGACTCTGAAAGCGACCGTCCGCAAGGCGAATGCCGAAGCGGAGAAAGCGAAGGCGGAAGCCGAAACAGTCCGGATAGGCAACACTGAACAGGCCACCCGGATATTGATAGAGAACATTGTCGAACCCTTAAAAAAGGAACTGAGTGAGACCAGAGAAGATTTGCGGGAAGCGAAAAAGGAGCTTGGCTCGACCAAGCGGGAGATGGCCCGCTTCCGTAAAGCCATCGAGACGGCTAACAGTTGCAAGTTTCGTGCTGACTGCCCTGTTATTTTCAAGCTGCGCGACCTCACGAGAGGCAGCGCGGGAAAAGCTGCGGACGGTGGAGACGGAGCAACGGGACAGCCTCGCGCGAGAAGTTCGCCGGATACGGACGGAAACGGTACCGATGTCGGAGGTGAGGCTGGAGATACCGACGGACAGCCTCCTTAAACTGCCGGAGGGCTCGTCGTTTCATGCCAAGAGCGGACAGGCCCGTCTCGACATCGGCAAGGGGAAGGAACCCGGAACCATCGTGGTCTATGCCTCTTGTGACAGCCTGCAGCGACAGTGTGAGTATTACGAGAAATCCTCCTCGGTATGGCGCGAGTGCTATGAAGGCATGGCCGACCTGTACGAAGCGGAATTAAAACAGCGTTCGAACCCCGTTAAAACCTTTTTCACAGGGCTCGGCATCGGGATAGCGATAACGGTATTAGGAATGATAATCATCAAAAACAAATTGAAGAATGGCAACTAAGAAATTCATATACGGCATAGCCGTCGTAAAATTCAACAGTAAAGAGATCGGCTACATCGAAAAAGGCAGCTGGGATTGGGGCGGCACAAAGGCCGAGAGTACGGACATCGAGGCCGAGCAGGTTCCCGATGCCCCGGTGTTGACACTGGCCAACAAGAACGCGACCATCGCGCCGACGTTCAACCTCATTCAGCTGGATTACGAGAACATCGCCGCCGTGCTGGGCGGCACGCTGGTAGGCTCGGTAGGGAATTATACCGGCTGGAAAGCCCCCACCGACTTGGTGGAACTTCGCGGCCCGTGGGAAATCCAGTTCGTCTCAGGTCAGACCATGAAGATCCCCAACGGTACCATTATGGCCAACTTGGGAGGCAAGCTGACGCTGACCGAGGTTTCCAAGATAGAGTGCCAGCTGAAAGTGAACAAGCCGGAGGAAGCGGATACCGCTCCTTACGAAATCAACGACACCCCATCGGATTAACGTATGGACGAGAAAGTCGCACGCCTCATACAGCGCGAGGGGGCGGCCGCCCTGTTGGACCGGGGCGTGTCCGTCCCCTTGAAGGATATCCGCCTCCCGTTCCGCAAACCCCTGCGCCTGCGGGTCGTCATGCGCCGCCCCCGGCTGGGCGGGCTTATTCGCTTGGCCCGGGTGTACCTCTCGTTAGGGGTGACGGCGGAACAGATGAACAAGTTTACGAAGGAGGAGGAAATGGCCTTTTTGGTGACCCACGGCAAACAGGTGAGCCGCATGGTGGCCTACACGCTGTGTCGCGGCTGGATCAGCCGCCGGCTGCTGGTCGGGGCAACGGCATGGCTGGTTCGCAACTGGATAGACACCGAGTATGTCTCGGCCGCCATGCGCAGCTTCGTGTTCCTGTTGGGCACCGACCCTTTTACGAGTATTATCAGATCAGCCGAGAGGACGAACCCGATGAAGCTGAGACTGAGCCAAAGAAACAAGGGGAGTTAAAGACGGTATTCGAGCCTTCCCATAGCCCCTTCGGATTTATCTGGCAAGTGGCCGATGCCACTGGATGGAAGGTAAAGTACATACTGGAAGGTGTGAACTTCCAGACCTTGATTATGATGCTGGCAGACGCGCCCCGCTATATCCGAAAGAAACAAGAGGAGAAGAGCGCGGAGGACGAGGCCGCCGACATCGTGGGATTTTTCCAAAGCAATTTGAAGAGATAACATGGCAATGAAACCGGTAGAAGTAGAGATATTGATGAAGGACCGCCTGTCGGGGGCTCTCGACAAGGCCGGCCGCAAGGTGGACGAGCTGAAAGGCAAGGCGACCGCCGCATCGTCGGAAATGGACAGTCAAGCCCAAAGGTTGCGTACCGCCATAGCCGGGCTCACGGAGCAAATGGAAGAATTGCGCAGGGTCGGACAAAACGCCTCTCCGAACCTCGACCAGAGTGAAAACATGGCCGGTATCGAAGCGCTCGAAAAGCAAATCGCCGAATTGGAATCCCGGTTAAAACAGTTGGATGCGACCGCAGAGGCCACACAGACAGTCCCCCCGGAACTGCCCGCCGCCAAGCAGCAATTCAACGGCCTGCACATGAGTATCCAACAGATGGCCCGGGAAATGCCCTCTCTGGCTATGGGTCCCCAGATGTTTTTCCTCGCCATCTCCAACAACCTGCCCATTTTCGCGGACGAGGTGAAAAGAGCGCGGGTCGAATACGACAACTTGGTGAAATCCGGGCAAAAGGGCGTGCCGGTATGGAAACAAATACTTTCCTCTTTATTTTCTTGGCAAACCGCCCTGACGACAGGCATCATGCTGCTGGTCATGTACGGCGACGAAATCATAGAGTGGACCAAAAACCTGTTCAGCTCCAAAGACGGAGTCGACGCCTTGAAAAAAGCCCTGCAGGAGAAAAACGAGGTGGAGAAAGAAGGACATGCCGTCTCTATCCGCACCCGTGCCGAGCTGGACAACACCCTCCGCGAGTTGAGAGACTTTATCGGCACGAAAGAGCAGGAGAAGAACAAGGTCGACGAGTTGAACAGGAAATACGGCGACACGTTCGGCACTTACAAGTCCCTGACCGAGTGGTATGACACACTCATACAAAAAGGGAATGCCTATGTCGAGTCCCTGTTCATGCAGGCAAAGGCTCAGTCCTATATTAAAAAAGCCATAGAAGCCGACGAGAAAGCGAACGAAATCCGCAGCAAGGGCAAGGAAGAGTACCGCCCGTTCTGGGGCGCCGGCGGAAAGCTCAACATGTTTTTTGGCGGGGACAACATCGGCCAATATGGAAGCGATCCGGCAGAGACAGCCTTTAACAAAGCCCTGCAAGAGGAGGAAAATAAAAAACAACATTACCTGAATGAGGTCGAATGGTTTCAGAAAGAGGCAACCAGAATCTTCAAGGAAGCGGGACTCTCCGATTACCGGACCATCGAGACTGATGACGACACCGCCAAGACAGAGGAGGAAAAGCGGAAACAGGCCCGACAGAAACTGAATGACGAGTTGCTGGCTCTGGAACAACAGAACCAGCAGGATTGGCTCGACTTGCAGGAGGAAGGCACGCAGAAGAAACTGGCTCGGATAGACGCCGACTATGCCCGGCAGAAAGCCGAGATCGAAAAGAAGGTGCGGGAACTGGCCGAGCTGAACCGAAAGGCGGGCATCACCGGCACCAACGCCGCCGGGCTGACCGGGGAGCAACAGACCGAAATCGACCGCGCTAATACCCTTGCCGAAGATACACGAGAAAAAGAGCGCACGGCGGTTTACCGGGAAGAGGCTGTCGCCATGCGCGACTACCTAAAAGAGTACGGCTCCTATCAGCAGCAGAAACTGGCCATCGCCGAGGAGTATGCCGAGAAAATACGACGGGCACAATCGGAAGGCGAACGGCTCTCGCTCCAAAAAGAGCGGGACTCGGCCGTCAACCGGCTGGAACTGTCGGCGATCCGGCAGCAAATCGACTGGGGAAACGTATTTGGCAATTTCGGGGTGATGTTCCGCGAACAGGTGCAGCCGACCATCGACCGGCTGAAAACGATCGCCCGAAGCCCGGAGTTCCAAACCTCCGCCGACGTCGACGAAATGGAAGCCCTGTATGGCTTGATTTCCAGCCTGCAACAGTCGGAGACGATGTGGAACGGGGAGATTTTCCGGCAAATCAACGACGACCTCGTCTCTTATCAAAACGCCATGCGGGGCTACATGGCCGCGCAGCAGCGGGAAATCGAGGCGACCGAAGAGCTGGCCCGTGCCAAGCAAACGCTGAAAGAAGCGGAAGGAAGCGGTGATGCCCGCAGCATAGAGGCGGCCGAGCTCTACGTGGGAGAGGCCGCGAAGAATCTGGACAAGGCATCGCGGGACGTGCAGATGTTCGGGACGCAGGTGCAGAGCACCACTACCAGCCTCCGGGAGTCCTCGGAACAGGCAGCCGGCATGTTCCGCAACCTAGAATCGGGGCTTAGAAACCTTTCGTCGGGGAACCTGAAAGGCATAGGACAAGGCGTCATGCAACTCGACAAGCTGTTTAACGGCGGCAAGCTGACCGAAAAACTCGGCGGCTCCCTCGCGGAAGGATTCGAGAAAATCTTCGGGGACAGCAGCGTCACCCAAACCCTTGCGGAAGGCTTGGGCAATTCGGGGTTGGCCGGCTCCATCATCTCCGCCATACTCTCCATCTTGGACGAATTGGCGACGGAGGGTATCGGGGGTATCGTCGCGGGGTTGATAGACACCGTGCTCGGCGCCGTCAGCGGCATTATCGACAATATCTTTTCGTTGGAGCTTTTTCAGCAAATCGGCGAGTCCCTGTTGAAAGGAGCAGCCAATATCCTCGACGCTCTATCGTTCGGGGGGTTGGGCAAACTGGTGGGGAACGGGGACAGCGACCCCCGTTTGGAAGAAGACATGGAGCGCCTGAGCTTGACGAACGAAGCTCTGATAGCCGCCATCGAGTCGTTGACCGAGGAGATAAAGGGTACTTCCGGCCAACAAGCCACGGAACTTTATGAAAAGCAGATGGCCCGTCTGAACGAAACGGAGGCTAATACACAGGAACAAATGCGGCGGAGCGCCTCCGCTTACAGCAACGGGCTTTGGGGAATCGGCGGCAAAAAGTCCTCCAACAAAAAAATAGACGATGCCATGAGCGGTAACGAATGGCAGCGCATCAGCGAGGTAGTCGGAAGGACGATCGGCGAGGCCGCCGATTTCTGGAACCTGTCGAGCGAGGAGATGGCGAAGGTCGCCCGGGAAGCGCCCGACCTTTATGCGAAAATCAAGGACTATGCCGATGCGGGCTACAAGGATGCCGCCCGGTATATGGACGACTATATCGCTTTCGCCGAGCAGCGGAAAGAATTGGAACAGGCCTATTACGAGAGTATCACGCAGGTCTCCTTCGACAGCGTGTATGACAGCTTTATCGACATGCTGATGGACATGTCGTCGGACTGGGAGGATTTTTCCGACGACATGAGCGAGTATCTGATGCGCGCCCTGTTGAAGACCAAGCTGGACGAATGGCTCAAAACGGATATGGAGGATTGGTACGCCACCTTCGGAAGGGCCATGTCCAATGGAGAGCTGACCGACGAGGAAATCGAGGACTTGAACAAACAGTGGGAGGAACTTGTGAAAAAAGGCCTCCATATCCGCGACAGCATATCGGAGGCTACCGGCTATACCGGGGACGACGGCGGAACGACACAGAGCGGGAAACCGGGCGGGTTCGCCGCCATGAGCCAAGAACAGGGCACTAAGCTCGAAGGGCTCTTTGTCTCCGGCCAGATGCACTGGGCCAGCATCGACGAGCGAATGCAGGACGTGAGCGAGCAGATGGGCGCAGCCGTGGACCACCTGCGGCGTATCGAGGAGAACACCGGCGCCAGCGCCAAGCATTTGGGCGAGATTAAGGACGAAATAAAAAAAATTGTACGCGACGGCTTGAAGATGAAATGACGACAACCTATTAAAATCAACGAGATATGGCAATGGATGCGATATTGGGCAGGAAAGCGCTCGTCAACGGTACGGACATCTGGACGGAGTACGGCGTGTTTCTGGCCGAGAAAAGGCGGGGCGACCGCAACAACTTGAAGGCGATCCTGTCGCCGGCCAAGACGAAAACCCATGTGGCCGTGGATATACGCGAGGAGAACGGCGAGAAGTACTCGGCCGCGCTCGACGTGAAGAATCAGGCCCGGGACGTGAAGCTCTGTTTCGCCCTCTATGCCGACACCCGGGAGAAATGGCTGGCTCAATACAAGGCCTTCATCACCCTGTTGAAGCAGGGCGACGACGGGTGGCTCGACATCGAATTTCCCGACCTCGACATGACCCTTCGCGTTTTCTACAAGGAGGCGAGCGACTACGAGCCGCTCACTTACCTCTGGCGGGAAGGCAAGCAGGCGAGCCGCTTCTACGTCACTTTTCGGGAGCCGAACCCGACGATTTAAATGACGATTGAACAGCATTAAAACGACCTTAAAACAAAAGTAAGATGATCACGATATACGGCAGCGACGGCATGGCGAAAACACAGGTTCCCTGCGACGACAACTCGACGCAGGAGATGGAGTTGCAGGGCGACAACGCGCTCAGCCTGTCGTTCACGCTCTACGAACACGTGGCGCTCGAAGTCAACGACTATGCCGAGTTCATGGGCAGGAAGTACTGGCTCATGGAACGGTATCACCCCGAGCAGGTGTCGACGGTAGAATGGAAGTACGATATCAAGCTCTACGGCATCGAGAGTCTGGTGAAGCGCTTCCTTGTCATCAACGACACGGACGGGGACGACGAGCCGGTCTTCACCCTGACCGCCCCGCCGAGGGACCATGTCGCCCTGATCGTGAAAAGTATCAACAACGGCATGGGTAGCGGCGACTGGAAGGTGGGCACGGTGGAAGGCGCCGACAACATTGTCATCGACTATTTCGGAAAATATTGCGACGAGGCGCTCAAAGAGTTGGCCGAGAAGGTCGGACACCGCGCCGAATGGTGGGTCGAGGGGCAGACCGTCAATATCTGCCGCTGCGAACAGGGCGAGGAGGTGACGCTGGCCTACGGCAAGGGGCTGCTCTCGCTGAGCGGCGACATGGCCGACAACGCCAAGTTCTACACCCGGCTCTACCCGGTGGGCAGCTCCCGCAACATCGACCCGGAGAAATACGGCCACACCCGGCTGCAACTGCCCGGCGGCGTGAAACACGTCGATGTGAATGTCGACAAGTACGGCGTATGGCACCACTACGAAGCCGAGGCTTTCGCCGGCATTTACCCCAAGCGTATCGGTACGGTGAGCTCGGTGCGGAAGGAAGAGACGAAGGACGAGGAGGGCAACCCCTTTACGATATTCTATTTTAAAGACGACTCCCTCGATTTCGACCCGAACGATTACGAGCTGGCCCGGCAGGTCAAACGGGTATCCTTTCAGGAAGGTTCGGAACTGGCCGGGCTCGGAGAAGAAGCCGACGGCACCTATTACTTCGAGGTCAACTACGACAGCGACACCCGGGAGTTCGAGATCATCACCATCTGGCCCTATGACGACGACACGCAGCTTCCCAACGACACCTTGTCGCCCCAAGCAGGCGACAAGTATATCCTTTGGAATATCCGCATGCCGGACGAATACTATCCGTTGGCCGAGCAGGAATTCAAGGAGGCCGTCGATAAATATAACGAGGAGAACGCCATCGATGTGAGTCGTTACAAGGCGCCGACCGACCATGTCTACATCGAAGACCACGCCATCGACCTCTATGTGGGGAGAAGGGTGCGGCTCGAAAGTAACAAATATTTTCCGGAGACGGGCTATCGCAGCAGCCGCATTACCAAAATCACGCGGAAGGTCAACCTTCCCTCACAGGTAGATTTGGAAATCAGCGACGCCACGAGTACCGGGGCGATGACGACCATCAACGACAACATCACCGCCGTCGAGAACTATGTGCGGGAGGCCACGTCGGGCTCTTTCCCCGACCTGATCCGGAGCTGGGACAACACCCTGCCCACCGACAACAACGTGTTCAGCGCGCGGCGTACCCTCAAAGAGGCGCTCAGCCGCCTGCACCCCGACACGGCACAGGAGAAAATCACCTTCGCGAAAGGGCTGGACATCGGAGTTTACTCCTCCCTCGTAAGCGGCGGAACGTTCAGAACCGATGAACAGGGCAACACCTATATCGAGGCGGATCACATCTTTATCCGAAAGAAAGCGACCATACAGGAGACGCAGGTCAACCGGGTCACCCATATCGCCGGGGAGTATATCGTCAGCTCTGCCTCCTTCGGAAACCTTTTCCGGGTAGAGGAGTTCGAAACGCATTACCGCTGTTATGCGGACGATGGCGAAATCGATTCGGAAAACGACTTCATCGTGGGAGATATGGCCATCTGCCGGGCGGTCGACCGGATGGAGACCTTGAAGCCCCGCTACTACTGGCGCAAGGTGGTCGGGGTCGGCGACAACTACGTCGACCTCTCCAAGACGGATGCCGACGCCGGTTCGGATATCCCCGTAGCCGGGGACGCCCTTATCCAGCTGGGGTACGACCCGGTGGTGGGCGGCAGCGAGGAGCCCGGGCGACAGAACGCCGTCATCATCTCCTCCGTCGCCGTCGATTCGCCCAGCGTCAAGCTGTTGCAGGGTATCGACTCCTACACCCTGCAAGGGAAAGATATCATCGGTCAGGGGTTCGACAAGAACACCGCCCGGGCTTTCCTCAAAGTCCTCGGCGACTTTGCCGTCGGTGTCCCCGACCAAAACACCTATCTGGTCTACGACTCGGTGAATAAGGTGCTACGAATTAAGGGCAAATTCATTACCGAGCACTACGACGACCTCGACAAGGCCCTCGAAGAGCGCGAATACCTCAAAGAAGCCTTCCGTAACGACACCACCATCGACGGGGGTGTCATCGCCACGAGCCTCGTGCAGCTCGGTTACCGCACTCCCGAAGGCGAGTATGTCGTCATGAGCGGGGTGAGCGGTCTCGACCGGGGAGCCGGCAGTATCTCCTACTGGGCGGGCGGAGAACCCGTGGACCGCTTTGTCTATGACGAGGAATCCGGGAAATACGTCGAAAAGGAGGGCCTTGCCGGCAACGAGGCCACGGCCCTGATCCGCATGGACGGCACGGGCTATCTGGCCGCCGGCAATATCCGGTGGGACAAGAAAGGGAAAATCGACACCAACCTCGGGGCATTCTACTTCGGCGACAAACTCATCGACGCCTATCTCAACATCTTTCAGCTTAATGAAGATTCGGAGAGCGGGAAACTGCTCGATGTCACACCCCTCGTGCCCATGACCGACATCGATGTCAACCATAGCGTTACCATCGGCGGGGCGACGCTGGTATGGGACGCCGCCAACAAGGCCATTAAAGTGTACGATTCGAAGAACGGGGAACCGATAAGCCTCTATACCACCGGCAGCCTCTCTGCTCTCGGTCTCGGCAACCTCGAAGGGGGCGGCGGTGGTGGAGGAGGGCTCATCAAGCTCGTTCATGGGTTCGACGATCTGGGCGGCGTGTTCGACAACACCACGATGACGGAGACTTTCAACGCCTACACCATCAACGAGATTTGGAAGCTCGCCAATGCCGGTGCATCTACGATAGGTACAGGTAATGTGGTGACGGCGATCAGCAAAACGGGTGGTAATATCGTTGTCACCAAAGGCATAACCCTGTACGATTGGGTGCGGCAGCCGAACAAGCCTACCTATTCGCTGGCCGAGATAAACAACGTGAGCGGCACATATACGGGGCTGACAGTTGGGCGTGCGGTCGAATCGGACAATGCGAAAAAGTTGAACGGACTTGACAACGGGGCTTTCCTGTATAAAAGGGGCGGCATGTATGAGACAGCCACCGGAAACGGGTGGTTGATTCGCACGAAAGTCGAGGAGGCCGAGGCGGCTATGTTGACGTTGCATTTGATCGGAAATGGATATTATAGCCGACGAATTATCAATACGATCGTACAGGCGTACAATTATGCCCCGAACGATGTCGAGTTTACGGCTACGGCCGGTACGCATTTCGGTGACGATTTGGGTGACGTGAAGGTGTTCTTGTACGGGGGACACGTGTGCTTTTGGGTTTCGGCCAAGACCGATTACCAGACCTGCTCCATATTCGTCTATAACACATACGGGGCATTGAACGGGACTTGCGAGAACTGTGTGGAAAGCATATCGTTGTCTCCCATGCCGGCAGTCGGCGTGAGCAAGCTGACCGTGGTGACCCCGTCTGTCGCCTTGACGGATAACGATTCCATCGCCGCCGACAGGCTTAAAAATATCCGGACGATTTGGGGAAATCCGTTTGACGGATCGAACGATGTGTCCGGAAGTCTGTCGGGAGTCCGGGATATAACGATGGAGGGAGACATCGATGGAGCGAATGTAATCAGGGCTACGAGTATAAACCTTTCGACCGGGAGTAAGTCTGTCTCCATCTCCGCCGGAAGGATTGTGGCGACGAATAACATAAGGTCAAAGGAGAGTGTCACATCGGACGGTAACATCACGGCCGGAGGGGATATATCGTCGCAAGGCAATATCTCGGCACAAGGCTCGGTCACCGCTCTAACAACTTCGGACGAGCGTTTGAAGCGAGATTTCGACTATACCCGAAGTTATACCGACAGGCTCTTGGCGATGGGCAGGGTATGCGATTTCCGATACACCGAAAAAGCACGGAAGCGTAACAAGGGCGGTGTGGACGGGGAAGCCCATACGGGACTGCTGTACCAAAAGGTGAAAGAGGTATTGCCATCGATGGCCTACGAAACAGAGGACGGTTACGGGGCTCTGAACTACCTGTCGCCCGACTATATCAACACCATCGCCGGTGCAACGCAGGAGACCGCCCGTCTGGTTAAAGCCCTTATGGGAGATATAGAACGATTGAAAAAAGAATTGTCCGAATTAAAAGGGAAAGGAGGAAAGTGAGCCTATGGCCATCGATAAAAACAAGATAGCAGCTCCGGTAGCGATAACCGACCCCTATAACCTACTTGGAATTTATCCGAAGAACGGGGTATGGGACGTGGCCGACATCGTTGCCCTCGAACGACCCCTGTTGCAGGGTGGCCGTCCGGGACGTATCAACAAGTGGAGCCGGCATAAACCGGTGCGCTATCCGCAGGCTGCACCGCTTTCCGAAAACTATCCCCAGCAATCCGGCGGGGTCACTACATACGTCGATCAATGGGAAGGAAGCGAGACGGATAAGAATCAAGGCATACGCTATGGCTTGAAAGCCACGATACCGCACGGCACGAATATCGTCGCTATCCATGATACCTCTTTCGATTATGTGGCGTATCCGCATCCGGGGACGGATTTTTGTCGCCTGAGCGATTTCGACGGCTACGACCACAATGCGGAACCCAATCTTACCGGAAGCAAAATTGACGAAATCAGTGCGGACGTGCCGTATCTTTTTGTCGACATCAACTATTACGACACTTCGGTGAATCCCACCGGTGTACCCGTCGAATCGTGGCTGTCGCTGGCCTCCGACAAGAGTATCGGCGATTATTACCCGGCTATTTTGGCAACCGATGGAAATGGAAGCAGTTTTGCTCGATTGCTGACAAATACCTCGACAAATACCGTAACCACCTTGCGGGTGGGCAATGTGTGGTACTCTGCTTTCAAGGTAAAATTTTTCAGTGACGGTACTACTCCGCCGATACTTCCTGTCGGACAGAGCGACACATTTCCGGGGGAGGATTCGATAGGGACGAATTTGAAGGTGACATTGTTCCTTATCGATAAGAAGTCGTTCGAATACTGGACAGGGGTCGACAAACAGATCACCGTGGCGGATTATTTCCCCATACCCACATCGATAGCCATGACAGCCGAGATAAACAGCACATATACCCCGATTAAAATCGTGGATTTCACTTTTCTTTCGAGTTACTTTCAGGTGCGTATCAGTTTTCCGAACGGAAATCCTCCGGTGGGTGAGAAATACACCTTCCGCATTTCGGGGTCCGGATTCCTCGCGATATATGATTACGAATACAAGGGAGCAGGGATTCTCATTTTGAATATCCCTTTGGGGACGATACATCCGGACCTTCCACCGGGAGCCCATACCTATTACCTGACCTGTTCCGTGTATGGGGTCTCCTCGTCGGGCGAGGCCGGCGTCCAACTCGACTCACTATCCAAAAACGTGACATTCGACATTCCCGACAGCGGGATTATCAGTTAACCATAAATACAAAACATTATGATTGAGTTAGTAAAAATCAGCGAAAACATCAGCCGTTCGTTCAACGGAAAAGAGACTGTGGAAACCCTGCAAGCGGTCAATTACCGAATTGTGGAAAACGGTGTGGAAAAAGGCCATGTCACTGTCGGGCAAGGCAGTTTTAACATGAATGTCTATTCCATGACCTCCACGGTCGAGGAGACAAAAGCATTAGTGGAAAAAATGTTCAACGCATTATCCGATGGCAGCGATGAGTGACAAAAAGTACGAAGAGAAATACTCATGGGAAGGTATTAAGGCCGGTTTGGAGTTTTCAGATATGAATGGTTCCCCCATCGATGTAGAGGGACTGAAATTCCGCTTCATCTATCGCGATGAAGCCGGGCAGTCTTGTGTAATATCGCAGAGTGGCGATGAACGCGTTAATTGCGTCTTTCGCGACGGTAAACTGATAGGCATATTCGAGCCGAATACATTCCGCCGGGGGATTCTCACCGTAGAGCGACGTTTCTGTCGGGAGGATCCTGATTTCGAAAAAGGATATTGCCCGTACGGAAGGCAAGAAGCTACAAACATCAAAATTATATAATGTTATGGGAACATGCGACTGTGCAGTAGTCCAAGAGCGAGTAATCGTGCCGGAGGCTTTCGCCGTGAAAGAATCTGTCGTAGTGCCGGAAATCCCCCGAATAAATAATTCCGTAGTCGTTCCCGTTATTACTGCATATAGAGCGAGGCCGCCGTATCGGGTGGATCCCGAATGGCCTGATTTGGAATTAACCCCTCGGTCCCATGTGTGGTTGATTGCATATACGACAGGTGAAGACCCCGATTATGACCTTACATTCTGGATATATGATCAAGTCATCGAAGTGGATTGGGGAGACGGTACTACGGAGATATTGAATGGCAGGGAGGAACCGGGATATCATACGTGCAGGCATAAATTCAAAGAAGGAACGGGAACTTTGGATTCTCACGGCGAAAGGTTCTGGCACGTGGATTTGTATGTCAAAGAGGACCATGCCGTTTATAATGCCATAGAACTTTCTCCTGTCTATAATAATGTGAAATCCAATTCGAAAGTGAAGGCGGTTTCGATAAACAAAAACGGTTTATACTCTTATCTGATATTGAATTGGGCACAGAATACGGCCGTCAATTGGATAGAATATGTCAGAGTGATCGGAAAACATATTCTTAAAGCGGATACGCTCAGATCGGTATATCTCCATGAGATAAGATATGATTCGGAGGATATAGCG
>ERZ1106935.1901-NODE-1901-length-16097-cov-6.113639_pt1 | contig 16097 bp, 12 predicted proteins | sample MGYA00403666_ERZ1106935 | MGnify/ENA primary metagenome ERZ1106935 (study PRJEB35170, sample SAMEA104062452) | human gut metagenome | biome: human gut; feature: human-associated habitat; material: faeces | place: Denmark | collected 2012-11-20 ... | reverse complement strand
AAAACTATTTTAGCAGAAAATCTGCCGGATACAGAAGAACTGCCGTCTCTGCAGGAGGGCCATCCTCAGAAAGAGAGGGTGGAGAAGTATGCGGCATCTTTTCAGAAACTGGCAGATACTTTCTACGGGATGCCTTATCGGAAAGATTATCTGAGCAGCAGGCAGGTTGAGCAGATCATTGAGGATACAAATGCAAAGGTATGCAGCAGATGCTATCAGAGGGAAATCTGCTGGGGAGAACACAGTCAGGAACTGGTGAAAGGAGTGGAGGCACTGGTACGTTCTATGGAGAGTGGAAACGAGGAAAATGTCAGAGGCATCCGCGCTGACTGGACAGGCATATGTCCCCGTTCCGTACAATATTATGAGACGGTTGCAGAGAATTTTCAGAAAGAAAGGCAGAACTTGATGTGGGATAACCGTATGATCGAGAATCGGCTGGCAGTAGCACAGCAGCTTATGGAAGTCTCACATATCATGGAGAACGTAGCCAGTGATCTGTATGACCTGGAGCGAGTAACGCCGCAGTTTGAAGAAGAACTTCGCAAGGGACTGAGAAAGAGCCATGTGATCCTTCGCAGGGCATGGATGATGAATAAGGTGAAAGGACGTAAACAGATTTTTCTCACCATGCGTGCCAGAAGCGGTCAGTGTATTTCCATGACAGAGATCGCACAGCTTCTTTCAAAATACTGTGAAATTTCCATGGTACCTGTAAATGGGAGCAGATGTATTGTAAACGGAGAATATCACACTGTACATTTTGCTGAGGATGTAAGCTATCAGGTTCTCTATGGAACGGCCAGGCTTACCAGAGAAGAAGAGAAGGTTTCCGGAGATAATTATATATGCAGACAGGAGGATGGCGGCAGGTTTGTTATGTGCCTTTCGGATGGCATGGGCTCAGGGATGGAAGCATGCAGGGAGAGCGAGACAGTTGTGGAACTTCTGGAACAGTTTATGGAGTCAGGATTTTCCCAGGAAACGGCAGCAAAGATGGTAAATTCTGCTCTGGTACTCAAAGGAGAGGAGGGTATGTTTTCTACAGTGGATATCTGCGCAGTGGACCTGTATACAGGAATCTGCAATTTTCTGAAGGCGGGGGCAGCGTCTACATTTATCAAAAGAGATCACTGGGTGGAATCTATTACTTCTGAAAGTCTGGCCGCAGGGCTTGTACAGCAGATTGATTTTGAGACAGCTACCAGAAAGCTGTACCATGGGGATTACCTGATCATGATGACAGATGGAGTTCTGGATGCATTGCCTGACCAGAAAGAGGAGGAAACCATGAAAGAAATCATTATGGATGTTCACGAGGAATCACCGAAAGATTTCGGCAGGGGAATACTGGAACGGGTGCTGGGATACAGCGATTATCATGCACGGGATGATATGACAGTGCTGGTGGCAGGCGTGTGGAAAAAATAATGTTGCGGATACTAGAGCGTGTCTGAAAAAGGCTTTCTGCAAGATGTGCGTCACAATTTGTGGGATATTTTGCCCGGATGAGGGCGCCGTAGCGGGCTACGGCAACTGAATTCGGGTGAAATATCCCGCAAAGTGGGGCGTGCAGATTGCGGGAATGATTTTTCAGACACGCTCTAAGATAGAAAAGGAAATCAGGATAAAAATGGAAAGAGAAATTCTTGCTTATATAAAACAAAACAGGATGATCGGAAAAAATGATGTGGTCCTGGCAGGAGTGTCCGGAGGAAGTGACTCTATGGCAATGCTCCGCATTTTAAAGGAGCTTCAGGGAAAACTGGATTTTACATTGAGAGTGGTCCATATACATCATGGAATACGTGGAAAGGAAGCGGACAGGGACCAAAGCTTTGTGGAAAACATATGCCGGAAGTGGCAGATTCCATGTACTGTTTATTGTTATGATGTTCCGGGATTGAGCCGGGAGTGGAAGCTGGGCGAGGAAGAGACGGGAAGGATTGTAAGAAAAGAAGCTTTTCAGAGGGAAGCTGCCGTCTGTGGGAGAAAGGACAGTGAGATAAAAATTGCATTAGCGCATAATCAGGAGGATCTTGCGGAAACTATGCTTCATAATCTGTGCAGAGGAACAGGTCTGCGGGGACTATGCACCATGCGCCCTGTAGACGGAGAGATTATCCGCCCGATTCTGTGCTTAAACCGGGACAAAATTGCAGAGTATCTGAAAGAAAAAAAGATTTCTCATATTCAGGACAGCACCAATCTGTCAGATGAATATACCAGAAACCGAATCAGACATCATATTCTTCCTATATTGGAACAGCAGGTCAATGGAAAGGCAGCGGCACATATGGCAGAGACTGCGGCAAGGATTTCCCAGGCAGAGGAATATCTTACGCAGCAGAGCTGCCGGGTTTTGGGCGAGTTTCAGAAAGGTAAGGAATATTACTTTACTGAAAAATTTTTTATGGAGCCTCAAATCATTCAGGTTTATGCATTACAACAGGCGATGGAACAGCTGGCAGGCAGACGGAAGGATCTGGCGGCTGTTCACTATGAGAAGGTTCTGGAACTTTATGAAATGCAGACTGGAAGACGGATCAGCCTTCCTTATCACATGGAAGCCAGAAGAGATTACGAGGGAGTAAGACTTTGTCGGTACGGAGAGGAGAAGTCAGCCGGGATGATCGGTGAAAAGCATAAAGGTTCAGATATCCAAAACGGAAAAACAGTTTGCGGAAAAAATATATCAGACAGGGAATGGAAAATCAGAATTCCGGGGACTGTGACCAGTCCGCTGGGAATTTTTTCGGCAGAAATATTTTTATATGAAGGTCAGAAGATTGAAGAAAAAAAGTATACGAAATGGATGGATTATGATAAAATAGAAAAGAATCCGTATATTCGCACCAGACGGACAGGAGATTATATGGTTATCAATGCGCAGGGGAACACAAAGAAGCTGAACCGCTGTATGATCGATGAGAAAATCCCGTCGGAATACAGAGACAGCATTCCGCTGATCGCATGTGGAAAAGAAATCCTCTGGATGGTGGGAAGCAGGATAAATGAGAGGTATAAAATTAACCCCCAAACCAGGAAGGTGTTAGTATTAAATTACCAAGGAGGAAACGAAAATGAGTGAGAAAATCAAAGTTTTACTCAGCGAAGAGGAAGTAGATTCCCGTATTAAGCAGATCGCAGCAAAGGTCAGCAAGGATTATGCAGGCAAGGAAATCCATTTAATCTGTGTATTAAAAGGTGGTGTATTCTTTACCTGTGAACTTGCAAAGAGAATCACAGTGCCGGTTTCTCTTGACTTTATGTCTGTATCCAGTTATGGTGATGACACCAAGTCCAGCGGTGTTGTAAAGATCGTCAAAGACCTTGACCAGCCACTGGAAGGAAAGGACGTTCTGATTGTAGAGGATATCATTGACTCAGGAAGAACATTAAGTTATCTCATCGAAATTCTGAAGCAGAGAAATCCAAACAGCATCCGTCTGTGTACATTGCTGGACAAACCGGAGCGAAGAGTCAGAGATGTAAGAGTTGATTATTGCTGCTTTAACATCCCGGATGAGTTTGTAGTTGGCTATGGTCTGGACTATGCACAGAAATACAGGAATCTTCCATTCATAGGAGTAGTGGAACTGGGGGAAGACTGAAAGGAGATTTAAGTAAGTGAATAAACAGCCAAGCAGAATTGGTCTGTATCTGGTGCTGATCATTGCGCTGGTAGCCGGTTATTTTTATCTGAATAACCAGGTGGTTTCCCAGAGTAATTACACACAGAAGCAACTGGAGCAGGCTCTTGAAGACAACAAGGTGGTTGATGCGACAATTCAACAGAACAGAGAAGTGCCTACAGGTTCTGTGATCGTAGATACTACTGACTCCGGTCAGAAGAAGGTTTATGTGACAGATGTCAATCAGGCAATCGAACTGTTGAATAAATACGATATTGATATTACAACTCAGGATGTACCCGGAGACAATGTATTTCTGACAACCTTGCTTCCGGTTCTTCTCACAGGTGCCCTTGTGATCTTTCTGATCATGATGATGAACCGCCAGATGGCAGGTGGCGGTGGCGGCGGAAATGCCAAGATGATGAATTTCGGCAAGAGCCGCGCAAGAATGTCATCTCCGGATGATAATAAGAAAGTTACTTTTGACAAGGTAGCAGGTCTGCAGGAGGAGAAGGAAGATCTGGTAGAGGTGGTAGATTTCCTGAAATCTCCACAGAAATATACAAAAGTAGGCGCAAGGATTCCGAAAGGCGTGCTGCTTGTAGGCCCTCCCGGAACTGGTAAGACACTTCTGGCAAAGGCAGTGGCAGGAGAAGCGGGAGTTCCGTTTTTCTCCATTTCCGGTTCTGACTTTGTGGAAATGTTTGTCGGTGTAGGTGCATCACGTGTGCGTGATCTTTTTGAAGAAGGCAAACGCCATGCACCATGTATTATTTTCATTGATGAGATCGATGCGGTTGCAAGACAGCGTGGAACCGGTATGGGCGGCGGACATGATGAGAGAGAGCAGACACTGAACCAGCTTCTGGTAGAGATGGATGGCTTTGGTGTGAATGAGGGAATCATTGTGATGGCAGCGACTAACCGCGTGGATATCCTGGATCCTGCAATTTTGCGTCCGGGACGTTTTGACCGTAAGGTTGCAGTGGGACGTCCGGATGTGAAGGGAAGAGAGGAAATTCTCCGCGTTCATGCCAAGGACAAACCTCTTGGAGAGGATGTAAATCTGGCTCAGATTGCCAGAACAACAGCAGGATTTACAGGTGCAGATCTGGAGAATCTTCTGAATGAAGCTGCCATTGAAGCAGCGAGAAAGGGAAGAGGATTTATCCTTCAGTCTGATATCAAAGGTGCTTTTATCAAAGTAGGCATCGGTGCAGAAAAGAAGAGTAAGGTGATCTCTGAGAAAGAGAAAAAGATCACCGCGTATCATGAATCCGGACATGCGATCCTGTTTCATGTACTTCCGGATATGGATCCTGTCTACACGATTTCCATTATCCCGACAGGAATGGGAGCAGCAGGTTACACCATGCCTCTTCCGGATAATGATGAGATGTTTAATACCAAAGGAAAAATGCTTCAGGATATTATGACACTGTTAGGCGGGCGCATAGCAGAGGAAATTATCTTCGGAGATATTACGACTGGTGCATCCAATGACATCAAACGTGCAACTGCGACAGCCAGAAGTATGGTTATGAAATACGGAATGTCTGATAAACTTGGTCTTATCTGTTATGGTGATGACGATGACGAGGTATTTATCGGCAGAGACCTGGCTCATACCAGAAGCTACAGCGAGGATGTTGCCAAGTCCATTGATGAAGAAATCCGCCGTATTATCAGTGAATGTCATGACCAGGCAAAGAAGATCATTCTGGAACATGAGGATGTTCTGCACAAGTGTGCAAGTCTTCTTCTCGAGAAGGAAAAGGTGCACAGAGACGAATTTGAAGCACTTTTTATAACAGAAAATCCGGAAACAGAAAACAACAGTATATAATGTATACAAAAAAGTGTGCCAAATTTTGTGAAGTTTGTGCACACTTTTCTCTTGCCTCATGGTATTATATAAACCGTAAAAACCCCCCAATACATTATATAGTTTTTGCTACACCCCATAAGAAGAAATACCTTCTCCAAAAAAGGCAGCTTAACCAGCTGCCTTTTTTACTGCCCAAAAATAAAGACGGATTACGGAGAAAACAGATATATATGCTTGCGGGATGGAAAAAATTAAGATAATATATTTAAAACATGGTACTAAAAACGGAATGAGGAAGATAGAATGTTATATGAAAGCATGGAGACTGCAAAGAAGATGCGGTATATACTCAATATGAGTCCGGTATTAAATAAAGACGCAATGTTCAGTGACGGGACGGAATATTACCGTACACCTGTGGAGCCGCGGGAAGGTGATACAGTTACGATCCGTTTTCGTACCCAGAGAAATAACGTGGACAACGTCTGTCTTGTGCATGACGGAGAATATCTGGAAATGAAGCGGGAAAAAACTTCCGGAAGCTTTGATTATTATACTGCACAGATCGTAATGGGAAAAGATCTTGTACGATATTACTTTGAGATCCATTCAGGACTTGTTACCTGTTATTATGATACAAATGGTGTAAGCACCAGACATGAGGAACGGACAGAATTTGAGATCTATCCCGGATATCATGTGCCTGAGTGGCTGAAGGGTGCTGTGATGTATCAGATTTATGTGGATCGTTTCTGTAACGGAGATCCTTCCAATGATGTGGAAACAGGGGAATATTTCTATATCGGGGACACTTCCGTAAAAGTGGATAATTGGGAAAAGGTTCCGGCTGTGATGGGTGTCCGGGAATTTTATGGCGGCGATCTTCAGGGAGTTATGGATAAGCTGGATTATCTTCAGGAGCTTGGAGTGGATGTGATCTATCTGAATCCGGTCTTTGTCTCTCCCAGCAACCATAAGTATGACTGTCAGGATTACGATCATATCGATCCGCATATCGGAAGGATCGTAGAGGACTGTGATGGTCTGTTAAGTCCCGGAGACAGTGACAACAGTCATGCCCTTAAGTATATCCGCCGTGTGACCGATAAACGGAATTTGGAGGCCAGTAATAAGCTTTTTCAGGAGCTTGTGGAGGAAATTCACAGAAGAGGGATGAAAGTGATCCTGGATGGGGTATTTAACCATTGCGGATCCTTTAATAAATGGATGGACAGGGAACGGATCTACGAAAATCAGGAAGGCTACGAAAAGGGGGCCTATGTTTCGGCGGACAGCCCTTATCGTTCTTTCTTCTGCTTCCAGGATCAGAACCGCTGGCCCTATAATCCAACCTACGACGGCTGGTGGACCCATGATACCCTGCCAAAGCTGAACTACGAAGAATCTGAGGAGCTTTGCCGGACGATTCTTGATGTGGGCAGAAAATGGGTTTCGCCGCCGTATAACGTAGACGGCTGGAGACTGGATGTAGCTGCAGATCTGGGCCACAGCAATGATTTTAACCATCACTTCTGGAAAGAGTTCCGGAGGACAGTAAAAGAAGCCAATCCTGATGCAGTGATCCTTGCAGAACACTACGGAAATCCGGAAAGCTGGCTTCGCGGCGATGAGTGGGATACGGTTATGAACTATGACGCTTTTATGGAGCCTGTAACCTGGTTCCTGACCGGAATGGAGAAGCACAGTGATGAGTACCGGGAGGACCTTTATGGCAACAGTGAGGCCTTTATCGGGGCGATGAAGCATCATATGCAGTCTTTGCATATGGGCGCGCTTTATGGAGCCATGAATGAGCTTTCAAACCATGACCATTCCAGATTTTTGACAAGGACCAATCACAGAGTAGGAAGGCTTTCCTACGCAGGCGCAGAGGCAGCATCTGCAGGCATCAATCCTGCTATCATGAGAGAGGCTGTTGTGATCCAGATGACGTGGCCTGGTTCGCCTACGGTATATTACGGGGATGAGGCCGGCGTCTGCGGCTTTACAGATCCGGATAACCGCAGAACTTATCCCTGGGGAAAAGAAGACCAGGAGATGCTGGACTTTCATAAACGTATGATCTGCATACACAAGGCATATCCGATTCTTGCAAAGGGTTCCCTGGAATTTCTGTGGAACGATCATCAGGGCTTGAGCTATGGTCGTTTTTCTGATTCTGAACAGATCATAGTGATCCTTAATAATCAGGATCAGGAGAGAGACATAAGGGTAACAGCCTGGAAAACTGGTGTAAGCCGGAAAGAAGCAACGGCTTTTCAGCGCCTGATGCTTTCTTCCGGAGAGGGTTATACGGAAATGCCGGAAGAATATATTGCAGATGCAGGGATTCTTCAGGTGAAGATGCCTGCATACGGAGCGATGGTGCTTTACCACAGGGCGAGGGATAAATACAAATGATGCACGAGTAAGGCAGAGAAAAAAAGCCAATCTGTTCTTCCATTAGGAAGCAGATTGGCTTTTTGCATTGTGTTTTATGCGTTATTCTTCTGTAACGTGTTCCAGACCCTGATTCATGATGGTTGCCACATGGCTGTCTGCCAGGGAGTAGTAAATGGTTTTTCCATCTCTTCGAAATTTGACCAGTGACATCTGCTTCAGTACCCGGAGCTGATGGGAAATGGCACTCTGGGTCATGGAAAGACGATCGGCAATATCCTGAACACAGAGTTCTTCCACAGAAAGTACGTACAGGATACGGATCCTGGTAGGATCACCGAAAACCTTGAACAGGTCGGCAAGCCGGTACAGTGTATCATCATTGATCGGGTAATCTATATGTGTTTTTTTCATTTGCGCATCCTCCAAACTGTTAACTTCTATTGTAGCTGAAAAAAACGCACCGGTCAAATTCTTTTCTGCATCACTGGGGAGTTGTATGGATGCACAGGGATCCGCTGCAGGATATCTGCCCTGCAGAACGGATCTTATTTTTTATACAGGATACGAATGGAATTCAGCACGCAGATCATGGCAACGCCAGTGTCTGCAAATACGGCCATCCACATGTTAGCATGTCCGGCAAGACCAAGGATCATAACTGCGATCTTGATCACCAGGGCAAATATTACGTTCTGCCATGCAATACGGTTTGTGCTTCGTGCAATGGCGATAGACTGAGGGATCGCATCTACATTGGAATTCATAAATACGGCATCTGCGGCTTCAATGGCAGCATCTGCACCGCTTCCCATGGCAGCACCTACATCAGCACCTGCAAGAACAGGAGCGTCGTTGATACCGTCACCGACAAACATAACCGTTCCATGTGCCTGGCGGACCTTTTTCAGGGCATTGAGCTTATCCTCCGGAAGAAGCTTTGCATAGATCTCATCGATCCCGGCATCTTTTCCTACAGCCTGTGCACTGTCTTCGGAGTCTCCAGTGAGCATAACGGTGTGGAGACCAAGCTTTTTCAGAGAAGCAATGGCTTCCTTTGCGTCAGGTTTGATGGTATCGGAGATCAGCATATATCCTGCGAAGGTTCCGTTTACTGCCATAAATACTTCAGAGCCGTAAGCGGCTTCCTTTAATTCTCCGATTGTAACTCCGAATTTATCCATCAGCTTGCGATTTCCGCAGAGAACTTTTCCCTCCGGCATTTCCGCAACGATCCCGTGACCGGAAATTTCTTCCAGGGAGATCGGTTTTTCAAATTGGATCTCACGTTCCTTTGCGGCAGCAACGATGCTGTTCGCAATAGGATGTGTGGAGTTCTGTTCACAGCCTGCACACATGGAAAGGAGTTCATTTTCCGTGTATTTACCGGTGGCAACAACCTTCTGAAGCTGGAAGTTACCCTCTGTGATAGTACCGGTCTTATCCATGATCACAGCGCCGAGCTTACTTAATCCTTCGATGGAAAGGCCACCCTTGAAAAGGATACCCTTTTTGGAACCGGCACCGATCCCGGAGAAGAAGGCCAGCGGGATACTAAGTACAAGAGCACAAGGGCAGCTCATTACCAGGAAAGTAATGGCTGTGTAGATCCAGTAATGCCAGTTTCCGGTAACAAGGGATGGGAGTATGGCAGTTGCCACTGCGATTCCTACAACACAAGGAGTATAAACCCTGGCAAAACGTGTGATAAAGCGGTCGATCTTCGGTTTGCTTGCTGCCGCGTTTTCTACGGAATCCAGAATACGAGTGACCATGGATTCTTCCAGAGGTTTTTCCACGCGGATCTTAAGCTGGCCGGAGGTGTTGACGCAGCCAGAAGTGATCTCATCACCTTCATTTACAGCAACCGGTACAGGCTCTCCTGTGATCGGAGAAGTGTCGATACGGCTGTTTCCCTCAATTACGATACCATCAAGAGGGATGCGGTCTCCGGGACGGACCAGAAGAATGTCTCCGATCTGAGCCTCTTCAGAGGGAATTACCTGGATATCATCGCTTGTGACCAGGTTTACAACTTCCGGACGAAGGTCTACGGCATCCATGATCTGCCCGCGGCTTCGTTCAACGGCTTTTTCCTCAAAAAGCTCGCCGATGCGGTAAAAGAGCATAACGCCTACGGCCTCAGCAGAATCATTGATGGCAAAAGCGGCAAGTGTTGCAATGCTCATGAGAAAGTTTTCATCAAAAATCTGTCCGTGAGAGATGTTTTTGGCAGCTTTTACAACGATAACACCCCCAAGCGCCAGGTATGCGATCACAAATACAGGAAGAGTGGCACTGGTACCAAAGCCTTTGTGTTCCATGATCTCTCCGGCAACGAAGAGTACTGCACCGATGATAATGCAGATGATATCTATGTTTTCCCTGGAGAAAAATTTCTTTTTGGAAGCGGTTGTGTGAGTCACTGTTTTTGGGGACAGAGCCGTTGGCTTCGGATCCTTTTCTTTTACAAGAACTTCGGATTCAATGGATGTACAGATCTTACGGATCTGATCCAGGTATCGATCCGGATTCTTTGCAGTTAAGCGAAGCTGTTTTGTTGCAAAAGTGATGGTTGCTTCGGAAATGCCTTCAAGGTTTGCAATTTGTTCCTCCATTTTGGAAGCGCAGTGAGCGCAGCCTAGATTCTCCAGAAGATAGGTCTTAGTTGTTGTGTCAGTGGAAGCTGCCGGAGCTGGATTTCTCGGAACAACTTTAACTTCAGACTCAATGGATGTGCAGATCTTGCGGATCTGCGGAAGCAGAGCGTCTGGATCTGCAGCCCCTAAGCGAAGCTGTTTTGTTGCAAAAGTAATGGTAGCGCTTTCGACGCCTTCAAGAGCCTGGATCCGTTCCTCCATTTTGGAAGCACAGTGAGCGCAGCCGAGGTTCTCCAGAATGTAGACACGCTTTGCGGTGAGAGCATTGTGGGAGTGACCGTGGTGCTCATGATCTCCGCAACCACAACCACAGTGCTCGTCATGGTGGTGAAGGTGCTCGTGTTCATGATGTTCATGTTTATGATCTTCACAACCACAGCCGCAGTGCTCGTCATGGTGATGATGATGCTCATGTTCATGATGTTCGTGCTCGTGATCCTCGCAGCCACAACCACAGTGCTCGTCATGGTGGTGAAGGTGCTCGTGAGCATGATGTTCGTGCTCGTGATCCTCGCAACCACAACCACAGTGCTCGTCATGGTGATGATGATGCTCATGTTCATGATGTTCGTGCTCATGATCCTCGCAGCCACAGCCGCAGTGTTCGTCATGGTTGTGAAGGTGCTCGTGTTCATGATGTTCGTGCTCGTGATTCCCGCAGCCACAGCCGCAGTGCTCGTGTTCATGATGTTCATGTTTATGATCCTCACAACCACAGCCGCAGTGCTCATGATGGTGATGATGCTCATGTTCATGATCTTCATATTCATGATTCTCGCAACCACAGACGCAGTGCTCATCATGGTGATGGTGCTCATGATCGTGATGTTCTTCATGCTCATCATGGCTGTGATGCGCATGCTCGTGACCGCAGCCGCAGGAATCTGCGGACTCCATGGAATCTTTCTTTAATTTGTCTTCCATATGAACTCTCCTTGCTGATTCGTTTGTTTTTTTATATGAATATATGAATTAATGTTCATATGACTATTTAATCATATATTAAAATCTTTGTCAACAGCTTTTCAAAAAACGGATCAAAGAAAAGTGAAATTTATTGCAAAAGAAATATAGAAAACGTTAATATATTCTGAAAAAATAATCTATTTTATTATTTTTATTTAACATGTTATACTTTCAACAAGTAAAGAAAGAAAGGAAGGTAGCAACATGTACAGTATCGACTTAAACAGTGACATGGGTGAGTGCTTTGGTGCATATAAGCTTGGCGGCGATGAAGCGATCATCAAATATGTCACAACAGCAAATGTAGCATGTGGCTGGCATGCAGGCGATCCGATGGTAATGGATAAGGTAGTCCGCATGGCAAAGGAACGTGGCGTTATGGTTGGAGCCCATCCTGGATATCCGGATCTTCTTGGCTTTGGACGAAGAAAGATGGTTCTCTTTCATGATGAAGTTAAGAATTACGTCAGATACCAGATCGGAGCACTGGCTGCATTTACCAAGAGCTACGGAATGAAGCTTCAGCATGTCGCTCCTCATGGAGCAATGGGGAATGCCTGCCAGTATGACGAGGATATTTCCACAGCGATCTGTGAGGCAATCTGCGAGTATGACAAAAATCTGATCGTTTATTACTGTGCAGGAGCAGTTCTTGGTGATATCGCTGAGAGCAAGGGACTTCGCACAGCATCTGAGATTTTTGCAGATTGTGCATACATGGATGATCTTTCTCTTGTAAATTGTTAAAAGAATTATATTGTTATATGATTTCGTAAGTGATATACTTAAACATAAGGAAAACCGTGTGAAATTACAGTTTGCTTTTTGCACGGTTTCTTTTATATATGATAGTTAGTTAAAACTAACAACAGAACGATGTGAAAGTACTTTTGACTATACAGAAAGGAATACATAATGCTAATGAATGTTTTTGAAGGTATACTGATTCCATTTGTTGGAACAACGCTAGGTGCAGCATGCGTGTTTTTTATGAGAAAAACACTTAGCAAGTTACTGCAACGTGCACTTGCAGGGTTTGCAGCAGGTATAATGGTTGCTGCTTCAATCTGGAGTCTTCTGATTCCGGCAATTGAACAATCTGAGAATATGGGAACTTTATCGTTTGTTCCGGCAGTTGTTGGGTTCTGGATTGGTATATTGTTTTTACTCGCACTTGATCATTTGATTCCACATCTTCATGTTGGAAGTGATCAGACAGAGGGACCGAAAAGCAAACTTGGCCGTACTACGATGATGGTGTTGGCAGTTACATTACATAATATCCCTGAAGGTATGGCAGTTGGTGTAATGTATGCAGGATTTCTTGCTGAAAATGCACAGATTACAGCAACAAGTGCACTTGCTTTATCACTTGGAATTGCTATCCAGAATTTTCCAGAAGGAGCGATTATATCCATGCCGCTTAGGGCAGAGGGTGAAAGTAAGAGAAAGGCATTTCTGGGAGGTGTACTTTCAGGAGTCGTTGAACCGATTGGAGCAGTAATGACGATTCTTGTCGCACAGCTGGTAATCCCGGCATTACCATATTTACTCAGCTTTGCAGCAGGAGCTATGTTATATGTCGTGGTTGAAGAACTAATTCCGGAAATGTCTCAGGGACAGCACTCGAATATCGGTACGCTTTTCTTTGCACTTGGATTTAGTTTGATGATGATCTTGGATGTGGCACTGGGGTAAGAGGAGAGGAATGATTCTTATGAGAATATTGATTTATGGTGCTGGTGTGATTGGATCCTTGTATGCGGCTTTATTTGCAGAAGCCGGTTATGATACAAATATTTATGCCAGAGGTAAAAGACTTGAGGCTTTAAGAAATAATGGATTGCAATATAAGAAAAATCAGGAAGTAATAAAGGCAGAGATTAGGATTCTTGGAGAACTACCAAACGATGATATTTATGATTTTGTCTTGCTTACTGTCCGGGAAAACCAGCTGTATGAAGCACTTACTGAATTGAAAAATAATAAAAGTAATACGATTGTTACAATGATAAATTCACTGGACAGTTACAATAAATGGGAAGACATTGTCGGAAAAGGAAGAATATTACCGGCTTTTCCAGGAGCAGGCGGAAGTATAAATGATGATGGTATCCTTGATGCAGCACTTACTCCAAGGTTGATTCAGCCGACAACATTTGCAGAAATATCAGGAAATAAATCCGAAAGAACTAAGCAGTTTTCAGAGATATTGAGGCATGCTCATATACCATACCAGAAAGTAACGGATATGCATCTATGGCAGCTTTGTCATCTTGCTATGGTGGTACCGATTGCAGATGCGTATTATGAATCAGACGATCCGGAGAAAGTGGGAAAAGAATGGAAAATCATGAGGAAAACAGCAGAAAGGCTGAAAAGAAATTTTAATTTTTTGCGAAAACAAAAGGGTAAACTGTCACCATGGAAAATGAATATTTTTCGCTTTTTACCATTGTCATTTCTGACGATTATGCTGGCAGTTACATTTGGAAGCAGTTTTGGAGATAAATTTATGTATCAACATGCTATGAAGGCACCAGATGAAATGAGGGAATTGCATAAGCAGTTTTATGCTTATATGAAAAAAATGAAGAAATGCGGATGCAAGGCGAAAAAGGTACAGTGATTGGAGAAAAAAGCATGAAAAATGAAGAATATAAAAAATTGTCAATTAAAGAGTTTACAAAAGCAGCAGGAAGATATGAAAGTAACCATGCTGGCATTTACGAAATGTGCAAGAAAGATTATCCGGATATTCTGGAAGAATTAGAGAAGGAGCCATTTAGAGATTTATTAGATGCAGGCTGTGGGCCTGCTCCAATGATTTCTTTATTAGCAGAAAAACATCCAGACCGGCATTATACAGGACTGGATCTGACTCCTGCCATGATTGAACAGGCAAAAAAGAAAAATATACCAAATACAACATTTGTTGTAGGAGACTGTGAGAACTTTCCTTTTGAAAAGGATTCATTTGATGCAATTATTTGTTCTATGAGCTTCCATCATTATCCGGATCCACAGGCATTTTTTGACAGTGTGAAAAGATGTCTTCGCCCAAATGGAAGATTGATACTGAGAGATGTGACCAGTGACAATAAAGTATTGGTATGGCTAATGAATACATTGGAAATGCCGTTGGCAAATATATGCGGACATGGAGATGTCCAAGTGCCAACAAGAGATGTGGTCATAAAATGTTGCAAAAAAGCAGGATTAAAAGTAGAAAAATTTGAAATTCGTAAAGGTATGCGAATGCATTGTGTTGTGAGAAAACCTATGGGAAAGGCGATAGGAAATGAAAGATAAGTATCTTAGGGAAACACGAATGGTTGATTTTTCTAATCCGGCAATTCAAAAACTTATTCAAAATATGAAATGGAAGGAAATGGGTGAATTTGAAAGGATTAAGGCAATCTACAACTATGTAAGAGATGATGTTTTATTTGGATATAATATTGATGACGGAATTTCAGCTTCAAAAGTACTTGCAGATGGTTATGGACAATGTAATACAAAAGGAACTTTATTTATGGCACTTTTACGTGCCTGCAATATTCCATGCAGAGTACATGGTTTTACGATTGATAAAAGATTGCAGAAAGGGGCTATGACCGGGTTTGTTTACCGTAATGCTCCAAAAAGTATTTTCCATAGCTGGGTAGAAATTAATTTCGAAAATCAGTGGTACGAACTGGAAGCTTTCATTTTGGATAAAACCTACATAAAGAAGTTACAGGAACAAAATTCGGAATGTACAGGTGCATTTTGCGGTTATGGAGTAGCAGTCAAGGATTTCAGAAATCTCATTATTGAGTTTGATAGGAACAATACTTATATTCAGAGCGAGGGAATCAATCAGGATTTTGGTGTTTATGATTGTCCAGATGAACTGTTGAAGGAACATCATCAAGAAATTTCAGCCTTTAAAGCATTTGCTTATAGACATATTGGAAGACACCTCATGAATCGTAATGTCAGGAAGATTAGAGAACGATAGTTTTAAGCTTTTAGAATTAAAATTAAATTTGGAGGGTAATATGGCAGACAAAATACAAAATGCTTATGAAACATCAAAAAATATATATGACGATGTTCTTACGCAAAGAAATATTTTCAGCAAACTGTATATTAAGCTATTTTGGAGTGGCACGGATGATAATGATATAGCACGAAAAGTTTTATCATATGTTCCTGATGACTTTTCAGGAAATCTTCTTGATGTTCCGGTTGGAACTGCTATATTTACGGAAAACAAATGGAGCTCTCTGAAAAATGCACATATTACTTGTATTGATTACAGCATGGATATGCTTGAACAAGCCAGAAAAAGACTTGGTAGTCATGCGCATATCAAATGTATTCAGGGGGATGTGGGGAACCTGCAAATGGAGAATGAATCTGTTGATACCGTTGTCAGTATGAATGGTTTTCATGCATTTCTTGATAAGCAAAAAGCATTTCATGAAATATGGCGTGTTTTGAAACCAGGCGGCGATTTCATTGCCTGTTTTTATCCAATGCGTCGTAAAACCCCTTGCTTCAGTTATGGGGATATAAGACGCGTCCATCGAATTTATGCAAGTAATTGAAGATGGACAA
>ERZ1106935.1897-NODE-1897-length-16119-cov-3.289716_pt1 | contig 16119 bp, 14 predicted proteins | sample MGYA00403666_ERZ1106935 | MGnify/ENA primary metagenome ERZ1106935 (study PRJEB35170, sample SAMEA104062452) | human gut metagenome | biome: human gut; feature: human-associated habitat; material: faeces | place: Denmark | collected 2012-11-20 ... | reverse complement strand
ACCGGACGGTGTCCAGATCCGCGGAAGTGAGGCCGTAAAGTGCGGCTACAGCCCGGTCAAGCTGCTGCCGGACGGCGTCCTGACAGCGGGGGTCTGAGGTTCGGTGGCCCTCCTCGCAGAGAGCGGCGATGGACAGATGACGGCTGTCCGCGGGGTCAAAGGCCGGAATATGCAGCTTGTCCAGCACATGAGCGGAAATGCTGGTGGGGTTCATGTAGCAGGTGACGCAGCAGCGCACCGGAGCGGAGCTGAGAATTCCGCAGAGATAATAGGCCTCCTCCCGGCAGTCAGTGCCCACATAGACCACCTTTTCGTTGGGCAGGGGCAGCGTTTCTCCCAGATAGGGGTCCTGCATCGGTGCGATGACCGCCGTGATGAAGGAGCGGGCGATGTAGCGCCACGCTACCTTGTAGCGGGAAAACGTATAGGGTCCCACCCGCAGCAGCGCGTAGAAGTAACGCTCTTGGATGGCCCGTTCCCACCCGGCGAAGCCTTTCCGGGTTTCCAGAAGATCCTGGAACCGGGTCAGGTAGGCGTAGGTCAGCGGCAGATCCTGCCGCAAATCCGCTTCCGCAAGAGGATAGATTTTGGTTTCAGCCGTGTGGGGGCACAGCAGCCAGGCGCGGCTGCGGACGCTCCACTGGGAGAGGTCGCTGCCCTGAATAAGGGGATAGACGCAGGTTGGCTCCAGCTCCGCCGTAACGGCGGGGGCCTTGCGGCGGGCCTTTTCCGCCAGATTGGTGACCCGCAGGGCATTGCCTGTCCGTTCCAGAATCTGAAGCTGATAGACGGCGTTGGCCCCGCCGGTGAATACGCCGGTCCGGGCCTGATAGGGATTGCTGCCTAAAAGGGCGTCCAGCACCGGGGACAGCCCACTGGGAGCACTGACCCACACGGAGCCGGGATCCTCCCGGTGGGCGGGAGCGGCGGTCATGTCCTCCATCCGCACAAAGGGAAGAACGGAGGCAATCGTCGCGTCCGGTGACCGGACCGCCCGCCGGAAGCCGGGCTTTGCCTGCCAGTGCCGGTAGGGGACAGGGAAAACGTGGCGGGCATCCCGCTGGATGAGTACCAGCGCAACAGGGGTACAGATCCCGTCAAAGGGCCGGATGCGGCCAAGGTCTTCCACCTCCAGCACCCGAAAATCCAGACTGGGGCCGTCCAGATGAAACCGCCGGAATCCGGCGCCGTTCTGGGCGGAGCGGAAGGTGGCCTGCCGCAAGATAAAGCTGAGGTGTCCACTGGGGACGAGAAAGCGGTCCAACGCGGTGCAGGTGAACAGGGTAGACACATCCTCCTTGGAAAAACCGAGCCGGGGACCTTTCACCTGCAACAGGCCGTATTCCCCCCACAAATGCTGGGACCCGGCCCGATACCGGGGGGACAGGTACTCCCAGTTCACCCATGGGGGATTTCCCATGACTATATCTGCCTTTTGATGGAAGAACGCCCAGATACGGTTCAGCAAAATACCGGCCAAAAGACGCCGCCCATTCGGGGGCAGAGAGGTGAGCAGACCGTGTGCTTCCGGCATGGAAAGAAATTCCTCCGGATCGGGGCGCATTTCCACTGCCTGACGGCAGAGGGACAGGGGAACATCACATGCCAGACCACAGCCGGTGTCGATCACCAGTGTATCCCCCCGGAGGATGGGGATATTCAGAGCGTCATAGCGGTAAATGGGAAGAAACAGCCCCGCTTCCGGCAGTGGCTGGCGGGCCATGACGGCCAGATAATTGACCTTCGTCGTCAGGACTGCCAATGGGTGGAGGTCGAAGCCTGCCACCTGATCGGATAAGGGAGGGTCTTGGGGCGTATCCGCCCGGATCATGCGGAGAGCCTGAATCAAAAAAACACCGGAGCCGCAGGCGGGGTCCAGAAAGCGCAAATCTCCGGCCTGCCGTCCGCTGGCGCTGACGGCATTTTGCAGGGTCCGTTCCGCCAGCCAGCCGGGGGTGTAGTATTCCCCAAGGGCATGGCGGAGGGCCGGGGGGACCACGGTTTCGTAGATGCGGCTGAGACTGTCCGGGGAAAGGGTGCTGCCTTCCGGACAGGTGTCAAAGGCCTCCAGACAGGCCCGCAATTCCTCACACTGGGTTTCCAGTGCCGGGTCCCAGACGTCCAGCGGCCAGATATACCAGTCATCCCCACAGAAATTGCGGATACCCCGGTTAACAAAGGCCCTGCCGGAGAGAAGCTCCGTCAGAGGCGGTTCGGGGGTCGCACCCCGGAGGGTGTTCCAGGCGATGAACTTGATGAGCACACTGTAAAAGGTCTGGATGCTTTGCAGGAGCCGGGGCAATTCCGGCGGTGTGTCAAAACCAAACCGATCACCCAAGGACCCGGCGTCGGTTTTTGCATTGGGAGAGAGCCGTTGGCGCAGATCACCGTAGATCAGCTCCAATTCCTGCTCCCACAGCTCAAACAGCGCTGAACCTTCCAACAGGGTGGGGTCCAGCCACTGATAAAAACAACGGACACACCGCACCATGACGCCATGGAGCGGTGTGTCCTCTTTTTTCAGTTGGATCAAGATGGAATGCAGATCGTACATGGTCCCTCCGGCGGGCTGACTGCCGCCTGACAGTTTATTTGGTTTCCGCAGCGGCCCGGACAGGCAGTTCACTGATGAGGGTGGAGCCCAGCACCAGCACGGCGCCAAGGATGCCGCTCCAACCCAGAGGCTCCTTCAGCAGCAGAGCGGAGAGGAAGATGGCTACGATGGGGTCGATGTAGCTGAACAGCACCACCGTCTGGGCGGGGAGATAGGTCATGGAGCCGAAGAACAGGGAATAGCACCAGCCGGTGTGGAAAACACCTACGATCAGCAGCAGTACGGCGCCCAGAGGTGTCAGAGTCATAGCGGCTACATCCTCCGTCAGCAGGATATAGGGGATCATCACCAGTGCTGCCACCGCCAGCTGCACCAAGGTCCGCTCACAGGCGGGGACCTGATCCAGAAACTTGTTGATGGACACATCGCTGGCATAAAGCACGGCGGAAAGAAGGGCCAGCAGGATACCGGTGGCTTCCCCGGCTTCCGGCAGGCCGGACTGGGGGACTCCGGAGACAAACACCATGCCGCACAGGGCGGCCAGCACACAGAGGAGTTTTCGGGGCGTCAGTTTTTCATGGAAGAGAAAGGGGGAGGCCAGCGTCACGAACACCGGCGCCATGTAGTAACACAGGGTAGCGGTGGCCACGGTGGTGTAACGGTAGGCTTCAAACAGCGTGATCCAGTTGAAGCTGATGATCGCGCCGGAAAGAGCCAGCAGCTTCCAATGCGGCTGGACGCTTGCCCACCGAAAGGGTGTCCGGCGGAGATACAACAAGAGCAGCAGGAACACTGCGCCTACCGCACCGCGGACAAAGGCAATGACGGAGGAGGGCAGGTTGATATAGCGGACAAAGATGCCGATGGTGCCGAAGGCGGTGACGGCAATGATGAGATCCAGCTTGGCACGGTTGACGGACTTCATAGGAACAAACCTCTCTTGGACAAAAATAGAGAAATCCTGGGGATGGACTTACGCCAGCAGCGGCAGCAGAACATCCGTCAGCAGCTGGAGGGCCTCCTCCGGATCGGACTGGGACAGACCGGCGTAGTTGATGACCAGCGTGTGGGCGAAGCGGGGGTCCGGTACGGCGGCATACTCTGAGAGAAAGCTCAGTCGGATGCCGGCCTCCGCCGTCAGGCGGCGCAATTCTTCATCGGAGCGGTTGGTATCCAGCCGCAGCAGAAAGTGCAGACCGGCCCCCTCCTCGGAAAAGGTGACATGGCTGGCCAGCGGCGAAGCCCGGAAGGCGCTGATGGTGGCGGAGCGGCGGTCCCGATATTCCTTCCGCATCCGGGAGAGGTGACGCTCGTAGTGGCCCCCGGCGATGAAACGGGCCAGAACGTGCTGCTCCAGCGCAGGAACCGTACAGGCATAGAAGCCCAGCTCCTGCCGGTAGCGTTCCAGCAGCCGGGGCGGCAGCACCAGAAAGCCGAGGCGCATAGAGGGGGAAATGGTCTGGGAAAAGGTGTTCAGGTAAATGACCCGGCCCCGGTCATCGATGCTTTGCAGGGTGGGGATGGGACGGCCGGTGTAGCGGAACTCGCTGTCATAGTCATCCTCGATGATGGTGGAGCCGGTATCCTCTGCCCAGCGCAGAAGTGCCTGCCGTCGGGCGATGGGGGTCACCAGTCCGGTGGGGTACTGGTGGTTGGGAGAGATGTGCAGCGCCCGCGCCTTGGATCTCATCAGCGCCGCCAGTTCTACGCCCTGATTATCCAGCGGAATGGGGGCGCAGACGGCCCCGCAGGCGTCATAGACCTGACGGATCTTGGGATAGCCGGGGTCCTCCACGGCGAACACCGTGTCCCGGCCCAGCAGCTGGGCCAGCAATAAGTAAAGGTATTCCGCACCGGCGCCGATGACGATCTGTTCCGGGGAGACTGCCATACCTTTGAAGTCCCGGAGATCGTCGGCAATGGCCTGCCGCAGGGCAGCCAAGCCCTGATGGGGGACCGGGGACAACAGAGCCTCCGGTGCTTCCGAGAGAACCTGCCGGGTGAGGCGGGCCCAGGTGGAAACGGGGAACCGGGCGGTGTCCACCTGATTGCGGCCCAGATCCAGCCGCCAGGAAACAGCGGGGGTTTCCGGCATCAAAACCGAGCGGACAGCAGGCGGTGGGGCCTGCTCCACGGCGGAGACAAAAAAGCCCCGCTTAGGTTGAGCCTGTAAATAGCCCTCCGCTTCCAACTGGCTGTACGCGCCCTCCACGGTAACAACGGAGACCCGCAGATGCTCCGCCAGCGCCCGCTTGGAGGGAAGCCGCGTCCCGGCGGGCAGAGCACCGCTGAGAATGTCCGCCCGGATCCGGCGGCACAGGTATTCATAGAGGGGGAGAGAACCCCGCTCCTCCATGGGGTAAGTCAGCATAGCGGCACCTCCAGAATGGGATGGGAAGAAAGCGCCCCGGCAAGGGTGACCCAGCCGGGGCGGAATGATTAGAAAGAAAACTCAGAAGCTGCCCGGGCCGTCGGAGAAATCTGACTGCCGGGAGCGGAACTCCGGCATATCTTCCTTGGCGGCGTCGAAATAGGCGAGCTGGACGCACTGGTAGTTGGGCAGATAGAAGATGGACAGCGCGTAGACGAAGGCGGAGGCCGTCAGGATCTGCCACAGAGGCATGGGAGCGGCGAGGGCCGCATAGGGGTCCATACCGCTGAACCCAAGGGTCAAAATCGCCTGACTCGTGAAAAAGAGACTGGGAAGCATACTCAGCAGGATCCATCCCATATAGCTGAGATCCAGCTTGAACAGCTCCATTTTATACCCCTGCGTCTGCCGCTTGCTTAAATTCAGTGCCTCCATAATATCCATATCCGGATTTTCATAGAGATTATAGAGGGCGAAGCTGTAACGGTAATGGGCGATGAAGCCGGGGAACACAAACAGCATAGACCACAGGAACACAAACAGGTTGATGACGATGTTCAGAGCGATGATCTTGCCGGTGAAGGAAAAGCCGTCGAACAGCACCGCGTATTCCGAACGCTCCCGGCGGCGGATATCCATACAGTAGAAGGCAAAGCCGGCGGCTAAGATCCACTCAGCCAGCGTTGTGAGGATGGAGAGGAAGGTGGATACCAGCTCCGGCCCGGGAATCAGGGCCTCCAGCAGGCTGAGCAGAAACAGACAGGCACAGTACAGGGCCGTCATACCCTTGGGGGATACCTGAGCTGTCTGCAAGAGTTCCCGGGTCTGGGCTTTCATTGCGGCGCGGTCAATGGGCTTCGTCATAAAAAGGAACCTCCATTCGCCGCTCCGACAGACAGGCCGGACTGCGGCGATACTTTCTGAAAGATATGCTTCATCATAGCATACCTCTGAAAAAAAGACAAGAGAGGCAGAGGAGGTACAGCGACTGCGGGAGTTGTCGGCAGGAAAATATGCAGATTGACCAAAAAGAGAGGGTGGGCCTGTGCAAAAACAGGGAAAAAGTGGAGGAATACAAAGAAATTGATAAATTTTCTACAAAAAAACGAATTCATAGTCTGGACATTTTTCAACGGGTGGTGTAGAATAAAGCGCAGTATGTGATAGTGTGCCGAAGCGTGGCCTGCCATGCCATTGCCCGATGGCGGGGCGGGGTATGCTTTGACACCTATCAATGGAGTAAGAATGAGGTGAAGACAATGGCACAAGCTTTCTTTGGCGGCGTTCATCCCCATGATATGAAGGCCGCAACCAATGAAAAGGCCATCGAGCAGCTGGCACCCCCGGCTACCGTGGTCATCCCCATGTCGATGCACTTTGGCGCACCCTGCACCCCGATCGTAAAAGTAGGCGACCAGGTAAAGGTGGGTCAGAAAATCGGCGAATTCAAGGGGCTGGGCGCCCCCATCCATGCCAGCGTTTCCGGTACGGTGAAGGCCATCGAGCCCCGGCCCTTCTCTATGGGCGGCGACATGGTGTCCGTTGTGATCGAAAACGATTTCCAGAACACGGTCAGCGAAGAGGTGAAGGCTCCTGCCGATCCCGACGCTCTGACGGTGGAGGAAATGGTCGAGATCGTGAAGAATGCCGGTATCGTGGGTATGGGCGGCGCGACCTTCCCCACGCATGTTAAGATCTCCGGCGGCATCGGCAAGGTGAAGGACGTGCTCATCAACGGCGCTGAGTGCGAGCCTTACATCACCGGCGACCATCGGGCCATGCTGGAGCGTCCCGAGGAGATCATCGGCGGCGCTACCTATCTGGCCAAGATGTTCGGCGTGGACAAGGTCATCATCGGCGTTGAGGACAACAAGCAGAACGGCATCGACGCCATGAACAAGGTCATCGCTGAGAAGAAGGCCCCCGTTGTGGTGGAGCCTCTGCGCTGCCGTTACCCCCAGGGCGGTGAGAAGCAGCTCATTCAGGCCATCACCGGCCGTCAGGTGCCTCCCGGCGGCCTGCCCGCTGATGTGGGCTGCGCGGTGTTCAACATCAACACCACCATCTGCATCTTCAAGGCCATCACCACCGGTATGCCCGTGGTGAACAAGGTGGTCACCGTGTCCGGCTCCGGCATCGTGGACCCCAAGAACATCGAGTGCCCCATCGGTACCCCCGTGTCTCTGCTGCTGGACGCTTGCGGCGGCGTGAAGGACGGTACTTACAAGCTCATCGCCGGCGGCCCCATGATGGGCATGGCCCAGTATACCGCGGATATTCCCGTGGCCAAGGGCACCGGCGCCATCCTCGCTTTCTGCGAGAAGGAGGAGCAGACCGTTGAGCATCCCCAGTGCATCCGCTGCGGTAAGTGCGTTGCCGCCTGCCCGGTGCACCTGGAGCCTCTCTTTATGTATCAGTATGCCGAGAAGGGCATGGTGGATGAGCTGAACGAGGCCCACATCATGGACTGCATGGAGTGCGGCGCCTGCGCTTACGCCTGCCCCGCCCGTATGCACCTGACCCACATGTTCAAGACCGGCAAGCAGCTCGTCAAGAACAAGATGGCTGCCGATCGGGCCGCCGCTGAGGCCAAGAAGGCCGCAGAAGCGAAGAAGGAGGCATAAGAGATGACCGATTACAAGAATTTGAAGCTCATTGCCACTTCCAACCCTCACATCCGCGGCAGTGAGACCACCCGGTCCATCATGCTGGACGTCATCATTGCCATGTGTCCCGCTCTGATCTGGGCCATCATTTACTTCGGCGTGGAGGCTCTGCTCCTCACTGCCGTGTCCGTCATTGGCTGCGTTGTCTTTGAGGGACTGTACCGCAAGCTCATGCACAAGCCCCAGTCCATCGATGACCTCTCTGCTGTGGTCACCGGTATGCTGCTGGCTTTCGTCTGCCCCGCCACCACCCCGCTGTGGATGATCCTCATCGGTGACTTCTTTGCCATCATTGTGGTCAAGCAGCTCTTTGGCGGCATCGGCAAGAACTTCCTGAACCCTGCTCTGGCAGGCCGTGCCGCTCTGCTGGCCAGCTATGCCGGCGCCATGACCACCTGGCTGCCTGCCGGCACCAAGGCCGCCATCGGCGGCGGTATGCCTGTGGACGTGGTTTCCGCCGCGACCCCGCTGGCCTATCTGAAGACCGGCGATCTGGAGGGCCTGAAGCAGATCGCCTCCGTGGGTGACATGTTCCTGGGCAAGGTGGGCGGCTCCATGGGTGAGGTTTCTGCCCTGATGCTGCTCATCGGCGGCCTGTACCTGATCTGGCGCAAGGTCATCAACTGGCAGACTCCCGTGGCCTACATCGCCACCGTGGCTGTTCTGACCGTGCTGTTCCCCAAGGCCGGCGGCGCTGAGTATATGCTTTACAGCATCTTCGGCGGCGGCCTGTTCCTGGGCGCTTTCTTCATGGCTACCGACTATGCCACCTCCCCCGTCACCAAGAAGGGCCAGCTGATCTACGGCATCGGCTGCGGCCTGTTCACCGTGTTCATCCGGTACTTCGGTTCTTACAATGAGGGCGTTTGCTACTCCATCATGGTCATGAACTGCTGCACCGCGTTGATCGACAAGTACACCAAGCCCGTTCGTTTCGGCGTGGTGAAATCCGACAAGAAGGAGGCAGCCGCGAAATGAGCAATGAAGTGAAGACCAAGGAAAAGGTCAATATGGACCCCAAGTACATCATCAAGCTGACTGTGACCCTGCTGCTTACCTGCATGGTCGTGGCTGGCCTGCTGGGCTGGGTCAACAGCATCACCAAGGATAAGATCGCCGCGATCACCTGGGAAAAGACCGTGGCCGCTATGCAGAAGGTCATTGAGGCCGATGACTTCTCCGACGCCATGGAGCTGACCGACGATATGACCGCCGCTGCCACCGCTCAGGGCGGTACTCTGGCAGCCGTCTATCAGGCTCAGTCCGGCGGTCAGCCTGTGGGCTACGCCATCAACGTGGAGGCTTCCGGCTCTCAGGGCACCATCTCCATGATGGTGGGCATTGACATGGACGGTGCTGTCACCGGTGTTTCCATTGTCACCAACTCTGAGACCTCCGGTATCGGCTCCAAGGTCATGAGCAACGAGACTCTGACCAACGGCACCCGCGTTCTGGACCAGTTTATCGGCAAGTCCGCTGCTGACGGTGTTCTGTCCGTTGGCTCCAACGTGGACGCCATCACCGGCGCTACCGTGTCCACCAAGGGTGTGACCACCGGCGTCAATGCTGCTCTGGCTGCTGCCGGCGTCATCGGTTAAGAGAGGAGGACACTGAAGTATGAATCTTGGTAAACAATTCAAGGACGGTATGCTGACGCAGAACCCCGTTCTGGTTCAGGTGCTGGGCATGTGCTCTACCATGGCCATCACCACCTCTTTCTTCAACGGCATCGGCATGGGTGTGGCGGTTACCATCATCCTGACCCTGTCCAACGTCATTATCTCCGCTATGCGGAAGATCATCCCTGATAAGATCCGTATCGCCATGTTCATCGTGGTGATCGCCGGCTTCGTGACCTGCGTGGACCTGTCTATTCAGGCATTCCTGCCGGATCTGGCCAACTCTCTGGGCGTGTTCATCCCCCTGATCGTGGTGAACTGCATCATCCTGGGCCGTGCGGAGGCTTTCTCCTACAAGAACGGCATGGTTGCCTCTTTCTTTGACGGCATCTTCCAGGGCATCGGCTACACCTGGGTCCTGCTGGCCATGTGCATCATCCGTGAGTTCCTCGGCAAGGGCGCCTTCGGCGGCGGCGTGCTGGGCGCCAACGGCGTTCAGATCTTCCCCTCCGATTTCGGCGTGGGTATGCTGACGTTGCCTGTGGGCGGCTTCCTGGTGCTGGCTGCTCTGATCGCTGCCATGCAGTGGGCTCTGGCTCGTCCCAAGAAGGATAAGGAGGAGAGCAAATAATGGAAATCTTTAAGCTGCTTTCGATCACGCTGGGCGCGATCCTTGCAAATAACTTCATCTTCTCCCAGTTCCTGGGCTGCTGCCCCTTCCTGGGCGTTTCCAAGAAGGTGGATACCGCAGTGGGCATGGGCGTGGCTGTTACTTTCGTTATGGGTCTGGCCTCCGCTGTGTGCTTTGTGGTGAACAAGTACATCCTGATCCCCCTGGATCTGGCTTACATGCAGACCGTGGCATTCATTCTGGTCATCGCTTCTCTGGTGCAGTTCATCGAGATGTTCCTCCAGAAGGCCATGCCCGCTCTGTATACCGCTCTGGGCGTGTATCTGCCCCTGATCACCACCAACTGCGCAGTACTGGGCGTTGTGCTGCTGAACGTGCAGAACGGCTACAACTTCATTGAGTCTGTGGTCTACGGCATCACCGGCGGTCTGGGCTTCCTGCTGGCCATCGTACTGTTCGCCAGCATCCGTGAGCGTCTGGTGTTCGCTGACTATCCCAAGTGCTGGGACGGTTTCCCCATCGCGCTGATCACCGCCGGCCTGATGGCTCTGGCCTTTATGGGCTTCTCCGGCCTGAAGGTTTGGTAAGGAGGTAGGAAAGATGGGAAATATTATTGCTGCTATCGCAGTTCTGGGCGCTCTGGGCGCTCTGTTCGGACTGATCCTGTCCGTGGCTTCCAAGATCTTTGAGGTCAAAAAGGATCCCCGCGAGGAAGCAATCCTCAGCCATCTGGCCGGTGCGAACTGCGGCGGCTGCGGCTATCCCGGCTGCGCTGGCTGCGCTGCCGCCATTCTGGCCGGCAACGCTCCTGTCACCGCTTGCGCTCCCGCAGGCCCCGACAATGCTGCCGCCATCGCTGAGATCATGGGCATGGCTGCTCCCACCGGTGAGCGTCAGGTAGCTTTCGTCCGCTGCAACGGCGGCGAGGCTGCCAAGAAGCGCTTTGAGTATGTGGGCGTGCAGGACTGCCTCTCTGCCACCAAGGTTGCCGCCGGTCCTCTGGAGTGCCGCTTCGGCTGCCTGGGCTTCGGCTCCTGTGTGAACGCCTGCCAGTTCGGTGCTATGTCCATCGGTCCCAACGGCACCGCCGTTGTGGACCCTGAGAAGTGCACCAACTGCGGCGCCTGCATGAAGGCCTGCCCCCGCGGCCTGATCACCTCCGTGCCCGCCAGCAAGAAGGTCCACGTAGCCTGCGCCAACCTGGATAAGGGTAAGGCTGCTATGAGCGTCTGCGGCAACTCCTGCATCGGCTGCGGCCTGTGCCAGAAGGAGTGCAAGAAGGACGCCATCCATGTGGTCAACGGCGTGGCCGTCATCGACTATGACAAGTGCGTGGGCTGCAAGCTTTGCACCAAGGTCTGCCCCCGCGACGCCATCCTCCCCAAGGCAACTGCTGAGGAGAAGGAAAAGTATAAGGCCATCAAGAAGGCTCAGGCTGAGAAGGCCGCCGCTGCCAAGAAGGCTGCGGAAGAGGCTGCTCCTCAGGCCTAAGACTCCGTCTACGGATCAAATCCCGGCGCGGTCTGTCTCTGATCAGGACAACAACTGAATCCGGGAAAACCCCGACAGATCATCGCTTTGCGATGTCTGTCGGGGTTTCTTTATAACAAGGTTCCAGTTTGACTTTGTATTCTAAAAGGAGCCAGAGCCTTGTATCTTCGATGGTTTCAGAGGGCATAGAAAGACAAAAGGGAATTAGGATATATAAAAACACGGGCTGAAAGTGTTTACACTTTCAGCCCGTGAACAGTTGGGATTTATCGATTTACCGCTTGCCCGGCGTTTTCGCCGTTAGAGGGGGCGGGGGAACCGCCGTATTCTGTTTGCTCCCGCCGCATGAGCGAGACGCGGACACGGAGCTGCTGGAGTTTGTTCTCCCCCTGAATACCCACCTTTTCGTAGATGTCCCGGCGGTAGGAGTAGACCGTGCTCATCTTTTTCCCTAATTGCTCCGCCAATACCTGAACGCTGATGCCGTCTACCATGGCGTCGATCACAGTCCGGGCTTCCGGTCCCAACTTCTGATAGGCGGACAAGAACAGTTGATATTCCTCGGGATCGATCTCGCTCTTTCGACGCTGGGCCAGACGCTTGGCATCGGCCTCTGCCTGCTCCATTTGGCCCCGCAGGTCCTGCCGCTCTGTTTCCAGATCCGTGATGGTCCGCTCATGGACACGCAGCTTGTCAGAAAGGGGCAGAAGTTCTTCGAAGAAAGGGTTTCCCGCCTCGCCGCCGGCTGCGGTGACGTGGTCGATATCCTCCAGAATGGGGGTGAAGTAGCGGCGGGTGTAAAATAGACAGCAGACCACGCCGAAAAACATCAGCAATATCAGCAGCCCGCCGATCTCCAACCGGCTCTTCAGCAGGAGGTTAGCGTAATCGCTTTTGGGGATCAGCACCGTGAGAATATGCGATTCCACGTCCCCGTCGGCGGCCATGAAGGGCCGGGACAGGCCCACGAAGGACAACTCCGCTCCGGTGTAGGAGGTTAGCCCTTCCTGGAGCGGTTTTTCCGTCAGCAGCTCGTCCGGGACAAAGCAGAAGCCATTTGCGGGATAGGCCAGAAGGCCCTTTGAAATATCCAGCCCCGCCGCACTGTCCGACAGGACGCAGGCCAGTCGGCTGACGCCGGAGGGCTGAGCGTGGTGGGAGGAGAAGTAGGTCTGATTCACCGAAAAGCCGCACAGGCCGTAGGCTGTGCCATCTGCGCCCAACATGGGGACGGTGAGAAGAATGGCCCGCTCTGAGGTGTTGGGCAGGGTCAGCAGGGGCGTGGTGCGGCAGTTTCGCTCAATGGGGGCGGAGGCCGCTTCCAAATACCGGGTGAAACCGGGAAATTCCGACAGGTCAAATTCCTGCGCCCATTTCCGGTGGGGCATCACATCATGCCGCCGTCCGATGTCCGCCATGCCACGGTAGAGCAGCAGCCCACTTGTGGTGTGGGCGGCGTTGCTCCGCTGGACATACAGGCCGCTGAAGGAGCTGTCAGCACTGACAAGAGAGGTGTTCAGCACTACGAACGCGCCGGAGCAGTCCGCCTGACGTACATACTGGCATAGCGGCTCCAGCATAGCCTCCTCCAGCCGCTCCACAGCGTCCGCGTCCCCATCCAGTTTGGAAAGGTCCGTTGTCTGTTTTTCCAGGATGGCGGTCATGTCCTCGGAGAGATGAAGCCCCATTACGGAGACGTTCCGCCACAGAGATTCCATGTCCGACTGAAAGGCCTCCATTCGGAAGGTCAGCGATTTCGCCAGCTCCTCCCGGGGACTTTTCAGCTGTCCCAGCAGAAGGAGGACGGCGAACAGCGTTACCAGCAGCAGCGCCGCCAGTGCGCCCATGTAGAGGAACAGCCGCCGTCGCATGGAGGGCTTGGCCTGTTTCAGTTTGGAAAAAGAAAACCCGGACATGGGCCGTCCCCCTCTTTCAGCATGACAGTGTTCTCAATGGATAGCGCACAGCAGTGCCCAGGTCTCCTCTGCCAATGTGTCAATGCTTTCACCGGCAGCAGCACGGGCGGGAAGCTCCTGCTGCATTTGCCGCAGACCATCATAAAGTTGACTGACCTTGCCGTAGTAGCCCTCAAAGCGAGGCTCGGATAAGGGAGTGTAGCTTTCCTGCATAATTTTCAGGGCTGCGTAAAGCTGACGGTAGCTTTCAGTCGGTTCCGGGAACTTATCATAATTTTCGATGGCGTCAAAGGCGCCGTTCCGTACCGGCATATAACCGGTCTGGGCCACAAAGTCCAGATTCCGCTCACTTTCCGTCAGCCAGCGGACGAACAGCGCGGCGGCCTCCGCCTTCTGGTCAGTGGTCTTGTAGGCACAAAGGCCCACGCCCGCCTGCGTCATCAGAGCGTCTGCACCTGCCGTTTTCGGCATGGGCAGTACATGAAGGTCCATGGGTTCTTGTGTGCCGTCCCGGTAGGTGACGGTATCGTTATAGTAGAGGATCGCCGCGGAGGAGCCGAGACCGGAGAGAACATCGCCTGTCATGACCTGCGTGTTGGAATAGAGATCGGAGACCACCACATGGCCCTGAGCCAGAGAGCGGGCGAACTGCATCCAGCTCTCCTTGAATACGGCATTATTGGTATCATACCAGCCGTTTTTCGTGTAGAAATCACCGCTGCCGTGCTCCAATGCGTTCAATTCTACAGAACGGATGGGATAGTCCAGTGCGCAGAAGGCCTCGCCGCCGGACCAGTCATAGAACTTTCCGGCAGCATCGTAAAAGCCCTCCCATGTGGAAAGGTCTGCGTAACTGACGCCGGTGGACTGAGAAAAGCGGGCAAAGCCGCTGCCGTTGCACATCAGAAGCTGGGTGGATTTGGAAATAGGGAAGAGAAGCAGGGTTCCGTCCTCCGTCATGCCGTCGGCCAGAAAGCCGGGGACAAAGTTGGAGAGCTCCTCCGCCGTAAACCAAGCGTTCCAATCTACCAGATTGTCCGAGCCCAGCGCCGTGGCGTCGCTGATGTGGCAGGTGAACAGATCGGGCATTTCCGGTGCGTCTCTGCCGCCCTTCTGGGCTTCCTTGAGGAAGCCGCCGATCTTGGAGGCACTGCTGAGATTGGTCACCTGTACCCGGACGCCCTTCTCCTGCCCCACGGTACGGTTGAATTCCTGCACCAGCAGATCCATAGGCGAGCCGGACTGCTCGCCGTAAACGTGCCAGAAGTTCAGCGTCACCGGGTCGCTCTCCCGGAGCAGGGACTTCTCTCCGCAGCCGGAGAGGGTAAACACAAGGGCGGATACCATCAGCAGGGAAAACAGACGCTTTTTCATGGGAAACCCTCCAAAATCGAGAAGCTGTTCATAAATCAGCGGTATTTTTGAAGCTTTTCGGTAAAATTTAGCCTTCAGGACCCTAATTCGGAGAAATTAGGGTTAACAAAATAAGAGATCCATGCTATACAAAAAGTGAGGTAAATTTGTCAAAGCGGGGCGGCAGCCGCTGCCCAGCTTCAAATTCATACACTTTATTGTAGCACACCCCACGGCGTTTTTACAAGGCGAAAAGCGGGAAAGAAGGGGGAAATACGGATGGTTCAGGCGAAGAAAACGGCCGCCTACCGGGTCATCGCCGGTCCCGGCGGTAAGCGGGTCTTTCGGTTCTACTGCGACATTTCCGGTGAGCTGTGCTGCGTGACCAAGTCCATTCGGGCGGATACGGAGGACGAGGCACTGGAGATCGCGTGGGAGACGGAGGGGCGGTGGGCCTTTGACCGATGCCCCCAATGCGGCCGGTATGTGTCCTCCGCCATGTTCAACATCAACGCGGAGCGGTGTCTGGACTGCGCCCACTGGGAGAACGAATACCCTGTGTTCTGCCACCACTGCGGCATCAGGCTGAAAGACCCGGACGCCTTCTTCTGCCCCACCTGCGGGGCGCGGCTGCTGGTGGGCGGCACAGAGGAAGAGGAGGGAAGGACCGAATGACGGAGTATGACCTGGAAACCAAAAAGGCCTTGCGCCGGGTGTCCCTTCTGGAATATGGCTTCGGGCCGGAGACTCTGCGGGGACGCAAGATCTGCCCGGCCTGCGGCAGGGGCAACGGCGCTTACCGGACAGACTGTATCTCCTGCGGCGCGGCGCTGCCAAAGGAGACCCTCTATGACTTCTACCGCGCCCGCCATCGCTGCTGTCCCGGCTGCGGTGTGGTGGTCACGGACGTTGCGGTGTACTGTCCCGAATGTGGGACGCGGCTGTCTAAAGAGACGGGAGCAAAGGGGGCGTCTGGATGAGCATTTTCCAAAAGCGGGAGCTGTCCACCTGCGGCGGACCGGAGCCGACGCCGCCCAGAGCGGCGGTATGCTTTACCACATCTGCTATGACCCGTCGGGCGGCAGATTGGCTTGCGCGGCTGGGGGGATGCAGACCCCTGGGCATCCTCTCCGACCACGGCGAGGATGTGATCTGGCAGTGTGAGGCGGAGAACGTGGATCTTTTGCTGCTGGAAACCGATTTTTCCCCGGCGGCGGAGGATACCAAGGACGTTTCCGCCCGCTGCGACATCGCCATCGAGGTGCGGCGCAGGCTGCCGGAGTGCAAGGTGTATCTGGCCTGCGAGGACGGCTGCCTGGAAAAGCTGCCCGCGCTGGACAAGGCGGTGGAGCTGGCTCTGATCGACGGCTACTGCGTTGGCAGTATCACTCCGCAGCAGATGCGCACATGGCTGAACGAAGCGGCAGAGGCCATGCACCGACGGGAGAGCCGCCGTGACTGGACGTGCCGGCAGGATGTCCTCTCCGACGAGTAATCTTAAAACGAAACAACAGGCCG
>ERZ1106935.1891-NODE-1891-length-16194-cov-3.306772_pt1 | contig 16194 bp, 8 predicted proteins | sample MGYA00403666_ERZ1106935 | MGnify/ENA primary metagenome ERZ1106935 (study PRJEB35170, sample SAMEA104062452) | human gut metagenome | biome: human gut; feature: human-associated habitat; material: faeces | place: Denmark | collected 2012-11-20 ... | reverse complement strand
ACCGTTCCAGTAAAAGAGCGACGGCTCCGGAGACGATCGGTGTGCTCATGGAAGTTCCGCTCTTGATGGTATATTTGTCGGCTCTGCTGGAGCAGCTCACAACGCTGCAGCCCGGTGCAACGAGATCCGGTTTGCAGATGCAGGCCGCCGTGGGGCCGCGGCCGGAATAATCCACCATCCGGTTTCCACCGACCAGTACCTCCCGGTCATCGTCCGAACAGCCGACCGTGATCACCTTCCGGCTGATCCCCGGTGTCGTGATGCTCATGGTCCTGGGACCATTGTTTCCCGCCGCCACCACTACAACAAGACCGGCGTCCCATGCTCGGTTCACGCCTTTCACCAGGGCGGAATTTTCGCTCATCCCCCGCTTCGAGCAGGCACCTACCGATATATTTAAGATCCGGATCCCCAGCTTCTCCTTCCTCTCCAAAATCCAGGAGATTCCCGCCAGGACATCCGAAGAATATCCATTTCCTTTCCGGTCCAGGACCTTCACCATAACGAGGTCACAGCCCGGCGCGATCCCGCTGTACCGCCCGCCGGACATACGCCCACTGCCTCCGATGATCCCACAGATATGGGTCCCATGCCCGCAGTCATCGTAGGCGAAGGTCTTCCCGTTTACCATGTCTGCGAACCCGGTGACCCGGCTGTCAAAATCCCGGTGAAGAAAGATCCCGGTATCCAAAACCGCCACGCCGATGCCTTTTCCGGTGAGTCCCAGACGGTAAGCCGCGCCGCAGCGGATCTGATCTTTAATATGGTTCACATGTAAGATTCCTCTATTCTATTCCTCTTACTTACAGGATATTCATAATCACTTCGTCTTGCGCTGCTGCCCAAAATATACATCTGTGCATATCCCCACCCACAATTTGCAGTATTTCCGACTCTTTTCCACATTCTTCGAAAACAACATCCGAATCTTAAAGAAATCTTAATAATTCATTCAAAGAATATACAATCATTTTCGGGGGTGATGTGCTATACTTTAACCATAAGAAATGCACGAGATAATTTAAATCCTTTATCCTAAACCTTTTTGAAATTGAAATCCTAAATGATGAATCCCTGTACAGTATGTACAGGGTTTTTTCATGCCATTTTTCCAGAAAGATCTCCCAAAAAAAGACGGCACTCAACTCGTTCCAGGGCTAAGTACCGTCTCTCTGTTTTTAACTGCTGTCCGCCACGCCGGTCCAGATCAGCCGTCTGTTTCTTACACGTTTCTGACATTCTTAAGAATATCGCAGAAATCAAATGTAGCAAAGTAATCCTTCGGAGTCTCTGCACGGCGGATCATCTGGACACTGCCGTCTTCCTTGAGAAGAAGCTCTGCGCTCTTTAACTTTCCGTTGTAGTTATATCCCATCGCGAATCCATGTGCACCCGCATCATGGATGAATAAAAGGTCACCCATATCGATCTTCGGGAGCATGCGGTCGATCGCAAATTTATCGTTGTTCTCGCAGAGGGAACCTGTCACATCGTACTTGTGATCACACGGCTCGTTCTCCTTGCCCATCACAGTAATGTGGTGGTAAGCGCCGTACATTGCCGGACGCATCAGGTTTACCGCGCAGGCATCCACACCGATATACTCTTTGTAAGTGTGCTTCTCATGGATCGCTCTTGTGACAAGCGCACCGTACGGAGCCAGCATGAAACGTCCAAGCTCAGTAAAGATCGCAACATCGCCCATTCCTGCCGGAACGAGAACTTCCTCGTAAACTTTTCTTACGCCCTCACCGATAACCTTGATATCGTTCGGCTCCTGGTCCGGTCTGTACGGGATTCCGATTCCGCCGGAGAGGTTGATGAACTTGATGTCAGCGCCAGTCTCTTTCTTTAACTTCACGGCAAGTTCAAAAAGAACCTTCGCGAGAAGCGGATAATACTCATTTGTCACAGTGTTGCTTGCAAGGAACGCATGGATACCGAAGTTCTTCGCGCCCTTTGCCTTTAAGATCTTGTAAGCCTCTGTGATCTGGGCCTCTGTCATGCCGTACTTCGCATCACCCGGGTTATCCATGATATCAGTTGTTACCTTGAATAATCCGCCCGGATTGAAACGGCAGCAGATCGTCTCCGGAATCGTTCCGATCGTCTTCTCCAGACACTCGATATGTGTGAAATCATCCAGGTTGATGATCGCACCGAGGTCGTAAGCCAGTTTGAACTCTTCCGGCGGGGTATCGTTGGAAGAGAACATGATGTCATGGCCAGAAAAACCGCATGCATCGGACATCAGAAGCTCTGTCTTTGAGGAACAGTCAGTTCCGCATCCAAGCTCCTGAAGGATTTTTAAGATGAACGGGTTCGGGGTTGCCTTTACTGCAAAATACTCTCTGAAGCCTTTATTCCAGGAAAATGCTTCCTTTAATTTCATCGCATTCTCACGGATTCCCTTTTCATCATAAAGATAGAAAGGAGTCGGATAGGTCTTTGCGATCTCTTCCAGCTGTTCCTTCGTTACAAACGGTTTCTTCTCCATGTACGTTCTCTCCTTATCAGTCAATATATTCCGCACCCTGAGGCGCTCGATCCTGTGCTGTATACACCACACAAATATACAGTGCACTACAGACAGCTGCGCCCGGTGCAAAGCCCGGCAGGCCGGACTCTTTCTTTTAGTCGATATTTACTACACGCATGATATTCGTAGAAGCCGCCGGCTCATGTCTTCTCGCATAATCCACAACTCCCGCAGTCACGACCGCGATATCGCCTGCTTTTACAATACCATTCTCTTTTAAAATGTCAATACTGTTCTCAATTAAAGTGTCAGTGGATTCCGCTCTCTTTGCCTGGAACGGAGTAACTCCCCAGTAGAGCATCATCTTGCGGACTGCAGAGATACTCGGGGACATTCCCACAAGTTTTGTGGACGGATGCCACTTGGAAAGCATTCTCGCCGTGTAGCCGCTGATGCTCGGCGCGATGATGACAGCCGCGTCAAGGGACTCTGCCGTTGCGACGGACGCATAGCTCACTGCATTGGAAATATTGTGGCGGTTATCGTCGGATACGGTTCTCTTCTCATAGAAGTCACCGTTCATGTGGGACTCGGTCTCCTCAACGATATGAGCCATCATCTTTAATGCCTCGACCGGGTACTTACCGTTTGCAGTCTCACCGGATAACATAACGACGTCTGTTCCGTCATATACAGCGTTCGCAACGTCAGAAACCTCCGCACGGGTCGGTCTCGGGTTGCGGATCATAGAATCCAGCATCTGGGTCGCTGTGATAACGACCTTACATGCGGCGCTGCACTTTTTGATCATCATTTTCTGAAGATGCGGAAGCTTCTCCGGTGCGATCTCAACACCCAGGTCACCGCGGGCTACCATGATTCCGTCGCTGGCCTCGATGATCTCGTCGAGGTTCTCAAGTCCCTCAGCGTTCTCGATCTTCGCGATGATTCCCATTGAGGAACCGCCCTCATCCAACATCTGGCGGATCTCACGGATCGCGTCTGCGGAACGGATGAAGGAAGCCGCGATATAGTCGAACCCAAGCTCGATACCGAAACGGATATCTTCCTTATCTTTATCTGTTAATGCCGGAAGCTTGATCTTTACATTCGGGACGTTGACGCCCTTTCTCTCTCCAAGCTCGCCGCCGTTCATGATCCTGCAGTAGATCTCGGTTCCCTCAACACGCTCAACATGAAGCTCGATCAGGCCGTCATCGATCAGGATCACGTTGCCCTCTGTTACATCCTCATTTAAACCGTTATAGTTGATGTGGACTCTCTTTGCGTCACCGATAATATCCTCTGTTGTAAGGATGATCTCCTCGCCTGCTGTCAGAGTTACCTTCTTTCCGTCCTTTAAAACACCGGTACGGATCTCCGGGCCCATTGTATCAAGAAGAGCCGCTACCGGTTTTCCAACCTCTTCCGCGACCTCGCGGAGCTGTTTGTAGCGGGCTCTCTGCTCATCGTGTGTTCCGTGGGAGAAGTTGAAACGGGCAACATCCATTCCGTTTAAGAGCAGCTGTTTCATGACCTCTCTGTCATCGCTGTTCGGTCCCATGGTACAGATAATTTTTGTTTTTTTCATGTTATGCCTCCTGATTGCTGTTTGCCTGTCTTGGATCCATCCCACCTTTTGTTACATGCCTGTGGGTATACAGGTGATCCTGACAGTATTCATAGTCGCCTTCGCACTTGGAGCAGTAGCGAAATACAAGATTCGGGTCATCCTCCTCGGTACGTCCGCATACAGCACAGCGGTGGCGTCCGATCTTTTCCGCTGTCTTCTGCGCCTCGCGCATCTGTGTGTGAAAAACCTGCTTTCTTCTGATCTCTTTCGGATTCAGACGGCTCCCCCTGGACATGAAGAGGTATACGATAAAATTAAGTAAAGACATAACGACCGCAATTCTCTGCGACATGCCGCCGAAAAGGAATCCATAGACGAAGTAAAGTCCATCAAAAAGTGCCAGATACTTCGCCTTGATCGGAAGTACAAAAAACAGGTAAAACTGCATTTCCGGGAATGTGGCCGCAAATGCAAAAAACAGGGAAAAGTTCAGATAATCTGTGGTGAGAATATAGACCTGCCCTGTAATGATGTAGATCAGCAGCGCCGCAAGGACATGACCGATCACACCCATAAAAAAGTACACATTAAACCGGAAGGTTCCCCAAACCCGCTCCAGAGTCATTCCCAGATTGTAGTAAAGGTAGATCGCTATCAGGTTAAAGAAAAGACTGCCGGACGGCGGCCAGATCATAAATGTAACGACTCGCCAGATCTGTCCGTGAAGGATCGCCCTCGCATCCAGCATCAGGTACTGGATGTAAAATGCCGGTGCCATCATCTGGACCAGCACGCCCACCGCATACAGGATCACGATATAATACATGAGATTCGGAATCGCGTACCGTCCGAATTTCCGCTCCATCTTGTTCATAAAATTCATTGAAGCTTTCCTTTCCTAATAGAAATATCTATTTCTCCTACGTCCCGTATTATAATTCCCAACCGTTTCTTTTGTCAAACGCTTTATGATATCGTTACTGGAATGTCTATCCATCCCCGCAACGCTTTCTTCTAAAATCTTTACACATTCTTTACAGAATTTTAACCGTTTTTAGCCTCAAGATGCCAGTTCCGTCAATTGTATTTCCTTTTTTAATGTGTTATACTATGTGCGGAATTTTGACATAACAGTTCAGCTATGTGCCGATTCCGGCAGAAAATTGTATGGCTGAACGGTTCGGCATGTTGATGCCCGCATTCCGGCTGGCTGCCTGCTTTTTGCGGACGGCTCGTTTTTTTCTGTTGAAAAGGAGGTATGGGGAGAACTCCCCGCTCGTATGAATCAATGCTATCGTCTTGGAATCGATATCGGTTCCACTACAGTAAAAGTTGCCGTGATCGACGACAACAACAAAATTTTATTCGCGGATTATGAGCGGCATTACGCCAATATCCAGGAAACCCTGGCCTCGCTTCTGAAAAAGTGTAAGGGAGAACTCGGTGAACTCTCTTTACGGCCCAATATTACAGGTTCCGGCGGACTCACTCTGTCGGGTTACTTACATATTCCATTTGTCCAGGAAGTCGTAGCGGTTGCGACCGCACTTCAGGACTACGCTCCGCGGACGGATGTCGCCATCGAGCTTGGCGGCGAGGACGCGAAAATCATCTACTTTACAGGCGGAATCGACCAGCGTATGAACGGGATCTGCGCCGGAGGTACCGGTTCCTTTATCGACCAGATGGCTTCCTTATTACAGACGGATGCTGCCGGTCTGAATGAATATGCAAAGAATTATAAGGCGATCTACCCGATCGCTGCCCGCTGCGGCGTATTCGCAAAGTCTGATATCCAGCCGCTGATCAACGACGGTGCGACCCGTGAGGATCTTGCAGCCTCTATTTTCCAGGCGGTTGTGAACCAGACCATCAGCGGTCTTGCCTGCGGAAAACCGATCCGCGGAAACGTAGCGTTCCTCGGCGGTCCGCTGCACTTTTTACCGGAGCTTCGAAACGCCTTTATCCGCACCTTAAATTTAACCGGTGATGCGATCATCGCCCCGGACCACTCCCATCTTTTCGCCGCCGTCGGCGCTGCCATGAATGCGAAGGAGCACGCGGAGATCTTCTCTCTTGATAAGCTGATCGCAGATCTTTCCGGCGGCATCAAGATGAAATTTGAAGTAAAGAGAATGCAGCCTTTATTTAAGGATGGGGCAGATTATAAGGAATTCACCGACCGCCATGACCAGTACAAGGTCCGCCGCGGCGACCTCGCCACCTATGAGGGAAATGTATTCTTAGGAATCGATGCCGGTTCCACCACAACGAAGGTGGCACTCGTAGGCGAGGATGGTTCCCTGCTCTACAGCTTTTACAGCAGCAACAACGGAAGCCCGTTGGCGACCGCGATCTCTTCCATAAAGGAGATTAAGTCCCTGCTTCCGGACAGCGCGAAGATCGCCTACTCCTGCTCCACCGGCTACGGCGAGGCCCTCTTAAAGGCGGCCTTCATGCTGGATGAGGGCGAGGTCGAGACGATCTCCCACTACTACGCGGCGGCATTCTTCGATCCGTCCGTAGACTGCATCCTCGATATCGGTGGTCAGGATATGAAATGTATCCGCATCAAGGACGGCACCGTGGACAGTGTCCAGCTCAACGAGGCATGTTCCTCCGGCTGCGGTTCCTTCATCGAGACCTTCGCAAAATCCTTAAACTACAGCGTTCAGGATTTCGCAAAGGCGGCACTTTTTGCCCAGAATCCGGTGGATCTCGGAACGAGATGTACCGTATTCATGAACTCCAACGTAAAACAGGCGCAGAAAGAAGGCGCTTCTGTTGCGGATATCTCCGCCGGCCTCGCCTACTCTGTGATCAAGAACGCCCTGTTTAAGGTCATCAAGATCACTTCCGCCGGCGACCTCGGAAAGAACGTCGTTGTACAGGGCGGAACCTTCTACAATGACGCAGTCCTCCGAAGCTTCGAGCGGATCTCCGGCTGCAATGCCGTCCGCCCGGATATCGCAGGTATCATGGGTGCCTTCGGTGCGGCACTGATCGCCCGTGAGCGTTACATGCACCGTCCCCATGAGACGACGATGCTCTCTCTGGACGATATGATCAATTTGACCTACACGACAACCATGAGCCGTTGCCGCGGATGCGTAAACCACTGTGTCCTGACGATCAACCGGTTCGAGGGTGGACGTCAGTATATTTCCGGAAACCGCTGTGAGCGCGGTCTCGGCGTGGAAAAGGCAAAACGTGACATCCCGAACCTCTTTACATGGAAGTATCACAGACTCTTCGACTATGAGCCGTTGACAGCCGACAAGGCGACCCACGGCGTTGTGGGAATCCCGCGGGTCCTCAACATGTACGAGAACTTCCCGTACTGGGCAACCTTCTTTAAGGAGCTCGGCTTCCGCGTGATGCTGTCCCCACAGTCCAGCCACCAGATCTACGAGCTGGGCATCGAGACGATCCCGAGTGAGTCTGAATGTTACCCGGCAAAGCTTGCCCACGGACACATTTCCTGGCTCATCAAACGCGATGTGCCGTTTATCTTCTATCCGTGTATTCCTTACGAGCGGAAAGAGGTTCCGGGAGCCGGAAACCACTACAACTGCCCGATGGTCACCTCCTACTCGGAGAACATCAAGAACAACATGGAGGAATTAAAGGAAAAGAACGTGAAGTTCTTAAATCCGTTCATGGCGTTCACAAGCGAGGCGGTCCTTTCAAAGCAGCTTCAGGAAGTCTTTAAGAAGGAATTCGATATTCCGGAATCCGAGACGAAGAAGGCTGCTAAAAAGGCCTGGGATGAACTCGCCCAGGCGAGAACCGATGTGGAGAAGAAAGGCGAGGAAGTCTTACAGTACTTAAAAGACACCGGAAAACACGGCATCGTCCTTGCGGGACGTCCGTACCACATCGATCCGGAGATCAACCACGGCATCGCCGATATGATCACCTCCTACGGTTTCGCTGTCCTCACGGAGGACTCCGTATCCCATTTAGGAAAGGTGGAGCGCCCGCTCGTCGTTACCGACCAGTGGATGTACCACTCCCGCCTCTATGCGGCGGCGGCCTTTGTAAAGACACAGGATAACCTGGATCTCGTCCAGTTAAACTCCTTCGGCTGCGGTCTCGACGCCGTGACCACCGATCAGGTCAGTGATATTCTCACCCGATCCGGGAAGATCTATACGGTCTTAAAGATCGATGAGGTCAACAACCTCGGAGCCGCAAGGATCCGTATCCGTTCTTTGATCTCCGCTCTCCGCGTCCGCGAGGAGCGCCGCTACACGAGAACCATCGTGTCCAGCGCCTACAACCGTGTGATGTTCACGAAGGACATGAAGAAAAACTACACGCTGCTCTGCCCGCAGATGTCCCCGATCCACTTCGAGCTCATCGAACCGGCGATCCGCAGCTTCGGCTACAACCTCGTCGTTCTCCAGAACGATGACAAGACAGCCGTCGATACGGGATTAAAATATGTAAACAACGACGCCTGCTATCCGTCTCTGATCGTTATCGGACAGATCATGGATGCCCTGCTGTCCGGAAAGTATGATCTCGACCACACAGCTGTCCTCATGAGCCAGACCGGAGGCGGCTGTCGTGCGTCAAACTATATCGGATTTATCCGCCGCGCTTTGGAAAAAGCCGGAATGGCGCAGATCCCGGTCATCTCCATCAACGCAAATGGCATGGAGACAAACCCAGGATTCAAGTATACACCGGCTATGCTTGTGAAGGCTCTTCAGGCTGTTGTATACGGTGATGTATTTATGCGTGTTCTCTACGCTACAAGACCTTACGAGGCCGTTCCAGGCTCCGCAGACGCTCTCCACGAGAAGTGGAAGAAGATCTGTGTCAAAGCACTCTCCACAAAGAGCGCCGGAATGATGACCTTTGTGAAGAATATCCGTGGCATCATCCATGACTTCGATAACTTAGAGCGCACGAATGTCCACAAGCCGAAGGTCGGCATCGTCGGAGAGATCCTCGTCAAATTCTCCCCGACCGCCAACAACCACATCGTGGAGCTCCTGGAGTCGGAAGGTGCGGAAGCTGTTATGCCGGATCTCATGGATTTCCTGCTTTACTGCTTCTACAACAGCAACTTCAAGGCAGATAATCTGGGAATGAAGCGCTCCACGGCGCATCTCTGCAACATGGCGATCTCCCTTTTAGAGTACATGAGAAAGGCCGCAAGAATTGCTCTCGAAAAGAGCACTCACTTCACTCCGCCTTCAAGGATCAAGGATCTGGCAGTGATGGCAAACGGCTTTGTCTCCCTCGGAAACCAGACCGGTGAAGGCTGGTTCCTGACCGGTGAGATGCTGGAGCTCATCAAGAGCGGTGTCAACAACATCGTCTGCGTTCAGCCTTTCGGCTGCCTGCCGAACCATATCGTCGGAAAAGGTGTCATCAAGGAGCTTCGCTACGCGAACCCCAAGGCAAACATCATCGCCGTCGACTATGATCCGGGTGCCAGTGAGGTTAACCAGCTGAACCGTATCAAGCTGATGCTTTCCACAGCACAGAAGAATCTTGAGAAAGAGGAGTATGTAGATCCGAATCTGGCGAAGACGTTAAAAAAGGTAGAAGAGCTTTCTTCCAAGCGGGTCAATAAGTGCCGGTTGTAATCCACCTTCCATAAGCTTCTAAAAGTAAAACCGGAAATGAAGGATACTCCTATCAATTTCATGAAACGCAAAGACAGCGGCAGGTATCTAAAACGATACCTGCCGCTGCCTGTTATCTTCCGACCAGCGCTCCGACACGATAGCCATCTGGCATGCATTTCACGGAAACCGATCCGAAAAATACATGTTGTTCATTTCATTTAAATCTTATAGGAAAACGCTATTAAGCCTCCGGCTTCTCGTAGCTGCGATGCATAGAGAAGGAATCCATATCGTAATTCTTTAAGTTCTCCCATACTCCGCGGCCGTCTGCCTTCGCAATCACAGCGTCACGGTCTTTCTTGAATGCCATCTCCTGTTTCATGTTGCTCGGTCCGCCTACGCAGCCGCCCTGGCACATCATACCCTCAATGAAATCTTCCGGAAGTCTGCCGACCTTGAGAAGAAGAAGGGCTTTCTTAACCTCAGCCGCACCGCTGCAGCGCGCAACCTTAACATCTGCGCTCTCGCCTCTTTCCTTGAAGCACTCGATCACTGCGTTTGTCACGCCGCCGCCATTGCCAAAGCGTTTTCCGAAGACACTGCCTTCCTGCTTTGTCTCCTCAGCCGGCTCAAGCTCAACTTCTTTTCCGCGCAGCATTTCGATGGCCTCACCGAAGGTCAGAACATAATCCGCATTGTTCTCGATGGACTTGTCAGCCGCCTCAGACTTCTTTGCCATACACGGTCCGATAAATACGGTAACGGTCTCCGGATCGATCGCTTTTAACATTCTGGATACCGCGCACATCGGGGATACCGTTGTGGACATATTATCGATCAGAGTCGGGTAGTGTTTCTTGATCATATTTACAAATGCCGGACAGCAGGAGGTCGTCATCTTCTTGCCTTCCTTAAATGCCTCTGCCCATTCCATTGCCTCGTAAGCTGCTGTCATATCAGCACCGGCAGCAACCTCTACCATATCGGTAAAGCCAACCTTCTTTAATGCAGTACGCCAGCTCTCCATTGTGATATCCTGGCCGAACTCACCTTCAGCAGCCGGAGCAACCATGGCAACGACCTTCTTGCCGGCCTTGATCGCCTCGATCACCTGTACAACATATACCTTGGAGGAAATTGCACCGAACGGGCAGCTTCTTACGCAGGCACCGCACTGGATACATTTCTTTTCATCGATCTGGCAGATTCCGGTCTCCGGATCCATTGTGATCGCATCTACCGGACATGCACGGCGGCACGGACGGATCAGCTCAGCGATCGCATTGTACGGACATGCCTGAGCACAGCGTCCGCACTCTTTACAGACACTCGGATCGATATGGGCACGGTCGCGGCCGATCGAGATCGCACCAAAGTTACATGCGTTCTGACAGGCTTTACCCATACATTTCTGACAGTTATCGGTTACAACGAATCTTGTGATCGGACACTCCTCACATGCAGAAGAGATGACCTGAATGATATTGTCGCTCTGTTTGTCACTCGGACATTTTCCCTCCACGAGACGGATTCTCTGACGGATGATCTCTCTCTCCTTGTATACACAGCAGCGGAACTGTGCCTTTGGACCCGGGATCAGTTTGAACGGGATATTGTCTCTCTCTTCCTCGAGTCTGCCCTCAAAAGCCAGCCTGGAAACTGTGCGCAGCACGTTATACTTGATCTTAAGCAGTGCCTCATCGTTGGTTTTCATACCATTTCCTCCTAAATTTGAATCCTCTATCTTACCTTAATTTTTAATGTTTTCGCATCATATTATCGCATATCCCCCTTTGCAAAGCAAGTCGGAAATTGTATATAATCCAACGCATTCCGGGGAAAAACCTTATTTTCTTAAATTGTATACAATAAAGTACAGGCAGCGAAATTTCTTGTATTTTCCTGGGTTTTTCTGTCTTTCTGTGTCGGATATTTGTTCGCAGTATGCGGCTGTCCAGCACCACTTTCTTTGTCTCTTTTTTTCACAAAGTCAGGTTCCGGTTCCGCCTCTTTCCCGCCACTCCGTTTCCGATTATTTTCGGTTTGGCATATGCAGCCTTCGCCTTTAAAACATGTTTTTCCCCAGTCTCATGTTGGATTGACATTCCTGACTCCCCATGATATATTCTATTTAGTTCGGTCGTGCTAACCCCAAAGGTCAACTGTCCTGAGGGAAAAGACGAAAAGAATCTGATACGGGAATATCTGTCATATTCAGGATCCCCGGTATGCTCTTTTCGTGTGCATACCGGGGATTTATCATTCACGCAGACAGTGGGACAAGACCCGTGTCTGTCAGATTTTTTTCAGGAGGAACTAAGTTATGAGAAAAATGTTATCCGTCATGATGGCTGCCGCGATCGCGGGATCTCTCCTTGCAGGCTGCTCATCATCCAAAACCGAAACAACAGCTGCCGCTTCTTCCGCGGAGGAGACAACGACTGCCGCTGAGGAAACCACAACGGAAGCCGCTTCCGAGTCCGCCGCTGAAAACACCGGCGAGGAGACCGTTGTCCGTGTCGGCGGTTTAAAGGGTCCGACAACCATGGGACTTGTAAAGCTCATGGACGAGGCCGCAAACGGGGAGTCCGAGAACAGCTACGAATTCACTATGGTCACCGCGGCTGACGAGATGACCGCCATGGTCGCAGGCGGAAAAGTCGATATCGCCCTGCTTCCGGCGAACGTCGCAAGCGTTCTCTACAATAAGACAAACAAAAATATCTCCGTGATCGATATCAATACTCTCGGCGTTCTCTACTTCGTATCTGCCGACAGCTCCGTGACAACGATTGATCAGTTAAAGGGAAAGACCGTATATCTTCCGGGAAAGGGAACTACTCCGGAATACGCACTCCGCTATGTGCTCTCCGCCGCAGGACTCGGAGAGGATGATGTAACTCTTGAATTCAAGTCCGAGGCATCTGAGGTTGCTTCCGTCCTCGCTGAGGATCCGAACGCCATCGGTCTTCTTCCGCAGCCGTTCGTAACTGCCGCTCTCGCCCAGAATGAAAAGCTCTCCATCATCATGGATCTCACAAAAGAGTGGGATAATGTCCAGGGCGAAGGTTCCGGAAGCCGTCTTGTAACAGGTGTTACCATTGTAAACAATGATTTCTTAAAGGAGCACGAGGATCTCGTCGATACGTTCTTACAGGAACATGAGGCATCCATCGCCTTCACCGCGGAGGATCCGGATGCCGCAGCCGAGCTCATCGCAAAGGCTGAGATCGTCGCAAAGGCTCCGATCGCAAAAAAAGCGCTTCCTTACTGCAATATCACCTTCATCTCCGGTGATGAGATGAAAACAGCACTTTCCGGTTACCTTCAGGCTCTGTATGACCAGAACCCGGCCTCCGTCGGCGGTGAGCTGCCGGATGATGGATTCTACTATGTAAAGTAATTGTGACTGCGAAAGTTCTTAACAGTTACAAGCATTCATGCCGACTGTGAAAAACGAGGTATGGCTGGCAAAACAGTCATACCTCATTTCTATATCGCCGTTTATTCTCACGGAATTTAGTTTACATAAGTCAGTTTAATAGCTTGAGCCATGAGAAATATCTGTCATAATTTGTAACTGTTCAGTAGGTCTGCGCACTTGCTGCGCTGACCGTAAGAAAACATAGGCTGGAAGGCAAAAATCCCATCAGCGAAGCTGATCTGGAATGGATTTTTGCACGTAACTATGAAGGCACTGAATAGTTACTATAATTTTATTATTACGATTACATGCAGAAATTCAACCGCTGGAAAACAGCATTGATTTTTATTACACTTTATGAAAGGAGACAGCCGCCATGGATCATCGTTTTTCCGGATTTCTCCGCAGGCTCTCGATCATCCTGTTCTGGATCGTCCTCTGGCAGACCGCAGCCTCCCTGATCCGGAATCATATTTTCCTTGTGGGACCTGTCGATACGCTGCGGGCGCTCTGTGAGCAGATCGTTCTCCCAGACTTCTGGTCCGCCATCGCGTTTTCTTTCTGGCGGATCAGCATCGGATTCTTTCTGGCATTTTTTCTTGGACTTTTCACCGGATCTCTGGCATACCGTTTTCCCATCGTGGACGAATTTTTAGAGCCGCCGGTGCAGCTCATGAAGACGGTTCCCGTCGCGTCCTTCGTGATCCTGGCACTGATCTGGACCGGCTCTAAAAACCTCTCCGTCTTTATCTCGTTCCTCGTGGTCTATCCCATGATCCATGTGAACACGAAAGCCGGGCTGATATCTGCGGACCGGGAGCTTTTAGAGATGGCGGAAGTCTTCCACGTCCCGTTTATCCGCCGGGCGTTCTATATCTACCGCACAGCACTCTACCCGTACTTAAAAAGCGCCTGCCGCACTGCCCTCGGCATGGGATTTAAGTCAGGGATCGCTGCCGAAGTCATCGGTGTGCCGGACGGTTCCATCGGCGAGGGGCTGTATCTCGCGAAGATCTATCTGAGCACCGCAGAACTCTTCGCGTGGACGGTCGTCATCATTCTTGTGAGCAGTCTGTTCGAAAAGGGATTCCTGTGGATTCTGAAGAAATGTGCCGGAAAGGGGGCTGATGTGAATGAGTCCGATAAATAAAAAAAATGACACTGCTCTCGCGCTCCGCTCCGTCACCAAATCCTACGACGGGCAGCCGGTTCTCTCCGATCTATCCCTGGAATTTTTCTCCGGAACTTTCTACTGTCTGATGGCACCGTCCGGAAACGGAAAGACTACAATGTTCCGTCTGATCCTCGGACTTGAAAAGCCGGATTCCGGTGTGATCCTGTTCGGTACATCAGCAGGGGATACCGGCAATAACGATATAAAAGCATCTTCCGGCACGGTATCAAAATCTGATCCTTGCAGGATCCGGGGAATGCGTCCCATGATCTCCGCCGTTTTTCAGGAAAACCGTCTTCTGGAAGGCTATACCGCCATTGAAAACCTCCGCTTCGCTCTTGGAAAGCGATATTCCAGCGAAGCTCTGACCGCATACCTGCTCCGTCTTCTCCCGGAAGACGCCCTGAGTAAGCCTGTCTGTGAATTTTCCGGCGGCATGAAGAGGCGTGTCGCGATCCTGCGCGCGATCCTCGCACCGACCGATATCATTCTCATGGATGAGCCGTTTACCGGACTGGACGCCGATACAAGGCAGCTCACGATCGACATGGTCAAAGAGCTCTGCGCCGGAAAGCTCCTGATCGTCGCTACCCATTCGGAGGACGCCGCAGAGCTTCTGGGGGCGAAGATCATTCACTTATAAGCCGGAAAACCATTTCAACTGGCTTCTAACTTCTCAACCATATCATCCAATCTGCCAGTCTTTAACCACTATATATGAAAAAGAATGTGCCTCGCGTGATCGCTTGCGACAATCTACATCTTCGCGCGAGTGCGCATCATTTTAAAAAGCGTTCTCCTGTCCGGTCATCTCATCAACAGATATCCCTCAGGAAAACGCTTCTCTATTATTTACGCACTGTGCAGACAGTAACAGATTTCTCTCTATCTCGCCCCTAACAGCTTATCTATCTTCCTCATATGGAAGAAGTAGACTACGAACATTGAACATCCCGTAAACAGCCAGGACGCCACATACACATTCATCAACATATCATAAGTCGTGAACATGCGGAATATCGTTGTGAGCCAGATCAGGCGGAATACGACCGTACCGAGGATCGTGATGACGGATGGCTCCAGGGACTTTCCAGTTCCTCGCAGGCAGGAACTGGCAACCTCATATGTCGCAGTTAAACCTTCCAAGGCACACACACGATCCATTCGTATGATCCCGTATGCCGCCACCGCAGCGCTCGTCGTATAGATGCTGACGAAAAAATCTTCCCACACGATAAAGATCACGCTGAGGATCTCCGTAAATCCGAATCCAAAGAGCAGGCAGAGCCAGAAGATCTTTCTGCATCTCTTCATGTTGCCCGCACCAAAATTCTGACTTGTAAATGTAACCGCCGCCTGGGCAAATGCACCTGCAATATCATATGTAAAATACTCAAAATTCAGTGCCAAGGATGAACCCGCGATGGCCGCCTCACCGAACATGTTGATCCCGCTCTGGATAAACACGTTGGAAACAGAAAAGATCGCACCCTGAATTCCTGCCGGGATACCGATAGCCAGCACCTTTTTCAGCTCATTTGTATCGATCCGCATCCTGTCAAACCGGAAGCTGAACTCATCATTCCTGCGATACAGATGGGAGATAATGAGGAATGTGCTGACCACGTTGGAGATCACCGTGGCGATGGCAACGCCCGCAACTCCCAGATGGAATCCGATTACAAGGAGCAGGTTTAAAACTACATTCAGCACGCCGGACACGATAAGGTAGCACATTGGTCTCCTCGTATCACCGTAGCTTCTGACAATGGCAGCACCAAAGTTGTACGCGACCATAAACGGAATTCCCACAAAATAGATCCTGATATATAAGAGTGCCTGATCCAGCACTGTCTCCGGCGTTCCGGATGCCACAAGGACCATTCTTGCCACCAGCATTCCGATCACGAGAAGCGCAATTCCGAGAACCGCACCGAAGGTCAGGATCGTGTGGACCAT
>ERZ1106935.1885-NODE-1885-length-16226-cov-4.558531_pt1 | contig 16226 bp, 5 predicted proteins | sample MGYA00403666_ERZ1106935 | MGnify/ENA primary metagenome ERZ1106935 (study PRJEB35170, sample SAMEA104062452) | human gut metagenome | biome: human gut; feature: human-associated habitat; material: faeces | place: Denmark | collected 2012-11-20 ... | reverse complement strand
ACAAGATCAGTGACACCGGTTCCGCCGTCCTCGGCGTAAGCCTCACCGCCGCGGCGCTGCTTGTCGCCGCTGCCGGAGCCTACGCCCTGCGCAAGCGCCAGTCCTGATTGGCGTCGCACTCGGCTCCCCTGGGTGAGGGGAGCCGAGTGCCGAAGACGGATGATTGGGGCCCTCGCTCCACAAAGAGTGAACGCTCATATTAAACTTGCAAGTACTTATAACCAAAAATGCGGCTTCGCGTTGCCCCGGTCCCTCAAAACGGTGTCGTTTGAGGGGGCGGGGCGTTGCGCGGATGCATGAGAACACAGTTCGCGCTGGCAAACGAAGCAGCTTCGTCGGTGCGAAAAAGGCGCGAAACTAGGCCGATAAAGGAGCGGCCGACCGTCGCACGATAACAATTTGATAACAAAATCGATGTTTGTTTCCTGTTCAGGAAGCTGAACACCGTTGATCAATAACTTCGATCCATAACTCAGCGAAAAAACCAAAACCCACAATCAGAGGAGACACATGGGTAAGTGGAAGAAAGCGGTGGCAGCTCTTGCAGCTGTCCCGATGCTGATGGCGTTGGCGCCAGCAGCAAATGCGGTTGAATCGGATCCCACCGATTCATCGGCCGCGCAGCGGGCGCTGGCAGCAGCCCTGAAATCAAATGCCAAGGCAGCGGCAGACAGCGATCTGCTCGCCAGTCTTGATTTCGACAACGTCGCTGCAGGCGCTACTGGCACTATTGTCGATGACACCACCGGCACCAAGGCGACCATCAACGGTGCTGCCGCAGTGGCTACCAGCAAGGACGGCACTGCTGCAGTTCGGCTCGGTTCTGGATTCTGGCTGAATGTGACTAAGTCGGACGATTCTGCCGTGCTCAAGGGCCTGGATGCGGTCACGATTTCGTACGATTCCAAGTCCGCCAGCACCAATCAGGGCTGGTCGGTATTTGCGGCACCGAATACGAATGCGCAGACCTATCAGCAAGAGCATTACCTCGGCGTGATGGATCGCACCACTTCGGTGAACGTTGAGCGTTACAACAACGCTGGTAAGCGCGACACCACCGGCAATGTGAGCAAGGATGGTCTCGCCAGCCAGTGGCGTCACGTCGATTTGGTCATCGACGAGGCCGCTTCCACGCTGTACATTGACGGTGAGCAGGCCGCAACCGTAGCCCCAGCTGATGGCGCGAGCTTCGCTCAGCTCACCGATATTCTCGGCGCAGACGGCGGCGTGCTGCAGATCGGCAAGGCCAACTGGGTGAATGGCGAATACTATACCGGCGCACTTGACAACCTCAAGATTTACGGCTCTGCGCATACTGCTGACCAAATCAAGGAAGCCTACGATTCCACGAAGTCCGATGCCGCCAAGGCCGACGCTAATGCGCTGACCATTAACAACGGCAGCACTGATGTGTATTCCAACATCACACTTCCGGCCAAGGGCTCGGTTAACGGTTCCGCGATTACGTGGAAATCCAGCAACGCAAAGGTCATTACCGATGCGGCAGATGGTGACATCGCAGCTGGTGTCGTTGCTCGTCAGAAAGCCGACACCAAGGTGACGCTCACTGCCACCATTACCGATGCTGACGGCAACACGGAAACCAAGGAATTCGAGCTGACCGTCAAGGCCGCCGTCGAACAGCCGAAGACCACGGACTATCTGTTTGCGCACTTCACCGGCACCGAAGGTAGCGCTACCGACGAGCAGATGTACTTCGCCACCAGCAAGGATGGCCTGAGCTGGCATGACACCCGCGAGTCCGGCGATCCGGTACTCAGCTGGAACAACAGCCAGACCGGCAACTCTCGTGGTAAGGACAACGGCGTGCGCGACCCGTATCTGGTCCGCTCTCCGGAAGGCGACACCGTCTACCTCATCGCTACCGAGCTGAGCATCCATAACCGTGGCGGTTGGGGCGCGGCCACCGCTACCACCAATGGCAGCACCAACCTAATCGTGTGGGAGTCGCATGACTTCGTCAACTGGAGCGAACCGCGCGCCGTTGACGTTGCCTCTCAGATTCCGGGAGCCGGCATGGCTTGGGCTCCGGAAGCCTACTGGGATGATGTGAACAAGCAGTACATGGTGTACTGGGCCACTGCTTCCGACGCGGACAACAAGTCCGGCGATCGCACCAATATGTACTACTCCACCACGCGTGATTTCGTGAACTTCACGACGCCTGTCAAGTGGATCGACCGAGTCAAGTCCGTTATCGATACCACGATGATTAAGGCCGATGACGGCTATTACTATCGTGTGTCCGGTGACACGTACCTCGGTGTTGAGCGTAGCAAGGATCCGTATGCCACAACGCTCACCACTGGTGACACAATTGCGAATGGTTACTACAACACTGACAGTGATCCGAACCAGTGGACGCTTGTCGGTACATTCGGTGACCTGACTGGTACCGGTCTGACCGGTGCGCAGCTGGAAGGCCCGGAGCTGTTCTTCTACAATGAAGATGACGTGCAGACCAGTGATGCGGGCAAGAAGATGCTCTACGGTCTGATGTGGGACCAGTACTCAGCCGGTAAGGGTTACACCCCATACCGTTCTGCCGATTTAGGCAGCACTGATAAGGCTGATTGGGGCTTTGCCTCTGATGTGAACTTCGGTTCGCTCAAGAAGCGTCACGGCACCATCCTGCCTGTCACTGAAACCGAGTACAACGCAATCCTGAAGGCATTCGATAAGAACAAGGACACCGAGCCAGTCACACCCGATGAAGACGGCTCCGGTCCGATTGCCGAGTATGACTTCGAAGACAGCAAGGGTACCGACACCACTGAGAACAGCAACGACTTGACCTTCAACGGCAACGCCAAGGTCTCCGAGGATGCCGAAAAGGGCAAGGTGCTTAAGCTCGACGGCTCTGACGGCACCTACGCCGAGTTCCCGAAGGGCCTGTTCGATGGCCGTAACAAGCTGACTGTGCAGATGGATGTCAAGTCGGAGATCAATAAAAACCAGTTCACGTTCGCTTTCGGCCAGAACTCCACCAAGTACTACTTCCTGAAGTACAACAACTCCGGCGAGCTCGCCAGCCGCATCACCACCAACTCGTATGGTGCGGAGGACGCGGCTAACGCTACGTTGTCTGGCAACGGCGCATGGCATCGTGTCACGGTCACGTTGGACGACAACGTGATGACCGTGTACTCTGACGGTGCGCAGGTGGCTCAGAACAAGGCGACCAAGAACAAGGTCACCGATTTGGGTAACGATCTGCTGGCCTACTTGGGCAAGTCCTTCTACAACGACCCATACTTCAAGGGTTCGTTCGACAATGTGAACGTGTGGAACCGCGCGCTCACTGCTCAGGAAGTCGAGAAGACCAGCCCGATTGCTCTGCAGGGTATTTCTGTGGGCACTGTGCCGTCCGACCCGAACTCGCTGCGTGGCACTGACGACCACTCTCAGGTGCGTTCCACCCTCGACTGGTCCACGAAGACCGTCACCACCGTGCTCAACCGCCGTGGCGACGCGACCAAGGTGCCCGTCAAGGTGTCTGTCAACCGTAGCGACGACTCCATCAAGCTCACCCTTGATGGTCAGGCGTTCACCAATGGTGGTACGGCCGACCTGGCTAAGGACCGTACTTTGGTCGTTGATTTGGGCGACGGTGCGCCGCAGACCTGGACGCTGAAGAAGGTCACCGTGGGCAACAACCCGGTACTGCCCGGCCAGTACGCCGACCCGGACATCGACTACTTCGACGGCAAGTTCTGGATCTACCCGACCACCGACGGCTTCTCCGGCTGGAGCGGCAACTACTTCCATGCGTTCAGCTCCACCGACTTGGTGAACTGGACCGACGAGGGCGTGATCCTCGATGTCAATAAGGACCACCAGCCGACCACCGATGGCGATGAGAACACCGCCATCTCCCCGTGGTCCGTGGGCTCCGCGTGGGCGCCGACCATCGAGAAGAAGAACGGCAAGTACTACTTCTACTACTGCGCGAAGTTGCCGAACGGTACATCCGCCATCGGCGTCGCCGTGGCCGACAACCCGGCCGGCCCGTACAAGGCCGCCGACCAACCGCTGGTCACTCGCACGATGGAAGGCGTCACCGTTGGACAGGCCATCGACCCGTCCATCTTCACCGACCCGAACACCGGCAAGTCGTACATCCTGTACGGCAACGGTTCGCCCGCCATCGCCGAACTCAACGACGACATGGTGAGCATCAAGGCCGGTACGGTGAAGAAGCTCAACGGTCTGAACGGCTTCCGCGAGTCCGTGGTCGTCGCCTACCGCGACGGCAAGTACCACTGGACCTGGTCGTGCGACGACGCCAACTCCCCGAACTACCATGTGAGGTACGGCGTCTCCGATTCCATCGACGGCACCATCACCTACAAGGGTGTGCTGCTGCAGAAGGATTCCTCCAAGAACCTGCAAGGTACCGCGCACCAGTCCGACGTGCATGTGACCGACGCGGACGGCAACGACCGTTGGCTCATGGCCTACCATCGCCACTACACGCCGCTCGGCGTGTTCACCTCCGGCCTCGGCTACCACCGTGAAACCGCCATCGACGAGATCACCTTCGACGCGGACGGCCTGATGCAGACCATTCACCCGACCGACGAAGGCGTGTCCATTGAGATGGCCGATACGACGGCGCTTGATGGCGCGATTGAAGCGGCCGACAAGCTCGGCACCGATGGCTCTGCTTACACCGAGGCCAGCTGGAAGGCATTCGAGGATGCGCTCGCCGCAGCCAAGACGGCCAAGCAGACCTTCCTTGACTCCGGCCTGTCTCAGGCTGATGTCGATGCCGCCGCCAAGGCCCTGACCGACGCGCAGAATGCGTTGGAGGAGAGCCAGCCCGAGCCGGAGCACCCGGCCGCAGGCACGATCCTCTCCATCGCCGTGACCGCGCAGCCCGCCAAGGCCGAGTACAAGGTTGGTGAAGCGCTCGACGTTGCCGGTCTGGTCGTCACCGCGACCGTGGCCGATGGCAACGGCGGCTCCGCCACCCGCGAGCTCGCCGCCGATGAGTACGAGCTGCTCGGCTTCGACTCCTCGAAGGCCTCCGACAAGATGACCGTGACCGTGCAGTCTGTGGCCGATTCGACCAAGACCGCCACGTTCACCGTGAAGGTCGTTGCCGACGAGACGCCGACTCCGGATCCCGATCTGGCCACTGAGGAAGAGCTCAAGCAGCTCGAAGACGCCATTGCCAAGGCCGAAGCCGAGAAGCTGAACCAGGACGATTACACCGCCGATTCGTGGAAGGCCTACGCCAATGCGCTGGCCCAAGCGAAGAAGGTGCTCGCCAAGGAGAACGCCACCTCCACCGAGGTCCAGGATGCGATTCGTCACCTGACCGAGGCCCGCAAGGCCCTCGTGAAGGTCTCCGCTGATGGCAAGAAGCCGGGTGCCGTCATCTCCGACACTGGTGTCGCCGTCTTCGGCGTGGCTGGTGCCGTGGTGGTCCTCGCCGCCGCCGGTATTGCCCTGACCATCTGGCGCAAGCGCCGTATCTGACCCCTCATTTGCAAAAAACTCTCACTGAGCACTCCTCAGTGAGAGTTTTTTGCAATTGGGCCTTAGGGCTCATACCTATCTGGCGTTGGGGGCGCTTGTTACGGCTATGCAGTGCGATAGGTTTGGTTACTGCTCTGCGGTTTGTCGGGCAAGCCTAGAACAAGTTGACCAGGTACGACCAATGGTTGCACATAAGTGCGCATTGCATATGCAGTGCTATCCAGCCCAATGAAGTTTGCGATTTGTCGGCGGGCTCTCGGTGTTGCACAGAATTGCAGAATTGCGGCATTACGCTCTTCGGGCCGGATTCTGCGCCGGGAATTAGGCCTCTGACCGTTTGCCTGATAGTCCAGTCGGTTGAACGCTTCGTGACTCATAACGGATGGCAACGTAGTTCGGGCGAGAGGCGAATACAACGTGGCTCTGAACTCTCCACGAGTGTTTTCGAATAATGGAGCGGCCATTCCCGTTTCTGAAGCAAGTCTGCGTACGGTGGGGATACCAGAATAACGATTCTTCGTCACTCGTAGAACCTCCAGCGCATTTGCGATAACTGGATTGCGTGTATCTGGTTGAATAGTGCCAAGCTGATCGATGGTGAGCCTTCCATATAGGCTACCGGGATTGATGATGGTCATACGATCGTCGAGAATCTGCAGCTGTATCGGCATACCCTGTGTGTGGATGCTGTAGTCACGGTGTATGAGTGCATTTAATATCAATTCGCGGACGGCCTCAATTGGATATTCAGCGGCATCCATTCTTTCGCCGTTTTCGGGAGAGATGATAGTTGTTGTGCGAATATTCTTGCGTATAAAGGCGATGGCTCCGCGCAGCTGTTCGTCAAGCGGCCCCTCAATGCGAGCATTGTCGATGAACCGTTCTTCGTTTGGCCTTGTATCGCCGATTTGCGTGCCGGGGATTCGCGTTGCGATGATAGATAACTGAGGGAAGAATGCCTGTGGATACGTGGAAAATAGCATAATCCCGGCTAGTGTCGGCTTTCCGTTCCGCAAAACGCTGGTGAGTTCCAGAATGTGTGATTCGTCCATCCGCGCAAAATGTGGGCGCTCACTTTTGAGCGCGAGTTCATGCCGCAGTAGGGAGTCTTGGTTGAGGTCATCGGCTTCGGCGCGTTCCACGATGCGTATTTCGTCCTCGTATTTGCGGCGAAACGCTTCGTAGCTGTAGATTTCGTACTCTGTCATCTTTTGACGTTGTGTTTGAGATTTTCAGGTTGCCTCGGCGGCGCGATTGCGTGTTCATTGCAGCGACTCGATTGGCTCGCAAGTCCGTATTGAGATTCGTTGTCGGTGTCGGTCAGTGGCTGCTAGTGTGTGGCAAGCAGAGCGAACTGCATGCCACACGTCGGTGCATAAGCGAAAATCGCGTGAGCTGCGCGAAGAAGACCGGCTTATGAGAGGGTCGCCGGTCTGGCAGAGAAGAATCAATGGTATGTCCGATATGGTTTATGCGGTATATGCTGTCCAAACGCACAGATGTGATGTGCGGAAAGTGCTTCGACGGATACCCTCTGCCTCCCTGTCTGTATTTCAGTGAGCGCTAACGGTATAATGCATAAACACTTACACAGTGTGCTGATGCTGCGCTGGGATTCTGCGAATCTCTTGTGTTTCGTGGGTTTTTGGCTTGGTGTCACGCTCCCCACAGTGATGCGGGTGCATATTGGGTTGGGCGGTGGAAGGAGCCGCCGCTGTTGTGTTCGATGGACGCAGCATCCAGCCTGATAACAATTTGATAACAATGGGGTCAAAGTAGGAGAGGCTCTCAACGTATGAGAACTATCGATAAAGGGAAAGGCGCGTGGCACAAAGGTATTGCGGCGGTAGCTGCAATACCGATGGTGTTCACGCTCATGACTGCGGGAACGGCTGGGGCTGCAGAAGTGGACTCCAGCATTCAGCCGGCCACAAGTGATACTAACAAGGTGCTCGATCTCGGTTTCGACGGCAACCTGACCGACAACAGTGCCGCTGCAAACACCGTCACCGAATATAAGGGCACCGCCACCTATGTTGACGGCGTGGATGGCAAGGCCATTACGCTGAGCCAAGGCGCGCTCAGCCTTGGCGCAAGCCAGAAGCTCCAGCCGGAAAGCCTGTCGCTCTCGTTCTGGTGGAACCCCAGCAAGACGATGACCGGCGAGCAGATTCTGATGTGGGGCAAGGGCAAGTACAACGAAAACGGTTGGTACCTGAGTTCCAATTCTGATACTAAGCCGCTCGTGCTGTCGGTCGGCGTGGGCTCCGGCGGCTCCGGCTCCGGCCAGCCGCTCGAATTCAACCTGTCAGGCAAGCGCGCGGATGTCTTCCCTGTGAACACGTGGACCCATGTGATGGTCACGTTCGATGCCAAGACCAAGACCGCGAAGTTCTACATCAATGGTGAGGCGCAGACTGCTGCCTCTGATAACACCGCTTCTGCCGGCACCATCGTGGCCGACGACACCACCAAGTACATCGGCTGGAATGGTGCCCATGCTTCCGGTGGCCAGCTCACCGGTATGTTGGATGACGTGAAACTGTGGAATACCGTGGCCAACACCGCCGATGCGGAGCGTGAAGTCAAGGTCGGTGACAAGAGTTTTGACGCTACCACGCTGGCTCAGGCCGCGCTCGACAAGGTGAATATCGCTACTTCGGCAACCTCCAACCTGACCTTCAACACTGAAGCGGCCAATGGTGCAACGCTGACGTACGCTTCCGATAACGAAGCGGTTATCTCCAATGAGGGTGTCGTAACCCGTCCGGCTGTGGGCGAGGCCGATGGCACCGCAAAGATTACCGTCACTGCCTCCTACGGCTCCAAGGCCGTTTCCAAAACCGTGACCGTCACCGTGCCAGCGCAGACCGAAAACGGTGGTGGACACGACGTGCAATACCTTAAGAACTACCTCTCCGAGCAGGGCATGGAGAACGTCACCGTAGCCGACGAATACCTGCAGAACGCCGGTAAGAAGGAAGTCGAGTATCTGCTGAGCTTTGAGCCGGACCGTCTGCTGGTCGAGTTCCGTGCACAGGCCGGTCTCGACACCAAGGGCGCGAAGAACTACGGCGGTTGGGAGAACGGCCCGGACCAGAGCCGCAACCCTGACGGCAGCAGCAAACCGGGACGCTTCACCGGTCACTTCGTGGGTCACTGGATTTCCGCGGCCTCGCAGGCGCAGCGCTCCACCTTTGCCACGGCTGATCAGAAGGCCCAGCTCTCCGCAAACCTCACTGCTGTAGTCAAGGGCATCCGTGAGGCGCAGGAAGCCTATGCCAAGAAGGACACCGCCAACGCTGGTTTCTTCCCCGCATTCTCCGCGAGCGTGGTGCCGAACGGTGGCGGCGGCCTGATCGTGCCGTTCTACAACCTGCACAAGGTTGAGGCCGGCATGGTGCAGGCATACGACTACTCCACCGACGCTGAAACTCGCGAAACCGCCAAGGCCGCCGCGGTCGACTTCGCCAAGTGGGTTGTCAACTGGAAGTCCGCACACGCCTCCACCGACATGCTGCGCACTGAATACGGCGGCATGAATGACGCCCTCTATCAGGTCGCCGAAATCGCCGATGCATCCGACAAGCAGACCGTGCTCACGGCCGCGCACCTGTTCGATGAGACCGCGCTGTTCCAGAAGCTCGCCAATGGCCAGGATCCGCTCAACGGCTTGCACGCCAACACCACGATTCCGAAGCTCACCGGTGCCATGCAGCGATACGTGGCCTACACCGAGGATGAGGACCTGTACAACAGCCTTTCCGCCGACGAGCAAGGCAAGCTCACCAGCCTGTACCTGAAGGCTGCGCAGAACTTCTTCGATATCGTTGTGAAGGATCACACCTATGTGAACGGAGGCAACTCGCAGTCCGAGCACTTCCACGTGGCCGGTGAACTGTGGAAGGACGCCACCCAGAACGGCGACCAGAACGGCGGCTACCGCAACTTCTCCACCGTGGAGACCTGCAACGAGTACAACATGCTCAAGCTGGCCCGCATCCTGTTCCAGGTGACCAAGGATTCCAAGTACTCCGAGTACTACGAGCACACGTTCATCAACGCGATCGTGGCCTCCCAGAACCCGGAAACCGGTATGACCACGTACTTCCAGCCGATGAAGGCCGGCTACCCGAAGGTATTCGGCATCACCGGCACCGACTACGACGCCGACTGGTTCGGCGGCGCGATTGGCGAGTATTGGTGCTGCCAGGGTACCGGTATCGAGAACTTCGCCAAGCTCAACGATTCTTTCTACTTCACCGACGAGAACAATGTTTACGTGAATATGTTCTGGTCGTCCACCTACACGGACACACGCCACAACCTGACCATCACGCAGACCGCCAATGTGCCGAAAACCGAGGACGTCACGTTCGAAGTCTCCGGTACCGGTTCCGCGAACCTCAAGTTGCGCGTGCCGGACTGGGCCATCACCAATGGTGTGAAGCTCGTTGTTGACGGTACTGAGCAGGCTCTGACTAAGGACGAGAACGGTTGGGTGACGGTCGCCATCAAGGATGGCGCCAAGATTACCTACACCTTGCCCGCTAAGTTGCAGGCCATCGATGCCGCCGACAACAAGGATTGGGTCGCCTTCCAGTACGGCCCGGTCGTACTCGCCGGTGCGCTGACCGATACCAACTACAAGACGAACTACTCCTACGGTGGTGTCAAGGTGCGCGTGGCCAACTACGATTCCGAGGCCAACGCCAAGGCTGCGGTCATCCCGACCTCTGGCTCGGTCACTGACTGGCTCAAGGGCATCAAGGAGGACGCGTCCGAAGGCAGCAACCTCGTGCGTACCGACGATCCGAACACCGGCAACCGCGAAACCCTGAGCTTCAAGTTCGCCAATGTTGACGGTGACGCCGCCGACCTCACGCTCCAACCCTACTACTCCACGTACAAGACCACGTACGCGATCTACTGGGATATGGCCGAGGTCGATTCCGAAACCTACCAGAACAACATCTTCAAGAAGAAGACCGACGCTGCAACCCAGTCGATCATCATCGACGCGGTTGACGCCTTCGACAACGAGTTCCAGCAGGAGCTCGCCCACAACGCCGCTAAGTCCGACGACTCCAACGCCGGCACCTACGAGGACAAGCAGTACCGTGACGCCAAGGCCGACGGCTGGTTCAGCTACGATCTCAAGGTGAACACCGAGGCCGATGCCAAGAACTACCTGAGCGTCCAGTACCAGTCCGCCGATGCGGGCCGCACGTTCAGCATGATCGTGGATCCGACCCCGGTCGCCGACAACTCGAAGGGCGAGGTCTCCGCCAACGCGAAGACCTACACCGTCACGATCGAGAACAAGGGCTTGAAGGCCTTCTACTGGGATGTCCAGCAACTGCCCGCCGACCTGATTGCCGAGGCCAAGGACGGCAAGGTGCGCGTGCTGTTCAAGTCCACCGGCGGTCTCGTCGGCGGCGTATACGGCGTGCGCATGCAGAACGCTGCGGCGTTGTCTACCGATGCCTCGCTGAAGTCGCTTTCCTTCGACAAGGGCACTCTTGACCCGACCTTCGATGGTTCCAAGACCCAGTACACGCTCACCGTTCCGGCCGGTACTGAGTCCGTCGATGCCACCATCGGCGTGAAGGATGCCGGTGCCTACGTCAAGGTCGATGGCATCATCATCGATGACACCAAGGCCCGCACCATCGCGCTGACCGACGACGTGACCACTGTGGAAATCACTTCCTACGCGCAGGATCACAAGGCCGTGAAGCACTACTCGGTGCAGATCGTGCGTGGCGACGCCACTGTGCCCGCCGCCAGTGATCCGGTGCTTGAGTACACCTTCGACACGGACACCATCGTCAAGGACGGCACTATCGACAACACTGGTACCGCAGGCGACAAGCTCGACGGTAAGGTCGTGAACGATGGCGCATCGGCAAGCGACCATGCCGACAATGGCAAGGCGCTCACCCTGACCGGTGGTGACAAGGGCTCCGCGTCTCCGTACGTGCAGATTCCGGCCGGCCTGATTGATGCCAGCCAGAAGGACATCACCATTTCCGCCGACTACCAGTGGGACGGCAACAACACCTGCATCTACCCGTGGGCGTTGGGCAAGGACACCAAGGATTATTTGGTGAACATCGTCTCCTGTGGTTCCAATACACGAGTCGAGGCCTCGAAGTCCGGTACCCAGACTCAGCTTGCCGGTTCCACTCCGGCCAAGAACACGTGGGTTCACGTGGATGTGGTGGTTAAGGGCGGTAAGTCCATTGCCTACTACCTTGACGGCGAACTGATCAAGCAGGTCTCGACCACGCTGACCGCCGCCGACTTTGTTGGCACAAACAACATTGCCGGTTACCTCGGTAAGTCGTTCTATAACGACCCGTACTTCGGTGGTCAGATCGACAACTTCAAGGTATGGAACCGTGCCGTCACCGCCGCCGATCTCTTCAACCCGGACAAGGGTGACGAGCCGACTCCGACTCCGTCCAGCGATGCCACGCTGAAGTCCCTCACCGTGGCCGGTCAGACAGTTGACCTTGCGGCTGCCGCTACTGAGGACGGTGCTTCGCTGACCGTTGATGATCCGACCGCTGTTAAGGCTTCGGATGTGGTATTTGAGGCCAACGACTCCGGCGCCACTGCCAAGGTGAACGTCAATGACGGTGTGGTGACGGTCATCGTCACCGCCGCAGACGGCAAGACCACCGAGACCTACACGGTCAAGCTGGTCAAGAAGACTGTACCGGTCGAGTCCATCGCCATTTTCGGCGACGGTGTGGCTGAAGGCAAGTTGGCTCTGGAAACCGGCAAGTCCGTGAAGCTCACTGCTACTGTCACTCCGACGGATGCAGATGATGCTGCGGTCTCGTGGTCGGTCGAGGGCGATGCCGTGACCGTTGACAAGACCGGTCTCGTGAAGGCCGTCAAGGCTGGCACCGCAACAGTAACCGCGACCGCAGGCGGCAAGACCGCTTCCATCACCGTGACTGTTACCGACCCGGTCGTTCCTCCGGCACCTTCCGTTGATTCCGTCGCCATCACAGGTAGCGAGGTCAAGGACGGCAAGCTGGAGCTCAAGGTTGGCGGCGAAGCGACTCTCACCGCCGACGTGACGGTGACCGGTGATATCGCCAAGACCGTGACCTGGACCTCCTCCGACGAGAAGATCGCAACCGTGGATGCGAACGGCAACGTCAAGGCCGTGGCTGAAGGTAATGCAACTATTACCGCCACGTCTACCGAAGACGCCACCAAGTCCGCTTCCGTCGCGGTGACCGTCACCAAGAAGACCACCACCGAGCCAGAGCAGCCTGAGCAGCCGAGCAAGCCGGAGCAGCCCGCCCCGGCAGAGAAGGATCTGACTGACGCGAACCATGTGGACGACCTCATCACCGCCGAATCCATAAAGCCGGGTGCCAAGCTGACGTTGAACGTGGGCAAGGCATTCGCAGGCAAGACGGTGAACGTGTACGCCTTCTCCAACGGCAAGGCCGTGCTGGTCGCCTCCGGTGTGACCGTCTCCAAGGACGGCACTGTGGTGGTGACTGTGCCCGCCGACCTGAAGCTGGGCGCCACGAAGTTCGCTGTCCAGTTCGCTGACGATTCGCTGGTCTGGGATGCGGTCAACGTGGCCAAGCCCACCGCCGAACAGCCCAAGGCCGACGAAACCGCCAACACCGGTGCCGCCATCCTCGGCGCAGTAGCCCTCATGGCCCTCCTAGCCGCCGCTGGCGCTGCCCTCATCATCTGGCGCAAGCGTCAAATCTGACCCCAATTGCAAAAAACTCTCACTGACGCTTAGTCAGTGAGAGAAATTTGCAACGAGTGGCCTGATTTTGCAAAAAACTCTCGCTGGGCATCCCTCAGTGAGAGTTTTTTGCAATAGGGGGCTTATCGCTTCGCCTGAGTGATCTGGTAGGCGGCGAAGAGGATGGCGAGCCAAATCACGCCGGCGATGACGGCGACGCGGTAGCTGGCGGAGAAGCACATCAGCACCACGACCAGTGCCAGGAACGCCAATACCACCCACGGGGTTACTTTGGCGAACGGCAGCTTGAAGTGAATCGCGTCGAGCGCTTCCTTGCCAGACTTGCCGGCCAGCTCGGAATCCTCGGGAGCGCCGCCCGCGGCGACCACCTTACGGAACTTCATTTCGGTGAACATAATCATCGTCCAGTTGATGATGCCGGCGATGGTGGCAATCGACATCAGATAGTTGAACGCGAACTCAGGCCACACGAACACCACGACCACGGCGATAGCGGTGATTACGGCGGACGTCAGCACGCCAGTCACCGGCACGCCCTTGGCGTTGAGCTTGCCCAGATACGCGGGCGCATTGCCCTGCTTGGCCAGCGAGTACAGCATGCGGGAGTTGGCGTACAGGCCGGAGTTGTAGACGCTCATCACAGCGGTCAGGCACACGAAGTTGAGGATGCCGGCGGCCGCGTGGATGCCTACGGAATCGAAGATTTGCACGAACGGGCTGGGAACATCGTCTCCGCCGATGGTGTTCCACGGTATGACGGCCATGATTACGCCGAGCGCGCCAATGTAGAACACGAGAATTCGCCAGATAATGTCATTGGTGGCGCGGGGAATCGTACGACGAGGGTCCTCGGTTTCGCCGGCGGTGATGCCGATGAGCTCGGTGCCGCCGAAGCTGAACATCACCACGACAAGCGCCATCAACAGGCCGGTCCAGGTGCCGTCTTTGGTCTGCTCCATGAGACCGTTCGGGAAGAAGCCCCCTTCCAAGGTGAACCAGTTGGCAAAGCTCGCTTTGATGCCGGATGCGGTGGGCAGAGCGAAGATGATGACGGCCAGGCCGCCGACGATCATGGCAATCACGGCCACAATCTTGATGATGGCGAACCAGAACTCGAACTCTCCGAACTTGGAGACGCCCAGCAGATTGGCGGCGCAGATGACCACTAGGAATACGGCTGCCGACACCCAGGTCGGAATCGCCGGGAACCAGTAGTTTACGAATTTGCCCACCACGGACAGCTCAACCATCGAGACGAGGATGTAATTGAACCAGTAGTTCCAGCCGGAGATGAAGCCGGCGCGCTTGGACCAGTAGCGAGTGGCATAGTAGCTGAACGCGCCCGCCTTCGGATCCTCAACGGACATTTCGCTCAGCGCGCGCACGATCATGAAGATTGCGAAGCCGCCAACCAAGTAGGCGAGCAGAATCGAGGGGCCGGCCAGCGCGATGGATTCGCTGGAACCATAGAACAGGCCGGTTCCGATAGCGCCGCCCAGTGCAATCAGCTGGATGTGACGGTTCTTCAGTGACTTGCGCAGCGTGGCCGGCACCGGCACATCGTCGGTTTCGCGCGACTTCTTAGGTGCGTCAGTAGTACTCATTGTGCTCTTCTCTCGAGTCTCTTTGATTTTTAGCATGACCGGCGGGAGGTCGCCATGCGCAACGCTCGTCATTGTAAGGCGCGGCATGCCGTAATGCCAAAGAATGCCGATGCCAGCCCATACCGGTATTCGCGTTTGATCGAAACAGCTAAAGTCGGCAGTGGCCTATCAAACCATCCCCACCAATTCACTGCGAGACGGGCATGCCCATGGTGAAAATGGTGTGGGCCACTGATTCCGGAGATGCTGCGAGGTCGGTGGCGAGCCAGTATTGCAGTAGGCCGATGCTGCCGGATACGGCGAAGCGCATGCGCATTTGGGCCTCGACCGGGTCGTTGGCGGCGGGCTGCAGCTGCTCGGCGACTGTCTGCCGGCTGTAAATAAGTCCCAGTAGCTGCTGTTGGAAGCCGATATCTGCTTTCGGGCTCATCAATACCTGCAGATGCTTGCGATTGTCGGCGATGTATTGGCAGATACGTTCGATGACGTGCTCGATGCCGGCTGAATCAGGCTGCGCGAGCAACTGGTCGAGCGCGGCAGTAACCCAGGCCATGGTCTCGTCTTCGATATCGTGCAGTAGATCTTCAATGCTTGTGTAATGCGCATAGAACGTGGAACGGTTCACGTCCGCCCGCTCGCACAATGCCTTGACGGTGATGGACCCAAGCGGCTGGTCCTGCAGCAGCTCGACGAGCGCGTCTTGCATGGCGAGCCGTGTGTATCGGGTGCGGCGGCTTTCCGTCAAATCCTTGGCCATGGCATTCTCCCCAAGTTCCGACAACTCACAATCCAACTGTTGGTTGCAGAACCGACACAGTGTTGTTTTACTTGAGTATAGCAAGGGAACGCAGGTGGCATTGCGAATGGAGCGGGCCGTGGTGGGAACTGTTGGAGGTGCGTGATGGCATATATCGAATTCGATCATGTGGTCAAGGAATACCCCTCCGGCAGCAGCGTGATTCGGGCGCTCGATGAGGCGAGCTTTACCGCCGATCAAGGCGAGTTAAGCGTCATCCTCGGCCAGTCAGGCGCAGGCAAGACCACGGCGTTGAACATTCTGGGCGGCATGGATACCGCGACTTCAGGCCGCGTCATTGTGGGCGATCGCGACATCACCGGATTGCGTAAGCGCGATTTGGTGACCTACCGGCGCAACGACATCGGCTTTGTCTTCCAGTTCTACAATCTTGTGCCGAACCTGACCGCGCTGGAGAACGTGGAACTTGCCTCACAGATTTGCCCCGATCATTTCGACCCGGCGGAAACCCTGTACAAGGTCGGACTGGGGGAGCGCATGGGGAATTTCCCGGCACAACTGTCCGGCGGCGAACAACAGCGTGTATCCATCGCCCGCGCGATTGCCAAAA
>ERZ1106935.1806-NODE-1806-length-16875-cov-5.106124_pt1 | contig 16875 bp, 10 predicted proteins | sample MGYA00403666_ERZ1106935 | MGnify/ENA primary metagenome ERZ1106935 (study PRJEB35170, sample SAMEA104062452) | human gut metagenome | biome: human gut; feature: human-associated habitat; material: faeces | place: Denmark | collected 2012-11-20 ... | reverse complement strand
ACGTATACCAGTGCACAAACAATTACAGTCCCCGCAGGAACGTGGTGTGACGCAAAGTATTTGAGAGCCAATGACGTGAATGCAGGTGTTTCATTTAATGATGAAACTCCGCCATTTGTACATGCGTCGTCCGCAAACAATTATTCGATAGAGTACAAATTCCCTGTATTCCGGGATTGCAAAATTGTCATGCAGAAACCAAGCGGTTTCAGAGATTACGACTATATCCGTATTACTACATACTAATCTTACCACAAAGGAGGCCAACATGGCAGAATTTATCAAAGTCAACGGGCAGGAGTACCCTGCGACGTGCATCTACAACTACAAAGACCGCAACTGGGACATGCGCGAGACGCAGACGGTGCAGCTCACCATGCCCTACGCACAGGCGGCGGCGCTGCTGCCCTCTGGTACCCCGTGGAGCATCGTCTTCCGCGAGACGAAGGACAAGCTCGACAATGACGGCAATCCAACTGGTCAGACCGAAGAGGTCGTGACCGAAGAGGACATGAGCACGTACAGTCTCGCGGGCGAGATCACGGACTACCGCGACGGCACGGTATCTATCAAGATGGGCAAGCCCACTGAGACTGAGAACGCCGTCGGCGCGGTGGTTGCCCTCACGGGCGAGGTCGTGACCGTGGAGCGCGCCGCAGAGCTGCGACCGGTCATCGAGCAGGCCAGCGCGTCGCTCTCTGACGGCGAGGCGGCGAAGTCGCCCGAGCTGTTCCCGCGCTGGGCGGATCACATCGGCGAGACCGTCAAGCCCGGCGACCGCCGCAGCGATATGGACGAAAGCGGCGTGCTGCACGTCTACCGCGTCAACAAAGGTCAGGGCCACACCACGCAAGAGAACTGGCCGCCGCACTCCACCCCTGCCATGTGGACGATCATCAACGTCGACCACGCGGGCACGCAAGATGACCCGATTCCGGCCGCTCGTGGAATGGAGTACACCTATGGTCTTTATTACAAAGACCCTGAGGACACTAAGCTGTACCTGTGCGAGCGTATCGGCGAGCAGAGCGGCGGGAAGATCGTCTTGCAGTATTTGCCGCACGAGCTGGTGGGGAATTATTTTAAGGCGGTGAGCGCATGACGGCGGCGTTGATTTCCGCCGCAGCGGCGGTGGTGGTGGCGCTCATTGAGGCCATCGCCGCCCGCGACCGTCGGCGCGACAAGAAGGAGCGCGAGAAAGCCGCCGAGCAGCAGAAGATGCAGGAGCAGCTGATGCTCAAGCTCATCGAGGGCAGCTGGGCGGCTATCGCACTGGGCGAGGCGACGGCGAAGGCGATGCAGCGCATTCCCGACGCGCACTGCAACGGGGATATGCACGCCGCACTGGACTACGCCGCCGAAGTGAAGCACAAGCAAAAAGAATTTTTGGCCGAGCGGGGAATTCACTCCATCCTCGATAACGGGGTGGCAGCATGAAAGCGCTGAAAGCCCGCTGGGACAAGATGAAAAAGCGGGACAAGTACATATCCATCGCCATTTTCAGCCTGACGTGGTACACCGTGGCGTCGCTCACCATGACGGCGCTCGGCGTGCCGCCGCCGGATGTGCTGACGGAACGCTGGTTCAAGGCATGGACGACGGAGCTCGTCGTGGTGGCGGGCATCAAGATTTTCAGAAAGGACGATACGGTTTTATGAATGAATTACTGAACAAAAGAATTGCGAACCTTCTCAGCGTGAAGAGCCTTGTGACGATCGCGCTGACGGCGACCTTCTGCATCCTGACGGTGCGCGGCGCGGTCACGCAGGAATTCAACACCGTGTACCTCATGGTGATCGCGTTCTACTTCGGCACGCAGAACGCGGCGGGCAGCGCGAAGGGAGAGTGAGCGGTGTGAATATCCGCAAATACCCGGCGAACGCGGGGAACGTTGGCGGCACGCGCGCGGCGAGCGGCATCCACTACATCGTGATCCACTACACCGGCAACGACGGCGACACGGCGATGAACAACGCCAAGTATTACGCGGGCAACGTCGTGAAGACCAGCGCGCACTACTTCGTCGACGAGAAGGAGATCGTACAGAGCGTGGACGACCTGCGCATCGCGTGGGCGGTCGGCGGCAACAAGTATCCGAGCTGCGCGCAGACCGGCGGCGGGACGATGTACGGCAAGTGCAAGAACGCCAACAGCATCAGCATTGAGCTGTGTGACGCGGTCAAGAACGGCGTATACGCGCCGGGCGCGAAGACCGTCGCGCAGGCACTTGAGCTGACGAAAGCTCTAATGAAGAAGTACAACATCCCCGCGAGCAACGTCATCCGCCACTTCGACGTGACGGGCAAGCTCTGCCCCGCGTACTGGTCCGGCAAGGAGAACGCGGGCAAGTGGGAAAAGGAATTCCACGGCAAGCTGACGGCGCCCGATTACCGCGCGCAGCTGCAAAAGCGCGCGGGGCTGACGGACGGCACGATGGATTACCTCTCGGCGTATCAGTACGGCGACGACCTTGTCCGGAAGCTCGCGACGATGAAGTGAAGCACGGGGCGGGAGGGCGTGCAGCTCTCCCGCCCGAAGAGAAAGGAGGGGAGGAGGGAATGCCTTCCAACTGGCTATACATCGACACGAATTTTCCGTCGTTCACGCAGAAGGAGAGTGTGAATGACAAGGTCGAGACGATGCAGGACTATCTCTTCATGCTCGTCGAGCAGCTGCGCTACACGCTGCACAACTTAGACCTAAGTAACATGAACAAGACGGCGGCGGACGAGTTCGTCAAGCAGATCACTGATCCCATCTACGGCGAGATCAAGGACGCAGAGGGGAACATCACGCAGGTCGCGCTCGTGGCCGAGGGGCTTGCGGCGCGCATCGGCGACGCCGAGGGGAACATCACGCAGCTGCAAGCGACGGCGCAGGGCCTTTCGGCGAGCATTTCGAACCTGAACGGCAGCGTGACGAACCTGACGGCGGACGTGAACGGCATCCGCGCGCAGGTGAGCGGGAAGATCGGGACATCGGAAGCGCAGACACTCATCGACCAGAGCCTTAACGGGATCACGCTCTCGGCAACGAGCGGAGAGAGCGGGACGATCTTCAAGCTCATGTACGACGGCGCGGTGCTGGCAAGCACCGGATCGGTCGACCTCTACGTGGACGCGGTGAATATCTACGGAACGCTGACGGCGACAAAGCTGCGCGGCGGAAGCATCAGCGTCGTAGACGATGACGACAACGAATGCGGCACAATACAAACGACTTATGCTTCGTCATCCGACTACAAGCTCGACATCAGTTCCAGCGCAATGGAGCTGTTCGCGGAAGACGGCAGCCTGTTCATTGCATCAGGATGGGACAGAACAAATAAGTATCACGCCTCTATTGAGGTGGACGGAAATTCCGAAGAAGTGCAGATCAAGGGAGGCGTCATACCGAATGCGGATAACGTTTACGATCTCGGCAGCCCGAATTTCGTTTGGAGCGCGATTTATTGCAGCACGAACGAGCTGAACGGGTCCGACCGAAACATCAAGAACAGCATTGAGGCGCTGCCGGAGAAGTACGTGCGCATGTTTGACCTCGTGGAGCCGAAGCGCTACAAGCTGAACAGCGGCACGAGCGGACGCTATCACACAGGCTTCATCGCGCAGGAGGTAGAGGCGGCAATGCAGAAATGCGGGATCACGTCGCAGGAGTTCGCGGGCTGGGCGGCGGCCAAGCGCAAGGACGGCAGCGAGACCTATTTTCTGCGGTACAGCGAGTTTATCCCTGTCCTGTGGGCGAAGGTGCGCGAGCAGGAAGAACGGCTGAAACGATTGGAGGAATCAGCATGAATGAGAAGATCAAGCAGGAAGCGGCGCACGCGATGCGCCTGATCGGCATTTTGAACGTCAGCGGCGACGCGGTGGATGTGGTGGCAGCGGTGCGACAGTCTCTTCGCAATATCGTGACGATCTGCGATGCGGCAGAAGAGCAGACGCAGGGCAACGCGCAGGACAAGCAGGCGGCAGAGCCGAAAAAGGCCGGTGAGGCCAAATGAAGCTGCCGGAGGTCCCGTATGCCGACGGAATCGGCAAGCGCGGGCAGCTGCAATTCTACGGCCTTGACCACAACCTGGGTGCAGGGGACGGCGGGCTGTGGGACATGCAAAACCTGACGAGCGACTATTATCCTGTGCTTTCGACGCGCGCAAAGCGCAAAATTTACAAGAATCTTGTCAATCCGGGCGGGCTTTTCGCGTGGGATGCGCTGGCGTGGGTGGAGGGCACGGCCTTCTACTACGGCGGCGTGAAAAAAGGCAACGTGACGGCGGGCGAGAAGCACTTCGCCGCCATCGGGGCCTATATCATCATCCTACCGGACAAGGTGTATTACAACACGGTATCGGGCGAGTTCGGCAGCCTTGAGAGCACGTGGAGCGGCAATAGCCTGACGTTCACGAACGGCAAGCTCTATGAAGAGGCGGCGGAGGCAAACACGATCCGCTGCGCGAATGTCAGGTGGGCGAACTACTTTAAGCCCGGCGACGCGGTGACGATCTCCGGCTGCACGAAGCACACGGAGAACAACAAAACGCCGGTGATCCGCGAGATCGACGGCGACAAGATGTATTTCTATGAAAACGTCTTCAAGCTGGACGGTGACAACGGCACGACAGAGTACACGGAGACGGGAAACTTGACGGTTCGGCGCACGGTGCCGGACTTAGAATACCTGTGTGAGAACGAAAACCGGCTGTGGGGCTGCGACGGCCGGACGATCTACGCAAGCAAGCTCGGCGATCCCTTCAACTGGAACGTGTTCGAGGGCCTTGAGACCGACAGCTACGCCGTGGACACGGGCAGCGCGGGCGACTTCACGGGGTGCGTGAGTTTTCTCGGCTATCCGGTGTTCTTTAAGGAGGACCACATCTACAAGGTGTACGGCAGCATCCCGTCCAACTTTGAGGTGATGGGCTCGGCCACGCTGGGCGTCGCCGAGGGCTGCGGCGGAAGCCTTGCCATTGCGGGCGAGCGGCTGCTGTACCTCTCGTCCTCGGGCGTGATGATCTACTCGGGCGGCATCCCGCAAAGCCTGCACGATGCCTTCGGCATGACGAGGCTGCGGAACGGACGCGCGGGGAGCGACGGCCTCAAGTATTATCTGAGCGCGCAGGACGAGAGCGGGGAGTGGAAGCTCTGCGTCTACGACACGCGCAAGGGCATGTGGCACATCGAGGACAAGACGCACGCGACGCACTTCTGTCGCTATCAGGGGAATACCTATTTCCTGACGGCGGAGGGCGAGATCGCGCTGACGGGCAACATCCTCGACGCGCCGGAGGGCTGCACGGACGAGAAAGACTTCACGTGGTTTGCCGAGACGGGCGACTTCACGGAAAAGGGCTCGAGCCAAAGTACGAGCTACGACGGCGTGAAGAAGAGCATCGCCAAGCTGTGGGTGCGCATCGAGGTCGCGGCGGGGGCCGAAGCAAAGGTGCTGATGCAGTTTGATTCCGACGGAAAGTGGGTGCAGGCCGGGCAAACGCTGAAACCGGAACGAAAGCGCAGCTATTACCTGCCCATCGTGCCGCGGCGCGCGGACCATTACCGCATCCGCATCGAGGGCAAGGGCGAGTGCCGCGTCTATTCGATGGTCCGCGAATACTACGCGGGCAGCGAGCTCAAGAGCACGCGCGGACCACAGTAAAATTCAAGCAGAGAGGAGAAGAAAATGGCGTATACATACGATGACTTTCAAAAGGCGGCGAGCGGCAGCAATGTGAATTTTTCGCAGTACGATCTCGACCTTGCGAAAAAGTACCCTGAGTTCGGCATGAGCGTGCTCGACCTCAAGAAGCAGTACGCAGGCGCGACGACGGCGGAGCAGCGCGCGCTCATCAACGCCAAGGCGAACCAGCTGCGCAGCAGCTACGGCAATTACACTGCCGGCGCGGATGGCAGCCAGTACGTGAGCGACGGCAAGTACGCGCCGAAGATCGACGAGACGCTCGACAAGATCGGCTCGTTCAAGCCGTTTACATACGGCAGCGCACCGAGCTACGAAAACCGCTTCCAGCAGAAGCAGCAGGAGCTTTTGGACGCGGCGCTCAAGCGAGATCCGTTCTCGTGGAGCAAGGAGACAGATCCGCAGTACGGCAGCTACAAAAAGACGTACCTGCGCGAGGGCGAGCGGGCGACGGCGGACGCACTGGCGAAAGCAAGCGCCGCGAGCGGCGGCCGGCCGAGCTCGTTCGCCGTGAACGCGGCGACGCAGGCGGGCGACTACTACGCGACGAAGCTCTCCGACGTGATCCCGACGCTCTATCAGCAGGCATACGAGCGGTATCTCAAGGACTACCAGATGAAGCTGAGCGACCTGAACGCGGTGAACCAGCAGGAGCAGCTGGACTACGCAAAGTATCTCGACCGGCTGAACCAGTTCAACACCGACAGGAACTTCGACTACAACAACTACCTCGGCGAGTACGGACGCTTGCAGGACTACCTCGGCGGTTTGCAGGGGCAGGACAACACGGAGTACAACCGCTATCTCGGCGTGCTGGACGAGATCAAGGAAAAGCAGCAGCAGGACCAGGAGCTCAGCCGGTCGCAGGTCGACGCGATGCTGCAAGTAGGCGTTTCGCCGAGCGCGGGGCTCATTGGCAAGAGCGGGTACGAGAGCGAGTACGTCAAGGCGCTCGAGAACTACTACAAGCAGCAGGCGGCGCAGGCCGCGGCGAAGACGAGCGGCAGAAGCGGCGGGACCACGAGACGGTCCGGCGGGACAAGCGGCGGAAATACGACCGACGGCAACGAAAGCGGGCTCGACTATCAGGGCATTTTCGAGGCGGCGAAAAAGAGCGGCAATCCCAAGAGCTGGCTCGCGCAGAAGGCAAACTACCAGAAATTCGGCTTCACCTCGTCGAGCGGGCTGTATTCGGACTACGAGACGTGGCTGGAAAACGGCGGCGTGTCGAACAGCGGTAAGACGATGGCACAGGGGCCGTTCATTGCGCTGCTGTCCGGCTTCAACACGTCGCTCAAGAACGGCGAGGGCGAGCGAATCCTTTCGACGCTCGACAAGACCTGGCCGATGATGACGAGCGAGCAGAAAGCAGAAATGCAGAAATTGCTCAAGCAGTACGGTTATTCCTACGAGGAGGGCTAAATGGGACGACTTGTTAAGACAACGCCTGCGGCACAGGAGCAGCAGGAAGAAAAGCGCACGGTGGTCGGCACCGGCGCGCACGGTCGGCTTGTAAAAACAGGGGATGTGCAGCGCACATCCCCTGCGGCGAATACGGCGAAGACGCCGACAGCGCAGAGCGTTTATCAAAAAGCACTGGACGAAGCGATGATGAAACGCGCGGCGGCGGATCAGAAAAACAAAGAGCGCGGCCGCAAGAGCTACAATCGCACACACGCGCAGGAGGTGCGCGAGATCACCGGCGACAAGACGAAAAAGAGCATCACGCCGATCATCAAGAGCGCGGCGGCGGGCTATGCGGCGGATATGGTCGGCGCGGCGGACACGCTGCTGCGTGCGCCGAGCGGCCTAAACTACGCGGCGAGCCAGGAGCGCGGAGAGATCGAGGCCTCGAAAAAGAACATCGCCGCCTATACCGAAAAGCTCAAGGCGGCGAAGACCGAGGAGGAGCGCCAGCAGTGGCAGACGCTTATCGACCGCAACAAGCGCCTCATCGAGATTAACAGCAAGGCCGCGGGCGAGCAGGTGAAAAACTATCAGGATGCGACGAGGGGCGCACAGGAGACGCTGCAAGACACCTATCAGAAGTTGCGCAAGACCGCATCCGACAACATGGAGAAAGCGAACGAAGGGCTCACGCCGGTCGGGAAGTATCTCAACAATGTAGGCGTGGCGGGTGCGCAGATGGTCGCCGACGCGACGCTCGGCGGCGGCAGTGCGCTCGGCCCGATGTTCCTGCGCGTGTTCGGCGGAAACTCGCAGGAGGCAGCGGAAGCGACGGACAAGCCCGGCATGAGCGCGGCGGAACAGCTGGACGCGCAGAACCGGGCACTGCTGTACGGCACGGCGAGCGGCGCGGTGAGCATCGCGACGGAGAAGATCAGCAACGTTGCAGCGCCGTTCAAGAAAGCATTCGGCGGCGGCTTCCTCGACAAAGCCATTGACGGCGCGGTCGCCAAGATGAACGGGAATGCGGCGGGGCGGCTCGCCCTGTCGTTCCTGTCCGAGGGCGGCGAGGAGGTCATCGAAGACATCGTACAGCCTGCCTTGCAGACCATTTACAACGGCAAGAGCGCCGGACAGAATTACAGCGAGCTTGACGCGGCGGAGATCCTGAACGACTTTCTTGTCGGCGGCACGCTGGGCCTGCTGGGCAGCGGCGTAGAAGGCATTCAGAAAATGGACGCACGCCTCGCAGCCGAGCGAGCTGCGGCGGAGACGCAGGAGCCGATGACATCGGTGGAAACGACAACGCCGGAAGCGTCTGCGCCGACGGTGCGGCAGCAGGCCGAGCCGACGGTCAAGCAGCAGCCGGTGCAGCGGCAGAACGCCGAACCGGCACCCGCGCCAACCGTCGGGCAGCAGAACACCACGCTCGCACAGCCTGCGGTGACGCCTGAGAGCGCGCAGGGCACGGGTGGGGGTAATTTGACGCCCACGCAGCCGAACGCCGCACAGGGCGTGGCAGAGGGCAAAGCGGACGCCCTGGACGCGGGCGAGCGCGTCGCGCTCGACAAGTACACGACGCAGGAGAACGTACAGCAGGTATCTCAGAAGATCAACGACGGCACGCTGGCCGTGGATGCAGAGCACAATATCTATCGCGTGAATGAGAATCAGCACATCGACCGGCGCGACAGCGCGAGCGTGGGCGAGCGAAACGTGAATGCCTTCCAGTTCGATCACCCCGAGCTGCACAGCTATTACGCGGACGCGGCGGCAGTCCTACAGGAGGAGATGAGCTTTGCCCAAAAGGGCGGCGAGCTCATCCGCCGGACGAGCCGCGAGGCGGGCGACGACGAATACATCCGCACCAAGCGCGGCGTGAGCGAGCGCATCGCACGGCTGCTGGATGACGAGGGCGTGCGCTACGACAACATCGACCGCTCGCTCGACGCGATCATCCACAACCACGGGCAGGAAAACTTCGCGGCGGCGAAGCGCGTGGAGCTGCTGCTGGACGACATGCTGACAAACGGCTATACGGATATCCACGGGCAGCACATTGCACCGAACGAAGCATACATTGCAGCAAAGAAAGCCATCCCCGGCGCGGACATGAGCGAGCGGACACACGAAGAGCTCCCGATCTATGACATGCCGGAGGGGCAGAACGGAGGAATTGACAATGCAGGACAAGAAACACGGAACGATACCGCGGGGGCTGAGCTTGCCGACGCTGGAGAAAGAGGCGGCGTATCTGAGCGAAGCGGACGACGGGACGCTGGTGCGCGTACCGGAGAGCAAGGCGGACGCCTGGGCCGCGGCGGATCACAGCGCGCCGCTGAACAAAGCGGAGCAGCGATTGAAAGACAGAATCTTGCAAGAAATTTACGGCTCGAACCGGTAAGCTCCGCCGAGTTGGGCGTTCGCGCCGGAACCGACACCAAGAGCGTAACGGTGCTGCCGGAGAGCGCGTGGGACACAAAATTGCAGGAAACGGCGCAGCGCATCCGGCGTGAGACCGGCAAAACGCCGGTGTTCGTGCTCGGTTCGATCCCCGTGCGCGGGAGAGATCGCGTGATGCGCGTGCGAGGCGTGTGGGCGGGCGGACAGATCATCGTACAGGCCGACCACATGAGCGTGAGCCCCGAGCAGATCGCAAGCCACGAAATTTTCCACGAGTACGCGGACCAGAATCCGGGGCTTATTCAGGCGGTGGAGCGGTCGATCCGTGAGAAGTACAGCGACAAGGAATTCGACGGCATCGTCGAATCGTATATCCGCAACCTGCGCGGCATCATCGACATTGACGAGAACGCGGCGGACTACGAGGTCGAGCAAGCGCTGCTGGACGTCAAGAATGAAATTCTTGCCGACGCCTATGCCGGTATCAACGCCTTCGGCGAAAAGGCCGGAAAGTATCAGGAGGATGTGCAGCAGACGCTTGATGAGCGCGGCATCGTGGACACGGGCCGCGAGACCGCGGCGGCGACGGAACGCAGGACGGGGCCGCCGGAGAAATATTCTTACGCGGGCCGCAATGCCGAGAATGCAGACCTTGACGCGCTGCACGAGGCTGAGCGCTACGAGATGCAGGGCGCGGACGCTGAGACGATCCGGCAGAAAACGGGCTGGTTCCGCGGCGCGGACGGCAAGTGGAGATGGGAGATTGACGACAGCGGTATAAAGCTGCGCACAGACGCAGCAGACATCTCCAACTACACCACGCTGGGCGAGCTGGTGGACGCACCGGCGCTGTTCGCCACCTATCCGGACATGAAAGATATGGATGTAACGTTCCAGACGCTTGAGCGCGGGCAGAACGGCGGGTATAACCGCAGGTTCGACAGCATTGAACTGAGCCGCGACCTGAAAAACAGACCGGAGGCGCTGCTGAATTCCCTCATTCACGAGGTACAGCACGCCATTCAGCAAAGAGAGGGCTTCACACCCGGGGCAAATCTGAAATACTGGAACAGAAAACTCGAGGAGGGATATGACGGCAGGGACGCCGAAACCAGACGCGAAGGCGCGCGGCTGCGCGAGCAGTATGAGCAGATGAAGGCAAACGACCCCGAGTTTATGCGCAGCATGGAAGAACTGAACGCCATGGCGCCGACGGTGCCGCGCGGGAAAGTCGACATGGACACATGGGAGCAGGTCGAGCCGGATCCGCCGGAATGGGTGCGCTTCGACGAAAGGCGCGACCAACTGGAAGAAAAATACGGCGACCGCGTGTGGGATTATTTCAGCCTGCGCGACAGCATTGATAGAAACGCGAGGGACAGCAGACTGCCGGGAGACCTCTACCGCGATACGGCGGGCGAGATCGAGGCGCGGGACGCTGCCGCGCGGCGCGGCCTGACGGCGGAGGAACGCAGAGGGCGCAAGCCGGACACCGGCAACGAGAACACGGTGTTCGCGGACGGCGGGGTGAGCTACAGCATCGCTAACACGCGGGATATGCCGTGGAAAGATCAGGTGCGAGGCTATTTCAGCAATGACGGAACGATTAAAAGCAGTGATTCGCTCTATCTTGGTGAGAGCAGTGTAGAAGGCGTAGACAATGCGCCGATGTACATTCCGACGAGCGTTATCACAAAGGCGATTCGGCCGCCGAAGGGCAGCAGAAGCGCACATGCGCTGTCGCAAAAAAATATTCTGAATCTGCAAGAGGGCATAAAAAATGCGCCGGTCGTCATCGACAATCCGGCGCGGAACAGCATCGTTTATGTGACAGCGGATCAGGATTCCGCAGGGAATTACATCATAGCTGCGCTTGACAAAAGCAACGACCTTTACGGCGAAACCGCCCACAAGGTCACGTCTATTCACGGGCGCGAGAACATCGCGGCGATGCTCGAAAAGCTCAGCGATGAGGCAACGATTTTCGTAAAAAACGAAAACAAGCTCAACCGAATGCTGCCTGGCAACCAGATATTAAAGTCTCTGGCGCTGCGGGCAAAGGTTGAACTTGATGATAACAGTGTATCAGGCCGCGGCGAAAATGTCAAGTCACCGACGCTGGGTGACGAGATTCGCAGGCAGATCATGGGCGAAGAGACGGAACCGTTCAAGACCGGAGAATCGTCCGCAAAGGACGTCGATACCGGCGGCGCCGCCTCTTCTGCGGAAAGTGTATCTGAAAACGGCGGGAACGTCAAGCCGAAGACGCTGGGCGACGAAATCCGGCGGCAGATGAAAGAGAAGTTCTCTATCGACGACACGGAAGAGGACCTGCTTGCACAGCAGGACGAGGCCGACCGGCGCAAGCGGGAGGCCAGAGAGGCCGAAGACGAAAAGCTCGCCGACCGCGCGCTGAAAGAGGATCAGAGGCGCCAGCGCCAGGAGGCGAAAGAGGAAGAGAAGCGCCAGCGCCAGCAGGAAAGCACCTATGCCAAGGCAGAGCGCGATGCCAAGCGCGAAGATGCGGGGAACCTAAAACCGGTGCGAAAGGTGACAAAGCCCACCGAGGAGAGCAAGCCCACCATCGCAAAGCGCGACCTGCAAAAAGCGATACTGGACACTTTCTCGGTGCCGGCGGAGGACAGAGACGCGCTGAGAACGACCATCGACCGATACGCTGACAGCGTCATCAAGAACGGAAAGCTGACCGAGAAGGAGCGCGACGCGTTCTTCGATAAGATGTATGAATCCGGCATCATCAAAGCGACGGCGGATGAAACGATGCGGTCAATGGGGCAGTACGTGGCCCACAGAAAGATATACGTCCCGGCAGAGGTCAAGGCGCTTTTTGGCCAAGACTGGAACGGCTTCCGCAAGAGAGCGTACGCGGCAGACGTTTACCTCACGAACGACAAGAGCGCTATCGGCGTGGACGCATTCAATGCTGAGCTCTCCGAGCAGCTGCCGACGGTTTTCGACAGGAACGAGACCGACGGCAAGCAGGTCCTTGAGCGCATCGTGCAGATGGCCGAAGAAGGACAGGCCGAGCGCGTGAGCCTGAGCGATTACATTGCAGAAATTGCCGGAAAGGACAGCGTCAGAGGCGAGCAGCTATACCGGGGGCTTGAGCAGAAAATGGACAATGCGCTGCAAACCTTCGCGGAAAAGGCCGACCTCGAGATCAAGCTCCGCGACCGCACGAACATGAAGCTCGCGCAGCAACGAGAACAGTTCAACCAGCGGCAGCAGGAACAGCGGGCACAGCAGAAAGAATGGGAATCAGAGGCAAAAGCGAAAAAGCAGGCCGAAAACGAGGAACGGGAGCGCAAGGCCCGCGAGCGCGATTTGATCCGCGAGGCAAAAGCACGGGAACGCCGCACCGAGGCAGCACGCCGGAGGAGGGAAAACCGCGAGCTGCGCGAGATGCAGCAGAAGACACTCAAACAACTGCAATGGCTGAGCAAGAACCGCAACCGCGCGCCGGAGGCACTGAAAGAGAGATGGGACGACGTGCTCGGCGACATCGACATCTACGCCATCAGCGCGGCGGATGAGCTGCATTGGAGCGACAAATATAAGGCGACATGGCGCAGCCTGGGCGAGATGTACAAGAGGGCGGAGAAAGAGGACCCGAACTTCCTGCCGAGCGAAGATTTGAAGCACATCGTCGCCCGGCTTGACAACGACAAGATCGGCGACATGGACATCGACACCCTCACCGACCTCTACAAGGCAGCGGTCGGCCTGCGGACGGAATTCTATAACCGAAATAATGTGCTGAACGATGACATGGGACGCATGTTTCAGGAGGTCTACACAGACGCGACGCGGGAGCTGCGCAGTGCGCCGAAGGGAAAAAAGGACAAGAGCAAGCCTGGGGAACTCTTCGACGAGCTCATCAACGACCAACAGCTGAGCCCGATGAACGTCTTACAGCGCATGGGCGGCTGGAATCCGAACGGCGCGTTCTACTCCATGGCGAAGCAGCTGGAAAGCGGCGAGCGCGACGTTCGCGACTACACTGTAAAGGCGAACCGCCTGTTAGAAAACTTCCTGAATGAACATCAGGACTGGGTGAAAAAAGCGGACGGCCAGGGCAAGGATGCTGTCTGGTACGAGCTGGAATTGCCGGAGCTTGTGGAGCTGCGCATGGGAGACAAGCCGATCTTCGGCGAGACGGTGAAAGTCTACATGACGCCCGCGCAGAAGGTACACCTGTATCTTGAAAGCAAGAACTACGCGAATTTGCAGCACATGGCGGGCGGCAGAACGTTTGTTGACAAGGATCTGTACAGCAAGGGCAAGCGTGCCGAGGCGCTGGCGGGCGGAAAGACGGTCAAGCTCGCACCGGAGACGGTGAAGAAAATCGTGAGCGACCTGACGCCGGAGGAAGCGGAGCTCGCGAAGATCCTCGGGGATTATTACAACGACTTTGCGCCAAAGGCGATCAACAAGGTATCGAACACGCTGCTCGGCTACGACAAGGCCATCACAAAGAACTACGCGCCGATCTTTTCCAACCAGAATTACACGAAGAGCGAATTCGGCAAGTTTGATGTGACGGCGGAAGGCGTCGGCCACTTGAAGCCGCGCGAATACTCCAAAAACCCGAGCTACAACATCAGCGCTTTTGACGCCTTCGAGCGGCACGTCGACCAGACGGCGCGCTATACCGGTATGGCTATCCCGACGCGCAACATGAACACACTGATGAACTGGGGCGGGATCGACAGCAGCATGAAGAACACCATCGCTCACGAGTGGGGCGATGCGGCGAACAAGTACATCACGGACCTTGTGACGGACATGCAGGGCGGCAAGACTGAGAATAAGGCTTGGACGGACAAGCTGACGGACAAGGCGTTCAGCAACTACATTTCCGCTGTATTCGGCTTCAATCCGAGCATCGTACTCAAGCAGCTGGGCAGCATCCCGATGGGCAGCGCCTACCTCGGCGCGAAGAATTTTCCGTCGGTCAAGCAGATCCGCAGCATCGACAAAGACCTCATCAGCAAGTACACGCAAGAACTGCAATGGCGCACGATGGGCTATTCGATGCCGGAGACCAAACAGCTAAAGGACAATCCCAACTGGACCGAGACGAACAGATTTACGAACTTCGCATTCGGCGGCGGCGCAATCACCGCCATGGATGGCTGGGCCGCGTCCGTGCTGTGGCCGCAGGCCGAGAACAAGGTGCGCCGCGAGCACCCAAACCTGGAAGTCGGAACGAAAGAGCAAATCGACACCGGCGAAAGCCCGTTCTATCAGGAGGTCGCCAGGGAATTTAACGACGCCGTGGTTCGCAGTCAGTCTACCTCTGACATCATCCACCAGGGCACGCTGCGCAGGAGCAAGAGCGCCATCGCGAGAGCCTTTACGCTATTCAAGTCAGACTCGGCCCAGACCTACAACGCCATCCGGCAGAAATACGGCGAGCTGCAATTCTACAAGAACAGCGGCGCGAACGAGGAGACGGTCAAGAAGGCAAAGGAGAGCCTCGGCGAGGCTGTGACAGCGGCAATCGTCAACGCCGTGTGGAGCCAGACGGTGACGTTTATGATCGCGGCGCTGAAAAACGGCGCAAAGCGCTACCGCGACGATGATGACGAGCTGACGGTCGAAAGCGTACTCAAGGAGTACGGCACGGGCCTTGTCGGGGGCCTTGCGGGCGTGATGGCAGGCGGTGAGGAGCTGGCTGACATCTTCGGCAATATGCTCTCCGGCGATCAATGGTACCGCATCGAGACGCCGGGGCTTGAGCAGCTGGACGATTTGATTGAGGGAATCATTAAACGCGGCGGGTCGCTCAAAAAACATGGCGACGAGATGATCGACATCCTGAAAAACGGCGGAGACCTCGGTGAATACATGCGCCGTGAAGGGAATGACCTTGTCGGCTGGCTCAAGGACGTTGCGAAAGATATCGCGACATACGGCTACGGAATCCCGGCGAATAATGTGGAAGCGTACCTGCTGGGCATTGTGCGGTCGATCTCGCCGGAGGCGGCGGCCGCCTACGAGGACGCGGCGGCACGCGTGGAGAAAAGCGATTTGTCGCACGCACACGGGCGGACGCTCAAGGTGAAGACGCGCGACCTGCTGAAAGACCGGACCGGCAGCGGCAAAAGGGCGACGGCGGACGCTGTGGCGAGCCTGTACGACGACGGCTATACCGGCGCGCTGCCGAGTGCAACGCCGAACTCAGTGACGATCGACGGCGAGACACATAAGCTGAGCGCCTATCAGACGCAGGTATATGAGAAAGCGTGGCGCAAGGCTGTCGGTGGGGCGCTGGACGAAATGGTGACGCTGAACGCCTTCCGTAACGCCAGCAAAGAGACGCGGGAGAAGATGCTGAACAAGCTCTACACCTACGCCGGAGACGTAGCAAAGGCGGCGGCATTCAGCGAGTACGAGCCGAAGAAGTCCACGCAGCAGATCAGCGAATCGGCAAAGCACGGACTGACCGTTGCGGTGCAGATCGTGAGCGAGCTCGCGGACGAGGATGCGCCGAAAGGCCTGAGCCTGCCGACGCTGGACGACTGAGGGTATAAGGAAAGATCGGGGCCGAGGGGCCCCGATCTTTTACTCGTTATTGATTTATTTGCAGTAGGGGAGAAATACCGGTGTATACGTATTGCCGCTTTCGTCAACAAGGTCCAGACCGCTCCATTTTTCATTAGTCTCATAGGCCTGAACCAAATCTTTAGGAACATAGAATTTGAGTTTGGAATTCACACAAGCGGGCCAGCCGTGGATGCTGCACGAAATATCGAGGTAACACGCAATAACCTCGTCAGACGGGATGCAAATAGAAAGAACATCCGTCATTCTCTGCGGCAGACGGATTCGTTCGATATCGGTGGGGAGAACGATATTTTTTGCCGGGATGCGAAGCTCCTCAATCCAGTCTAACCGAAAAGGATAGTCTGCAAGGCAAACGGAAGAGAAGTCCATGTAGTCGAAAAAGAGCGGGAACGCAGCGTCTATGAGGTCACCGCCGACTAAACACAAATTCAAAATGCGCACCTTTTCTATGTGCTTGGGGTACCGCTCTGCTGCTTCGAACAAAGCTCTTCGAAAGGCGTTGTTTGAATAGCTTGCGTCTTTCGTGAATTCGATTTCGACGCAGCCGGAGGAATTGACGCTGGGGCTCACGTAGCGAAAATAACCGCCCGGGCAGTCTTTTATGCGGTACAGCCGGAAAATTCTGCCATAAGTAGGGCTGCTATCATCCCATACACTCCGGAACAGCATTAGCAACAAGGCGTAGAAAGCGATGACAACGATACCGTTGACGATTTGGGGCAGGTCAATATCAAGAAAAGCGCAGGTTATCCCCCAAGCGAAAGGGACGCCCTCTAAAGCGGAAAA
>ERZ1106935.1782-NODE-1782-length-17167-cov-51.611501_pt1 | contig 17167 bp, 19 predicted proteins | sample MGYA00403666_ERZ1106935 | MGnify/ENA primary metagenome ERZ1106935 (study PRJEB35170, sample SAMEA104062452) | human gut metagenome | biome: human gut; feature: human-associated habitat; material: faeces | place: Denmark | collected 2012-11-20 ... | reverse complement strand
GCTTATTTATGAGATTTGTGGAGATGTTCTTGTTTTGATGCTTTATCGCCTTGGTCCACATTCTGAGCTGTTTAAGAAATAAGTACAAATCGGAAGTTGTGGAGGAGTGCAATGAATAAAATTGGTACAAAAATAATAGATACAGAACGTTGTATATTGAGAAGAATTGTTCCAGACGATTATCAAATGATGTATGAAAACTGGGCAAAATACGAAGAAGTTTGCAGGTACTTTCCGTTCAATCCCGTAACGGATATGGAAATATATAAAGAAAAGGTACATAAATGGGCAGATAATTATGAATCTGATACATATTTTCATTGGGTAATTGAATGGAAAGAAAATCATGATTTGATTGGAACGATTAATTTGGGAAATGTTGAAGAATCATGTTTTATGTCAGATACATGCTATATGCTTTCGCCACAGTATTGGGGACAAGGTATAATGACGGAAGTGCTTCAAGCTGTACTAAAATATGCATTTGATGAGATTGAATTAAATCGTGTTCAGGCAGAAGTGTTTGATGGAAATGTTGCATCTGTACATGTATTAACAAAGTGTGGAATGCGGTTTGAAGGAATTGCTAGACAAAAGTATTACAAAAAGGACACGTTTATTGACACTGCGCAGTATGCAGTTCTTAAGAGTGATTTCAAAGAGTAAACCCCAATTTAACAACACAGGTGAAACTTCCAGTTTGACGGAGTAATGGATATGAAAATCAGAGAAGTGAATGAAAATAAAAAGCAGTTTATATCATTATTGCTATTAGCTGATGAACAGGAGAGCATGGTTGATCGCTATCTTGAAAAAGGTAATATGTATGTACTTGAAGATGGTAATGTAAAAGCTGAATGTGTTGTCACCGATGAAGGTAACGCAATACTTGAAATCAAGAATATCGCAGTCGATCCAGAAAATCAGGGAAAGGGCTATGGGAAAGCACTAATTGATTTTCTTGCCAGTAAATATGCAGATGAATATTCTGTTTTGCAAGTTGGAACAGGTGACAGCCCGTTGACCGTACCATTTTATGAAGAATGCGGATTTGTCCGTTCTCATAATATTCCGAATTTCTTTACGGACAATTATGACCACCCAATTTATGAGTGTGGTGTACAGTTAATAGATATGGTATATTTGCAAAGATGTTTATAACTTCCTGTTTGTAAATCTCAATAGAATAGCAATTTATTAGCATCGGTCGGAGAAATCTGATCGGTGCTTTCTTTATGCTCGGCAGAAATGCCGGGCAATTTTTATGCCCATTTTTCAGAGATGAGGTGCGTTATGGCGGGAAGTAGAATTAAGGGTATCACGGTCGAGATCGGTGGCGATACTACCAAGCTTCAGAGTGCCTTAAAGGGTGTCAATTCAGAAATCAAGAATACGCAGAGTCAGCTCAAGGATGTCGAGAAGCTCCTGAAACTGGATCCAGGCAATACTGAGCTACTTGCCCAGAAGCAGAACTGTCCTCTCTTTATCATCGACAAGATAATACACAATAAAGTTGTCTACCGGAAGCTGATGCATTTTCATCGAATGCCAAGGCTCCCATTCAACTAACGTATAACGAGCTGGCATAAAATCCAATGAACGAACTTCCTTTCGTATGCGCCCCAGCTGAGCTGCGGCTGTCTCCGGAACAAGAAGTTCATTCGCAATATACGAATAGATTTTACGTAAATCACCAAGTGCATCTACAGAATAGCCGACATTATAGCTATCCGTCATATGCCAAACTCCTTTGCAAGTACCGCGTCGACTTCATCTGCAGAATATACCTTTCCTTCTTTGATGGAATCAACACCCTTCTGGAGTTCTGCATCAAGTTCTTCTCTGGTCATTGCACCAACAGCTAATGGCTTAGAAGAAGGAAGTTTCAATTCAAACGGCATACCTTTTTTCAGTACGATCTGGCTATAAAGCATCTGAATTGCACTGGATGGAGAAATGCCAAGCTGAGAAAGAATACTCTCAGCATTGTCCTTGAGATTCGTATCTATTCTTGCATAAACAGCGGATGTATTTGCCATAGTATCGCCTCCCTTTTCTTTATTATGTTCGCTTTTGCTTGCAATTGCAAGCATTTGCGCAAATTATTTTGTAACGTAACTTTGAATTTTATACGCCTCTTAAGGCAGAAAGGAATATTTATGGGATTTTTATCGGGGCTATTTCATTCCAGAGACAAGCCCACCAATAGCACCAATGGCAGCTCCTATCGTTTTCTCTTTGGTGGAAGCAACTCTGACAAAGCCGTCAATGAACGAAGTGCCATGCAAATGACTACAGTCTATGCCTGCGTCAGGATTCTTTCGGGGTCCATTGCAGGACTGCCAGTCCATATTTATAAGTATAAGTATCATTCCTGTTCCATTCCGGATAGGAAAGGATAAGATCAGTATCACTATAATCAGTATCGTTATTATCAGTATTGTTACATCAAAGAAATAGGGCTGACCTGTTACAGTCAGCCCTAAGTAAAAATTCTATATTCTGTTAGCAAAAAATCAGTTTTGCATTAACGTCTTGCGCCATAGCTGCACTGCTTGAGTGCACTCTTAGCCACAAGTTCGCTTCCGTCATAGACCAACACGCGGGCTTTGTAGTAATATTTTCTGCCCTTCGCGCCCTTGGTGCTGATAAAGCTGTTCTTGCTGCTTGTCTTGCGCAGCTTGTAGCCTGCGTCCTTCTTCGTCGAGCGATAGAACTGGTACTTGACCGTGTAGCCCAGCGACTTGATGTCGGAGATCATGGTCTTGCTGCTCTTGGCTGCGACCTGTACCTTGACGGATTTCTTGCTCGTCTTAGTGGTGGTCACTTTGAACTTCGCGCTCTGCATCAGTTCTTTGACGTGGGCGGCGTTCTGTTCTTTAATTAACCGCTCTGCTTCGTCTTTGTCGACGACTGCGAAGGTCGAGAAGCGGGTCGTCGTGAAGCGAATGTAATCTTCTGCGCCGATCTTCTCTACGCTGTGGTTCAGGATCTCGCAGAGACCGTTGTCGTCGATGTAGATCACGAGGATGTCTTTGCCTTTGAGCTTATCCGGCATCGGCAGAGCCACATAAGCCTTGCCGCCTTCAAATTGATGCAGGTGTTTTTCGCCAATCTTCGCGACAAGGTCGAAGATCGTGCCGTTCTTGCCGACGATCTTCTCCGCCGGTTTCTGCGTTTCCTTGAGCTGGATGTTTTCGCCCACCACGATGGTTACGGTGTCACCATTGGCTGCGCCTGCAATCGTTTCTAAAGTCTTGTTGTCGAGGACGACTTCGCCGTTGTCGGTCTTGATGACAAGGTCGGCGTTCGTGTCCTTGGCGATCGCGTTGACGGTCGCCTTTGGCAGCTCGACTTCGGTTGCTTTCACGCTGTCCGCCGCGCCTGTGCTGCCTGCGCCGCTGCCGTTATTCGCGTCACTGGACTTCACAGTGATCTCGATCGTATCGGACTTATTGGAAACCGCCTGATCGAGCAGTTTGTCACCGAGGTCTTTGGAAACGCTGGCTGTGGTCTTGGAAACATCCTGACCCTGCTCGTTCTTGGTCGTTTCGGTCGTCGTATTCTTGACGGTCGTCTTGGTTGTTGTAGTTGTGTCGGTTTCCGCACCCGGCTTGGAGGTCGTATTGTCCTTCGTGTCTTCTTTGACTGTGATGACATCCGCATCATCCGGTGTCGGAGCCGGGGCTGCGCCACCGCCGCCACCACTGGATGCTCCGCCACCACCACCGGATGCTCCGCCGCCGCCGGAAGGCTGGTTGGAAACGGTCACAGTCAAACTTTGTTCTGCCACATCTGCGTACTCTGCGTTTCCCTGCACCTTATACCAAACAGTGTATTTCCCCACGTTTTTCGCTGTGGGGATCTGCTCGCTCCATTTGGAATCGTCAAGCCGGTAGAGCATCGTGCCGCCAGTGGTCTTGCCTGCTGTAACCAGCGCCTGTTCTGTACCATTATAGGTCAGGGCGTTTGCCGTAGGTGCCGTAACAGTGGGGACAAGCTTGTCGGTCGCATTGACATTGACGGTCAGCGTGATGTCCTCATAGTTCGTGCTCTTGATTACCACGGTCACTGTGCCCACAGAGCCGGTGGTTTTCACGTCATTTTTCTGAATGGGCAGGGTCAGCTTGCCGTTTTCCACCTTTGCGCCGCTGGTGTAGTAGCCGCCATCCAGTTTGATTTCGCTGATCTCATAGGTGGGTGCACCGTACTCTTTGGGCGTTTCCAGCGGGGGCAGAGTGGGGAGCGTCACAGTGTAGGTCTTTTCGTGGCCGTTTACAATGGTCAGCGCGGTTTCCTTAGTAAAGTCAGGCGCAGCGGCCTTGGTGATGTTTCCAGTCGTGGGGAAGCTGCTCTGCTCCAGGGCGTAATTCTTCGCGGTCTGCCCCATCAGGGTCACTGTGGCAGTGATGTTCTTGCCGTTGCCCACACTGGCATCGTTAAAGCTGGCGGTCACGGTGTAGTCTGTGCCTCGGTTCAAGGTCATGTTGTCGAAGATCACGCTGGTGGGTTCCACGGTTGTCGTGCCGTCGTAGATCTTGTCCGCACACGCTACCTTGGTGATCGTCAGCGGCTTCTGCCCAATACTGACCGCCACGCTGGCGGGTGCGGTATCGTTGTGGTTTGCATCGCCAATCACCCGATACCACACGGTATACGTTCCGGCATCGGTGCCGGTAGGGATGACCGGGCTGTATGTACCGTTCTCGGTCAGGCTGTACTGCATGGTGCCGCCGCTGGTCACGCTGCCCGCGGTAATGAGCGCCTGCTCCTGGCCGGTATAGGTCAGGTTTTCCTGCGCTGTGGGAGGCGTGATGAGGCTTGACCTGATGTCGGCCTTTTGTACCGTTACAACAATATCCTGGCTCATTTTCTTGTAGCCGTCGCAGGTGGCGGAAAAGCGGAAGGTATGATTGCCTGCGGACAGCTTTTGTTCGGCGAGATTAAATTGATTCTTTGTTGTCGCGCTGCCAACTGCTGTCTCTTTGCCGTCCTCCACCTTGTACCACTGGAAGTTCACAACGCCTGTGCCGGGTTCCTTCTTTACATTGACAAGAAGCGTCCCCGTACCGCCATAAGTCATGCTCATCTTGGTCAGATAGTCCATGCTCTTGATGGTGATCTTGGCCATAGAAACATTGGTCAGCTCCGTACCGCTAAGGTCGCTGATCCAGGTACTGCCGCTCTTAAAAGCGTAGCCCTCCGGCAGGAGGAATGCCAGCGTGACATCTCCGGTGACGGTCAGCTTTGCCGCCGTCTTACCGTTCAGATTCAGCTTGAGCGGGCTGCTGATGGTGATCTCGCCTGCATTTGCCAGCAGCTTCACCGTACCGCCGTTGGCTGCGGCGATGGCGGCATCTGCCGTCAGATAGTAGGAAATGCTGCCGTCCTTCTTTGTCACCGCAGCGGCATAGCCGCAGTAGGGGCAAACTTTCCCGCCGGAAGAGTCATCCGGGTGGCTGCACTTCACAACGGTTACGGCAGTATTCTCCTTCATCTCCGACAGCTTGAGCAATGCGCCGCCTTGCTTCTGATAGGCATAGCCCGCTGCCAGCAGGGACTGATAATCTGCGCCATTCCCGATTTTGATGCTGCCAAAGAAGCCGCCGGACAGGGTCACTGGAATACCCTCGAGCGCACCCAATTCCAGCAGATCCGCGCTGCCGCCGGACATGGTCAGCGCTCCCTCCGTGTAGATGCCGCCGGGGAAGGTGCCGCTCGTTACCACAGCTTCGTTCCCGGTACAAATGGAAAGCCCAGTTCCACCAGAACCAGTTCCGCCGCCTACGCTGCCCTCCAGGGTGACATTGTCCAGCGTCAGCTTTGCGCCTGTGGGGCTAAATTTTCCAACTTCCACCGCGACAGCGGGCTTGCTGGTGCAGGTGCTTAGCACCTTGCCGTTTATGATGGCTACATTGGAGCCCAGGATGCGTAGAAGCGCCTTCTCAGCGGATTTACTCAGGGTGTGTCCATTCAAGTTCAGTACAATATTTTTGCTGATCTCGATAGGCTCTGCGTTCTCGATCTCCAAAGGCCCCCGCAGCGTGATCGTGTCACCGTCCTGCGCGGCATTCAGCGCGTTTTCCAGACTGGTGTATCGTTTGCCGCCGATTTCAAATGCCTCCACCAGCGCTTTGCAGAAGGTGCAGTAACCAGCGTTGTCCACCTTGCCCTCATGGTCGCAGACTCTGCCGCAGACACATTTGCCATTCTGATATTGGCAGGTATGCTCGACCACTTTGACGCTTCTACTCTGGATGCTTACTTCGGAAACATTCAAAATTTCACTGTCATCAGTGCCTGCAAAGGCATATCCATCCGCCAGCAGATCCAGAGCACGCTCACCAGGTTCTACATCGATTCCATATTGGAACGTGCCGCCCTGGAGCTGGGTTTTCCCGTGGAACGCAACCTGTTGCTCAAACACGCAGCTGCCCTTTACCGTCAGGGTACACCAGTTAGAAAAGACGCTCTCGCCTGTTGTAACGCTGTCTAATATCAACACCGCGGGGGCGCTGGTTTCAATGCTATCTATCGTGCCGTTTTTGATGGTAACGCTCTTGTACGGGAAATTTTGCAGATCCAGCGTCTTGACCTTGTGGCCCTGCAGGTCCAGCGTAACGTCCATTTTGTTCGCCGGCTCGCTGCCCCCCGCTTTCAAGGTTGCGTTAGTATCCCGCACAAAATAAAAGGTTCCGCCGGAGAACAGAATGAACCCAACCTCAGAGTTATCGCCTTCAAACGTATAGGGGATACCGTTGCGAATAAAGAGCACATCCTTGCTGCACGGTTCGCCGCACTGTTGGCATTTGCCCTCGTTGGTGTATTTTTCATGGGTGCAGGTGTTAAGGGTAACAGGGACAGTGTTTGTATCTAGGGTATAGCCCTGATAGGACAGCTTGCAGTAGACCTGGCCGCTGTACTCCCAGTTCTTGCCCGCCGTTGTGGTCAGGTCGGATGTGGTCAGGGTGATTCTATTACTGCCCCCGCCTGTACCTGTAAATTCTTTTCCGTTCACATACCACTGATAGGTGATATTACCCTCCGAACCGCTTTCCAGTTGGGCCCTTACCCAGACATCCGCCTTAAATTGCCCATCGCCTTTCTTATAGCTGACCTGCGGCTGCGTTCTTATGGTAATGGGGTTTCTGGGCGCGGCGGCGACGGTGACCGTTGCGGTGGCGGTCGCCTTGGCAGGAGTGGCACCTGCTTCGCCGTCTGCGGTCAGCTTCAGCTTATAGCGGCCCTCCTTGACGGTGTTGTCGGCGGTAACGGTGATGGTCTGGTTGTCAGCGGATTTTTCCGCCGTCAGACCGGGGTGTGCGCCCACCCAGTCCACTTGCAGGTTTTCCATCTTGACCTTGCTGCCAGTCACGGAGAAGGTCGCCGTCTGACTACCTAAGCTTTCCTGTAGGGTTCCCTGCTGCGCGCCGACGGTCAGGCTTGCGCGGGGTCCCATCTTGGCGATGTAGATGGTCTTGACTTCATCCTCTCTTGTTGTATCGTCCGCTGTGCCGACCGACATATCGTCTGTGTTTGCATTCTGTTCGTCCGAATACAGAATAGTCAGGCTGGGGTCGATGCTTCGGGCTGTTCCCTTACGACTCCATATCGCACCATATTTTCCGGTGGCGTAAAGGGTTCCTCCGTTCATGGTCAGGGATGCAGCCACAATACCGTAACCGGAATTTAGATTCAGCGTTCCATTCTCAATCACGATGGATTTGGCGTACAAGCCGTACAAACCGCCGTTGGTGGTTATCTTTGCCCCGCCTTTTATGGTAAGCGTCCCGCCGGCGGCGTCGCTCCAACTGCCGTCCTCAATACCATTTTTCCCTTTAGGAACATTGACCGTCAGACTGCCGCTTCCCTGAATGGTCAGACTGTGGGAATACATATTCAGAGCGGCGGTATATGAGGTCTCGGTAATCGTAATGGTATTCTCGCCTTTCAGCGTGATTGTTGTGTCGCCATTCACTATCACCGGGGTAGTTATGTTTTTGTTCTCCCAGGTAACATTGCCGGAGATGGTTTCTTCAGTGCTTGCCGCAGCTGCCATCAAAGGCAGCTCCGCCTCTTTTCCAAGGCAGGCAGAGAGGTCTGCATTTTCCGCAGCGCAGACCGGACAGTCGGGATTGACCGCCTCCTGCTCACAGTGGGTTTCGCAGATGCACTCCGCCGAAGCATTCCCGGACACGGTGGACCCATCAGTTTCCACCGCAGATGCCGGAACTCCCGGCATCGTAAAAATCATTGCCGCCGCCAGTAAAAATGCGGCCGGCCGTTTCCATTTCCATTTCCATATCATTTTATTCATCCTCCTCACGTTGTTCGTTCCTTCTCGTTGCTTTCTGAAGCAGCTGGGATACTGCCTCCCGCAGCTGATATTCCGTCACAGGCTTCACCAAAAAGGTGTCCGTCTGCATCCTGCGGCTTTGGGGTTCAAATTCTGCCTGGTCGCTGATCCACAGAAGCGGGACATCCCTGCTGTAGCCTCGTATGCTCATGCAGAAATTCATCCCTCTGGCTCCGTCCTCCATGACCACCACAGCATCATAAGGCCCATCCCGCTGCATGGCATAGGTACAAAATACGCCGTTATCAAAGCGGTCTACTTTGCCCAGCTTCATCAGCAAAGCGGTTTCTTTTTCTTTCTGGCTATAACTGCATAGCGCAATTCGCATGTTCGTACCTCCATTTCGTGATGGGTTTTATCGCCTCATATAGCTCCTGATCACTACAATCTATGGAGAGGAATGCCGGGATATGAAGCTGATACGCGATCAGGGCGAAGTTTTCATCATCACTCCACCAGACAAGCGGTACTTCCGGTGCCAGCTGCTTTGCCTGAATGGCAGCCTCCAATCCCCTTGCCCCGGTCATTGCGATGACAACCGCATGGTAGCGGCTCCGCCGCAGCGCCTGAGATAGCTGCTTCTCATTCCATAGCTCGTCGATGACAAGCTGTCCGTCCCCTTCAAAAAGGGAGCGCAGCCTGCTTTCAAACCATTCCACATTTCTTAGCTCCGTACAAAGTGCGATTTTCATGCTGAGCCTCCTTTCCTGAAAAGAAAAATAAAAAAACCAGACCTTCTCATCGGAAAGTCTGGTAGTATAATTAGAGTAGCATCTTGTCAAGAGAAATGCAACCAACTTTGTTTAAGACGCAGGTTTCCTGTTTAAGACGCAAGTTTTTTCCTGCGGTTTTATGTTATACTCATATTGGATTATTGTGCAAAGGAGATGGTACGATGCAGATTGCGATTGTGGATGACAGAGCAGAGGACAGAGAAGAACTGTCTGCCTGCCTGGAAAATTATATGAAAAAGCATCAGCTGGACTACACGCTGACAGAATTTGAGGACGGAGAGAATTTTCTGAAAGCTGCCGCCCAGGTCAATTTTCAGCTTGTCTTTATGGACATCTATATGGAGAACATGGATGGAATAGAGGCCGCCAGAGGGCTGCGCCAGAAAAACAGGCTCTGTAAGATCGTTTTTCTGACCATTACAGAAGATTATGCCCGGATGGGGTACAGCCTGTCCGCCAGCTATTATCTGCTGAAGCCGCTTTCGCTCCATCAGGCAGAATTTGAAGAAGCGATGGAGCTGTGCCAGCTAAAACCGCCCTATGAAGTGATGACACTTTCGGTTATGGCTGACCGTCAAAAGCTGGAACTTCCCACAGAGAAGATTCTATACATAGATTATCAAAACCGTATGACACGGATTCATATGGCGGAACGCGTGATACCGGTAAGCGGAGGTTTTCAGGAGGTCACTGCCGCATTGCAGAAGGACAAGCGTTTTTTGCCCTGCTACCGGGGCGTTTTAATCAACATGGATTATATCAGCCAGGTTGACAGTCAGACCTTCCGTTTGATAAACGGGGAGAATCTTCCGATTGCTCTCCGCAATGGAAAACAGCTGCGGGAAGCCTACCGTCAATATGTTTTCTCTGGAATGGGGGGTATCGTATGAGAATGAAGCAAATACACAGGCGTATTCTGGGGGGCTGTCTGACCTGCCTCCTCTGCTTCACCGGCAGTATCCCCGCATTTGCCGCTGAAACTGCAACCCCAGCCAATGCCGATGAAAGAACGGAGATTCTGCCGGATTTAGAAAGCGAGGCTTCGGAGACACTGGATAGCGGAACCCCGGAAACACCGGAAGCACCGGAAGAAGTATCCCTCGTCTTTGTCACAGAAATACAAAATGAAGGCGAACTGCGCTCCCTGCCAGATTTCACCCTGCCCCTTAGAACCACACCGTCTGATGATGACCTGGAGGAAATTTATCAGCTGGCCCTTCAGTATCAAACCGTCTGCGCCACTGTAACAGCAGGTGAAAAAATCCGGCAGGAAACATTTTCTGTCGCATGGGATTTTTCGGCCATTGACCAGACCACTCCGGGCGAATATACCGCAGCAGGCCGGATTGAACTGCCGGAGGGGTATGCCTTTGGTGAAACTGTATTGCAGGAGCTTCAGATTTCCGTCCGGGTGGAAGAAATGCCGCCTGCTGTCATTACTTCCATAGAGAAATGGTATCCTTATACGGACGCGTTTGCGGTTCAACAGGGCAGCGAAACCGAAACGCTGGAAAATTTGTTTGCCTTTTCCCCTTACTATCTGGATTGCTATACGGAAAATGGAACCAGCTGCACCGCTGTGGTGGAATGGGATTTTTCCGGTATTGATTTGAATACTGTGGGACTGTACCATGCCATGGGAAAGCTGACCGCACCGGAAAACACTGCGTTTGCAGAGGGAATTGCTTTCCCTGAAATCTCAATTCCTGTTTCTGTACAGGCTTCAGGCAGACCGGACATTAACTGCTTTCTGGCTTCCAGAGGAAACCTTCATTTTCCCTGGGTCACACCGCCGGGGAAACTGGATGAGATCAGCGTATGGCTGTCCGAAAACAACGGTTCATGGAACCGTCTGGAAAGTGGCGTTTATGTGGGTCAGGAAATGCTCTCTATTGCCACCCGTCTGCTGACGCCGGGCAGCAGTTACCGCCTTCAGGTCGATTATGACGGCGGACAGACCGGCATCCTGTCCTTGACCTACGCAGATGAAATTGTCCTTGAAGGGTATCACGATGGCGACCGGGATGGAGGGGATGCAGGCGGAAATCCACCCGATACCATCATTCAGCCGCCTCCCGAACATACCGACGATCAGGATGACGGTTTCACAGACAGTCCCCCTACGCAGCCTTCAAGATCGCCTGCAACAAATGACGGTGGAATGGATTCCGATGATTCTGAAAAAACACCACCGGTCAGCGGAGAAAATGATCCTGCGGATCATGAACCATCCCACAAGCCTTCCGAGCCATCCTGGGATGGAAAAGACGATTCCGATGAACCGGCCATACCGGAAATCGAAGCGCCAGTTGTATCAGGTCAGCCAGAGAAAGATACCGCTTTACAGCAGCCCCCCAAAGTGCAGACGATTGCCGGCGCTCCAGAGCTTACCGCTCCCGATCCTGCCCGGAAGCTTTCAGAAAACAGGAAAGAGCCGGTGCAAAGCATTATGACCGTTCCCCCGAAAAATGCGGATTCCAAAAAACCTGTTTTTTCAGAGTTCTTCGATGAAACCACCGACCGGATTTCCGGCACACGCTTTTTGATGATGCTGCAAACAGGGGAGCAAAGAGCCGTCTTTTCCAAACAGGGAATCACCATCAGCATACCCAAAGACGCCTTGCCGGAGGGTATCCAAAACGAAGATCAGATTGAAGTCATCATCCAAAAGGATACGGACGGCGGTTTTTCTTTTTCGTTTTCCATCAACGGAACTGTGCTCAACTCCCTGCCGGATGTTTCTGTCATGCTGCCCTATCCAAATGACCCGGCAGACGGCACATTGTTCCTCGGTGATGAAAGCGGCGTGGAAATTCCCATGATCGGCTATGACGATGCGGCGAAAGCCGCTTCCTTTCAGATCAGCCATACAGGGACTTACACCATTGCAGTAAAGGAAGATACCGCTTCCCTGGCACATGCCGCCGACACTGAGCATAGCCGGTCGCCCATACTCCTTTTGATTCCGGCTTGTCTGCTTCTTCTGTCTGCCGGTGAATTGTTCCTAAGGAGGAGGCGAAAATAAGATGGTATCTTCTGTGGTAAAAAAATATGCCGCTTTATGTATGGTCTGCCTGTGTTCATCCCTGTTTTTTCTTGGCCTGTATCAGTTTAATAATAAATATAGCCAGGACACCATTCAGGCGGCAAATGGGATTCTGGCGCTTTCTGAGGAAGAACTTCAAAAGTCACCGGTGCGCTTTCTGGTATCCGGCTGGGCGTTTTATCCTGACGCGCTTTTGACCCCGGAAGAAATACGGGATGAAAGCCATTATATGCGCTACCTTTCCATTGGAGCGCAGACCAATTTCTCCAGCCCTGCAAACCCTTCTCCCTATGGCTGCGGGACTTACCAGATGACATTCTTCCTGCCGGAACGGAAGGAAGCGTATGCACTGGAAATCCCGGAAGTGTTTTCTGCTTACAACCTTTATCTGGATCATGACCTGATCCTGCAAATGGGGGAACCTGCACAGGGGACACCATTGGTTCAAAACCGCATGGTCACTTTTCATGGCGGAAAACCGTTCACACTCACCATAGCGGTCAGCAACTATGACCACTTTTACGGAGGGATTGTTTATCCGCCTGCTTTCGGAACGATGCTGGCGGTAAATACAACCAGAGGAATCCGGTTTGCATTCTGCCTGTTTGGCTGTACGGTTACCTTTGTCTGTGCGCTGCTGTCCTTTTATTTCAGCCGCCGGATGAAACAGAACAATACATCCCTGTTCGGACTGATCTGCCTTGCCATGTGCGGTCTGTCATCCTATCCTGTGCTTCATATGCTGGCTGCTGTTCCCATATTCCCCTGGTACACGATGGAACTGTTCTGTATCTATCTGGTTACCTGGCTGATCGTAGTTCTGCAAAACCGGATATGCAGGCCGGGCTTCCTGCCTGCGGCCATCAGCAATGGGGTGGGCGCTGCGTTCCTGGTATATGCGTTTGTGTATGGCATGATGGCTTCCCATCTCTCCCTTGGAGCGATTCGTTTCTTCTCTGCATCGGTCTTTTGTTATAAGGTGGCATCTGCACTCTATCTGCTTATCATCGCTGTGCTTGCCATTCACAGAGGAGAAAAACGGAGCAGGCCGATCTTCTATGCTGCGGCAGCCGCAACCTGCGCCTTTATATGGGATCGCCTTCTGCCGGTTTATGAGCCGGTTATCGGCGGTTGGTTTGTGGAATGGGGCAGCTTTTTCATAGCAGCCGCCATCGGTTATTCCCTCTGGCGCGATGTGGTAGAGGGGTATGGAAACAGCCTGATTTTTCAGGAAGAACGCAAGCAGGTCGTCCGGCAGCTTTCTATGCAGATCGAGTACAGCCGTCAGGTTTCTGAAGCAGCGGCAGAAAACAGAAGGCTGATTCACGACATCAAACACCATCTGCGCACCATAGACCGCATGGCCTCTGAACGTGGGCAGACGGAGATCTGCTCCTTCCTGTTACAGGTAGAGGAACAGGTTGCGGCAACATCGGGGCACTCCCCTGCCCAGTTCTGCAAAAATCCCGTTGTAAATGCGCTGATTGAATACTACTACGGCATGGCGCAGACACAAGGGACAGAATTTCAAGTGCGGCTCGATCTTCCCGATCAGATGCCGCTTACCGATGTGGAACTGTGTACGGTGCTGGGCAATCTTTTGGACAATGCCGTTGAGGCGTGCAGCCGCCAAAAGCAAGGGGTGCACCGCATTTTCATTGCAGGCGAAACCAAAGGCAATATGTACTTTTTGAAGATTGAAAACACTTACGACGGTCTGGCCTTGCAGGAGGGAAAAACATTCCTCTCCCGAAAGGGTACATCTGCTGATCATGGAATCGGGCTTTCCTCTGTCCGAAAAATCATTGAAGGCCATGGCGGTGATCTCGATCTTGTTCCCGGTGAGGAATCCTTTCTTGTTGGAATTACAATACAGATGTAAAAACTGTTTTTTGAGGCGCATTCAGATACGCTCGTTGGGGCCACCCCAAACCCCGGCCAGCCCGCTTTTGCTGGTCTGGCGAACACGCCTTACGGCGTGGCTTTTCGCTCCCTTACGGCGTGGCTTTTCGCTCCCTTACGGTCGCTGTTCCTGCCACGAAAATATTGTTTTATACCTATAAATCGTCCTCTCACTGACATTGTTCCACTTTGCAATTTCTACCATTGTCATGTTGCGTCATTTTTTACAATAGCTTTCATACAATCGAAATACCGCTGTCAACGATGTCACAACATCCACACATCTCTCAAATGCTACATTCTCTTTTGCATGATCATAATATTTCTTTCTTATTTGTCCGCCCTTTCTGTGCTTAAATTGCTTTGGCAGCCAATTATCGTTATCTGCTTTCAACAAATCATACACATATATTTTATTCGGCTTTCCTAATCCCTGATCGCCTTTGGTGTACTGATACTTGTTGTTATCTTTAGGGCATAAAAAAAGCAGACACATGGAATATTTCCACATATCTGCTTCTTTCATTGCGTGTATTCAGTTTTATATATTTGCAACTATATACTTTTATAGTAATCCTTATGGATTAAGCCACTACTCCATATCCATATTGCTTAGCTGCCTGATCTGGTCTCTCCTGCTATAAATAACTGCTGTTACCTGAACTCTGTTATTTTCATCATCAACTCAATAGTAAATCAGGGAATTTTTAACAACAATCTCGCGTACTCCCTCAGTCCTCCATGGCTCTTCATCAATCAAGGCATGTTTTTTCGGAAAACTCGACAACTTAGTAATCTCTGCTTTCATCTTGTCAAGCAGATTATCTGCTGCATCCGGTGCCATTAGATCATTTGAAATATAATGCACTATCTCTTTCATCTGCTCTAATGCCAGCCTTGTTACCCTTACCTCATATTCATTCATGCACTATATTTCCGACTTTAATTGATTAAAAGCCTCATCAACAGATACAGAATCGTTCTTTTTTGCCTGTGCAAGCCCGGTCTGCATCATCGTATCAAATTCAGCTTGTGTTATAGAATCTCTTGTAACAAGTTTATCCGGAATATCAAGTGAAAATGGTACTCCATCACGCATAATAACCTGTCTGTAAGTCATATCTATGAATACAGATACAGGAATTCCAAGTCTGTCAAGAATTGCCTCTGCCTGCTCTTTTATATTCGGTTGAATTCGCGCTGTTACATTTGCAGTTTTTGTTGCCATAGTATGCACCTCCTGTTTCTTATAGTGTACCACCATGTATTGCTTTTTACAACACAAATATTTTTAACTGCTGCAGTCAATCTTTTTCCATCCAATTCAATGCGCTCTGTGCAATAACGTCATCATAAAAATCATCTTCCGAATCAGCATTATCATCTGTATCTGCCTGCTGTTGTATGATAGATATTGCATCTTTGTTAGCCTGCATAGCTGCCAGCATGCTGCCAACCATGCTCATAACCTCTTTGTTTGCTTCCTGCCTTGCTTCTTCTCTTGCCTCCTGTCTGATCCGCTCCTCTATGACAGCCATTTCCTCAGTTGATATAAATTGAGGTTCTTTCCTTTCCTTCGGTTCTATCAGTGCTTCCCGTCCAAAATGTTCTATATAATAAGTTGCCGCATCTATAAAGAACTGATTCTTTAACTTGAATATATCCATATCTAGTTCACTTAGAACCTTATTAATATTAACATGCGCAGGATTAACATCACTTTTCTTAATCTTTCCTTCCGGTGCATCTGCCCAGGTGGTTAATCCCATATGCTCTTTTGTGTAATCAGCTCTTTCCACGATCAGTTCAGCCGCCGTATATCCATGAACGGCATAATGCATTTTATTCTGAACGGTCGCATAAAATCTTCTCGTCGTTGCAGAATTTTTATCATAGTCAATGGCTGTCGCATGCTGTCCTGCTGATCACCTACAGAGGCAACATAGGTCGGGTATTCCGCTGCGCTTGAGCGGATGGTTATCTCATCTTTTTTCTTTGCCAAATGAAGTGCCTCCTTTAATCATCAAAATGCGTTTTCGCTATTGTGTTTAGCTGCTCAGCTATTTCCGCAAACGGTTGCATTGATTCCGGAGTCCTTCCGCACGGACGTACTGAAGGAAACACTAGATTCCAAGGGAGTGCTGATTGAAAACTCCGAGGTGGAGCTTGCAGCATTTGCGCTCCTGTTCGAGTTTGATGGCGACCAGAAGCACATTCGTCATGTGCTGTATAACTGCTCCGCTTCCCGTCCCGGCATCGAAGGAAAGACGAATAAGGATTCCAAGGAGGTGCAGACGGAGAAGCTGTCTCTGAAGGCGGTACCGCTTGCTAATGGTATGGTGAAAGCAAAGACCGGAAATACCACGGATGCCACCACCTATGCTGATTGGTACAAGGCGGTATATGTGCCTGCGGCAGAGAGCGATGTCGCAACGCAGTCGCAGTCTGCAGCGAAGCCTGCGAAGGCAGTAAAGGAGTGATTGGATTATGAGTATGATTCAGAAGATTGAGATTGACGGAAAGCAGGTGCCCTTCAAGGCATCTGCCGCCATTCCGCGTATTTATCGCATCAAGTTCCACCGAGATATCTACAAGGATCTCGATGTGCTGGGAAAAGCTGTCGGAAACGGGGATGAGGGTTCCTCCCACCTCGATATGTTCTCCCTTGAGATGTTTGAGAACATCGCCTACATCATGGCAGAGCATGCAGATCCCACCATCCGGACAGCCCGGAGGAATGGCTTGATGAGTTCAGCACCTTCTCCATCTACCAGGTACTTCCGAAGATTATCGAGCTGTGGGGGCTGAATGTCCAGACGGATGTGGAGTCTAAAAAAACTTCACGCAACAGATCGGCCGATGACCACACCCTTGTTTCTGCTTCGCTGCGTACAGCTCGGCATCTCCATCCGAGACCTTGACCTTCTCACGATCGGTATGGTGAATGACATGTACACAGAAAGCGGCAATGATGAGTACAAAGGCTATGCGCAGATCGCTACACAGATGGATTTTGATGCATTTTAGCAGAATTTATGTGTCTTATATAATGACAGTGTATTGACATTAGAGGTGCATTTGAGTATACTATACTTGAATGGAGGTGTTCTGTATGGCAACAACTAATTT
>ERZ1106935.1773-NODE-1773-length-17289-cov-7.726703_pt1 | contig 17289 bp, 18 predicted proteins | sample MGYA00403666_ERZ1106935 | MGnify/ENA primary metagenome ERZ1106935 (study PRJEB35170, sample SAMEA104062452) | human gut metagenome | biome: human gut; feature: human-associated habitat; material: faeces | place: Denmark | collected 2012-11-20 ... | reverse complement strand
TCAGCCGCCGCGCGATCTGATTGACGTTGACACCAATCTTTTGCAGTTCGGCGGTCTGCGCCCGGATGTCGGTGGTGTCGATGTGGACAACATAACCATCTATCAGCATCTTCCGGGCGTAGGCAGAAAAATTCCGTGTGTGCAGCAGAGCCATCTTCTGCCGGATAAGTTCCTGTTCCTCCGGCGTCACGGGAACACGCAGAACAATTTTTCGGGTTCGGTTCGTCATAGTTTCACCTCGTTTCTTGGGGGTCTGGGGTACTCCCCAGCAAGCATTTCTGCCGGGAGTGGCTACACTCCCTATGCTTGCTACGTTACCTTTCCCTACTACTATGACACCACAACACCCCCGTTTTGCCCGCAAAATGCAAAAAAAAAATAAGAGGACGCTTTTGCATCCTCTCAATGACCGTGCATGACAATCAGACACACACGGGCTCTTTTTCCTGTTCATGGATTCGTAAGGCACCGTCAATGGCACCTTCTACGATAGGTAAGTATTCTTCCGGGCAAAGCTGCAGCTTGTGGCTGACCCGCTGACGTTCCGCACTTTCTTCCCGCATGAGTTCCGGGTTGAAGTACCGCTCCACGGGCAGACCACATATTTTTATCAGCTGAATCACCACCGGCAAGCTGGGCAGCGTGCCTTCGTTTTCGATGTTCGCAAGATACCGGCTGTCACAATGTATCATGTCAGCCAGCGCACTGCGGGAAAGTTGTTTTGCCTTTCGAGCTGCCTTGACATCCGCTCCGAACGTTTCAAAGCCGGGACAGTCCTCAATTTTCGCCATTCTGCATCACCCATATACATTTTATAGTTCATGAGCGATTGGCGAAATGTTGCTATGTCCGTTCTGTCTACATTTTATAATTCATAATCCGGGGTTGCGCACCTAGTTTATCAGATACCAAGCAGCTTTCAACAGTTGGTCATTACAATATTGCATGAATCAAACTCTCAGTACCTGCAATTTCTGCTTCAACAATATATTTAGTTCGTTCAATATTAGCTTTTGCAATGGAAGGTATGTCGTCTTTTATGACTGTTATCTGCTGCTCAATTCCCTCAAGATAGCTATTTAATATTTTCAAACGCTGTGAAAGCAGACTTTGCGGATCATCTAACGCATCAATAAAAAATGCGGCAATCGAGAAAATGTTGGTATCATAGTCGAAGGACAAAATTGATTGCTGTAATGTTGCCACAAATTCTTGTTTCCCTTTGTCTGTAAGCGAGTAAATCGTCTTGTCGGGCATATTTCCATCCTTTTCAACGCTGCCATAAATATATTCTTTTTTCTCTAAGACTTTTAGTGTAGCGTAGACTGTCGAATTGGCGATGTTGTACCAACGATGAACATTCATGATTTGTAGTTGCTTGATAATTTCATATGGATTAAGCGGTCTTTGATTGATCAGACCCAATAACATAGTAGCAGATTTCGAGAGCATAACGCATACCCCTTGACTTTAGTTTTAAGTTGTAGTACTCTATATATAGAGTACTACAACATTATATTATAACTGTACCACAGTTATAATCAAAATACAAGGGGGAGTAAAATGCCGCAACTAAATAAGGGTGGAAAATATGTATTTGGACTTTCTGCCATCAGCAATAGGCGAGAAATACTTTTTCCGGCAGAGACTCTTGAACAATATCCCGTTCAAAAAGAAGGACGCATTATTATTTTCACGGGGAGCAAAATCACGGGCGGATTTTGCGTGACCAGCAAACAATTACTTGGGCAATCAAAATTGAAGCATATATTAGATGATTGTCCCGCATTGTCACAGTACACGATTGATGAAGGAGAATTCGTTCGCTATAAAGGACGAGGCTATACTTGGCTGCATATTTCTCAAAACGGTGTTGTGAGGCTGCCCGAAAACACGATGCGATATTTGAATCTTTCCTGTGGGGATACTCTCATGTCGATTAAAAGCAGTGACATCGCATTTACAATGGGAGCAAGAGGGCCGCTTATGGACAAAGTACATTCTTACCCCGGTCATATCAAGGAATATCGGGTTGCTTGCTGCGGGCAATAAGGATATGAGTCATATTGAGTGGGTATTATGTCCTGTCTGCGGCAGTAAAACACGATTAAGAATCCGCAGCGATACCATTCTTGAAAATTTCCCATTGTTTTGTCCCAAATGCAAGCATGAAACTTTAATCGCAGTTCGACAACTAAATCTATCCATCGTGCAAGAGCCAGACGCTAAGACGCAGAGCCGATAACACAGAGAAAAAACTCCGATGTTATCGGCTCTGTTTTCACTTTTTCTGTGATTCCCTCGGTGGAAGAAAAGGAAAATGCTACTGGGTAGATGGCTTAATAAGAGGGCCAACGAAAAAAGTTTTGAAGTTCATTTTTGGTCAGTTGCCTTGACTTTTGCTATCGTTAATAGTACTATTGATAATAGTAAAAGTGGAGGTGTCGTTATGTCATCAATCGATTTAGTTATACTTGGCATTGTTTTGGAGAAACCCCAAAGCGCCTATGACATTCAAAAGGATGTGGAGTACCACCATCTTTCTCGCTGGACAAAAATAAGTGTACCTTCTATTTATAGAAAAGTACTCCAGCTGAGCGATAAGGGCTATCTTCAAAGCGATATTGTCAAGGGCGATAAGTTTGCGGATAAGGCCATTTATTCCATTACCGATCAGGGCAGAGCGTATTTCAAGGAGCTGATGGCCTCTTGTGCCGCTGGCACAGTACCCTTGCTATTCGATTTCAATGTGGTCATTACCAATTTGAACAAGATGGACAAAGCCGAAGCGTTGGAGCTGGTTTCGACTTTGCGCCGGAGCATACAGTCCTCGGCTGAATCGAACGAGGGCTATGCGCGGGAATTTGCAGACATTCCTTTGGTTGGGAGAACGATTTTTGAGCAGCAGCAGCTTCTCTATCGAGCCCTTCTGGAATGGCTGGATCACTTTGAAGGGCAGTTCTTAGAAGAATGAGTACAGGCCCCCAAAGCAGTTTGACCATCCTGTTCGAAGCTCCGTTTTGGATCGGTCTATATGAAAGAACGGATAACGGTAAGTACGAGGTATGCAAAATCACTTTTGGCTCAGAGCCCAAAGATTACGAGGTCTATGAGTTTCTGCTGAAGAATTGGCACAAGTTGAAATTTAGTCCCCCAATCCAGGCCGAAGTAGCCATGGAGCGAAAAATCAATCCCAAACGTATGCAGCGCGAAATTCAAAGCCAACTGCAGGATAAAGGCATTGGAACAAAGGCGCAGCAGGCGTTGAAACTCCAGCATGAGCAATGTAAGCTGGAACGACAAACCAAGAGTCGTGAGCAGAAAGATGCGGAGAAAGACCGCCAGTTTGCCATACGGCAGGAAAAAAAGAAAGCCAAGCACAGAGGAAGATAACATGAAGATAGAATGGATTTTATGCCCCTTTTGCGGCAGCAAAACGCGATTGAAAATTCGCGATGATACAATATTGGATAATTTTCCGTTATATTGTCCTAAATGCAAACATGAAACCCTGATTGCGGTAAGAAAACTAAATTTATCTATCATCCAAGAGCCAGACGCACAGACGCAGAGCCGATAATGCACAAGGTAAATTCACTTGTGATTGTCGGCTCTTTTTTATTTTAGTATACGATAAGAGCCTGCCCCGCCCAACGGGGAAAGAAAAAAACCGTTGGTTTGAGCAGGTGACTCTTTGCGCCCATTTTGAACCGGCGGTGTTTGAGAAAATCAAGGCCGCCGGTTCTTTTTGCTTATCAAAGCGTTTCATCGTCCGTATGGCGGCCACTAGGAGGATGCCGCCATGCGCCTGATATTCTATCGAACGCCTAGCTTTGAACTGTCAAAAAAAGCCTTGCTCCCGCACAGGGTCAGCAGGGCTTTTACTATGTACTATACGATGTAGATACTGCGCGTTTCGTGCTGCCATTATGCCCGGTTGGCCGTTTTCGGTCTGCTGGGCTTTTCTATTGCCGCCTGAAAAGCTGCCTGTTTCAAAAATATTTTTGGAAATTTTCAAAAAAGCGGGCAGAATCGGGTGTTTCAGGTGTCATATTAGCGGAAAGGGAAAAATCCACCCGACATCCCCACGGAAAGGGGGTGAGAAGATGGAAGCTATCCCTCGCAACGATGGCGAACAGTACCGATTCGATGCGTTCTGCAAAGCGGTGCTGCGAAATGAGGCCCGGAACTATCACCGAAACAAAAAACGCCTGCTTGACCGTGAAAAGTCATTCAGCGTTCTGTCGATGGAAGAACTGGGGCAGCTCACGAGTGTAGACCATTATCCGTGTGAAGAATTTGTATTTTCGTCCTACGGCTGTGATCTGCACATCGACAATGAGCTTGTTGCCAATGCGTTTGCCGCTCTGCCAAAGCAAGAACAAAGCATTCTGATTCTGTTTTGTGTTCTGGAACTGGGCGACGGTGAGATTGGCGACCTCATGGGAATGTCCCGGAGTGCTGTTCAACGGCACCGGGCAAAAACGCTGAATGAGCTGCGAAAAAAGCTAAAGGCGCACTTGCCGGAGGGAGGTTAGGCGTAAATGGGCTTCTATGAACACACAAGCAGAGAGCTTTTACCGCTCTCGGTGATTCGCTCTGCCTGCGCTGGGGATACCGATGCCGTTGAACAAGTTTTGCAGCATTACAGAGGTTACATCAACAAGCTCTGTACAGGCATTCTCTATGACAAGCACGGTCAGCCTCATGTGTGCATAGACGAGTACATGAAACGCCATCTGGAAATCAAACTGATTTCTTCTATTGTAACCAAAGCCGAAACGGGCTGACCCTTTCCACGTTTCGGGACAGCACCTTGAAAAATATGCCCGCAGGACAATGGCGGTGCATCATAGGGCAAACGGATACGTTGCTGTCTGTATCGAGCCGGACGGCGGGTGCGCCACGATGCTTTTCTCTGAAAAGTGGAGCGATCACCACCACGCCGCAATGCAAGCGCGGCTGCTTGCGGGCCATGACATACAGGCAGGCTGATACTCCCTTACCGTCAAAGTCCGAGCGTTCAGAGCGTCGCAGGCAATGAGTAGGGCTGCATGAGGAATGCAGGGGTGAGATTCCCGTGGGCTGCTGCCAGCAGCCATCCGTTGGCTCGTTTTTTATTTTGTGAAAGGGGGATATTTTTGAAAGAACAAAATTTGATACGTTATAGCATTCAGCTTGCTTTTTTGAAGCAACTGTTGGAAAGAAAGCTCATAACCGATAGAGAGTATTCCCTTATCAAACAGCGCTTAATGAAAGATTATCGTGTGGTTTCCGAACTATCCTCTTGATTTTGTGTCGCATTGGCGTTATGATTAACGCAATGAAAGGAACACATTCAACAAGGAGGTCAAGCATGAAAGATGTTGAAGTCATTAAAGCGCACAACACGCTCTCGCCACGAGCGCGTACAAACTTTGAAAAAAGGCTACGTGTAGCTGCCTATTGTCGTGTCAGCACTGATACCGAAGATCAGCTGAACAGCTACAAATCGCAGGTCAAATACTATACCGAACTTATAAAAAGTAAGCCGGAATGGTCTTTGGCCGGCATCTATGCTGATGAAGCTATCACGGGTACGCAGGTAAAAAAACGCGAGGATTTCCAGCGTTTAATCAACGACTGTATGAACGGTGACGTGGATATGGTGATTACCAAATCCATTTCGCGTTTTGCCCGAAATACGCTTGACACTCTGAAATATGTTCGGATGCTCAAAGATAAAGGCGTGGCTGTGTTTTTTGAGGAAGAAAACATCAACACCCTTACTATGGACGGTGAACTGCTCCTTGTAATTTTAAGCTCTGTTGCACAGCAGGAAGTCGAAAATATTTCTGCAAATGTCAAAAAGGGCTTGAAGATGAAGATGCAGCGCGGTGAGCTGGTCGGGTTTCAGGGCTGTTTAGGCTATGACTACAATCCAGCGGACAAAACCATCACCATCAACGAAGAAGAAGCGGCTGTTGTCCGTTACATTTTTCAGCGATACACGGAGGGTGCCGGTGGTTCGGTTATTGCCAAAGAACTTGAAAACTTAGGCTATAAAACCAAACGCGGCAGTCCCAAATGGGCAGACAGTACCGTAATCGGCATTATCAAAAACGAAAAATACAAAGGCGACATTTTATTAGGAAAGACATTTACCGTTGACCCTATTTCAAAACGGCGTCTGTACAACTTCGGCGAGGAAGATCAATTTTATATTCGTGAGCACCACGAGCCCATTATTTCGGAAGAAGTCTTTGAAGCCGCACAGGAAATTTTGCGGCGGCGTGCAAAGCCCCGCAGCCTTAACGTGGACGGCAAACGTGAAAAGTTCAGCCGGAAATACGCTTTTAGCTGCATGATAGAATGTGGTTTCTGTGGTGGCACCCTGACAAAGAGGAGTTGGCATAGCAGTTCACAGTATAATAAAGCTATCTGGCAATGTGTTGTTTCCACCAAAAAAGGAAAAAAGTTCTGCCCGGAGAGCAAGGGCGTTGACGAAAGAACGATTGAGCGGGCTTTTGTAGAATCTTATCGCCTCTTGTGCCAGAATAACAAGGATGTTCTGGACGAGTTTATGAAACGGACAGAAGAAACTCTTTCTGAAAGCAACGCGGGCAAGCGTCTTGCGAAAGCCGAAAGAGATATTCACGCTCTGGAAGTCAAGAAAAACAAGCTGGTTGATATGCGTCTTGAAGATACCATCGACAAGGAGACCTACGACCGAAAGTATTTGGACCTGTCCAGCCAGATTGAGCAGTTGCAGAAAGAGTGTGAAAGCCTGCAAGATGCAGCCGAAACCGAATCTACAATGCGCAAGCGTGTTGCCACGTTCCGGCAGACCCTTGAACAGAACGAGGTTCTGGACACCTTTGACCGACATATTTTTGAAAGTATAGTTGAAAAAGTAATCGTGGGCGGTTATGATAGTAATGGGAACAAAGACCCCTACATGATTGTCTTTGTTTACAAGACCGGGTTCAAAAACAGTGTGGACGGCAAGAATTTCAAGCCGCTTCGCAAGAATAGCAAGGAGAACCACTCCCCTGCTGTTTTGTGTTCCCATGCTTCTAACGAGGCTGAATCCATGTGTTCCGATTCTAGCGACGACACATTGTGAAGCGGTTCTCCTTTTGACCAAACTCCATGTCGAGCGACACATCGAAGTGGACGTCAGCATGGATGAACTGGATGTGACTGCTGCGGAAAGCAAGGCGACTTACAACGAGATTCTGGATTATGTATGGGAGCATCATCAGCTCAAGGTCTCCAACCTCTATATCGCACAGGTGAAGCAGAAGTACGGCATTATTGAGCGAGAGAATTACCATAAAGCAAAAAACGAAAATGCGAAGCAGCCCAAGTGTCCGAAGGAAAAAGAGGATGCGATTGTGGAGGCATTGCGGCATTTTCAGATGATTTGATACGCAATCCCCCCAGAGAGAATAACCTCTTGTGCGTTCTCTCTGGGGTGTTTTTTGCGTTATGCTACTTCCGGGTAGCGCATATATACATACTCGTAGATTTTCTTCTGATAGGTTTGGATATCGCTTACATCATAGCTATTGGGAAGTTCTTGCCAAAGGGTATTGCGAATCAGGTTATCCACAATCGCCTTAGTTTCCTGCTTGTCCGTCCAATGGTCGAGTTTGGCAATCTGCTGTTTGATTTTTGTCAATAAGTCCACAGACACCTTCTTGATCGTTTCAATTTCCTGCTTCGTGAGGTTCTCCGAAAACAGCAAATCGTACACTGAAAGTTCCTCATCGCTGGAAAAGCCCTCACGCACATAGCGCTGCTGCTCCGTGTCCAGTGAACTTGCAAGCTCCATCAGATCCATGAAGGTTTTCTCAATGGTTGCCCGGTTCTGCTCTGCATTATAGGCATCTATGATCTCCTGATAGCGGTCATAATAATCAATGCGCTGCGGGTTTGCAAACAGCATTTTCGCCAATTGCTGATTCACCAGTTCATCCAGATCTCGCAGCAAGAGATTCTTCCGCCGGGCGTGGGCGAACTCCCGGCTCAGCAAGTCAAAATCAATTTTACTGATGTCAAACTGCCGGGATGGTGCAGCCTCCCGATCCGGCTTTTCCACATGGATGTACTCGTTGACGATGCCGTTGATCTGCACCATCAGGTCGGTATTGTCCGCGTGTTTCCGCTTCTGCTGCAAGCCCTCGTAGATGGCGAGAATTGCGTTTTTCCGGGCGCACACGGCATCGTCCACATCGTCACGGTCTGCGTAGCGGAACAGCCGCGCCAGTTCAGACGCATAGATCTGGAAGGTTTTCTTGGTTTCCAACGTCTCGCACATCGCGTTGACTGCATCCTGTACAAGGCTCATCTTTTCAAAGTCCTGTGCGTCCACCAATTCCTGTAGCCGAAACCCGTGTTCTGCTAGAAAGCCGTCCGTTTTTCCGATGACCGTGCGGATGCGCTGAATCAGCTCCGTTTTGTCCACCGTTGGGTCAATGCCCGCCGGGCTGTTCTTGCTGACCGTATAATCTGCCAGAGCCTTGCGCAGCGCCTTTACGATACCAATATAGTCCACGATCAGGCCGTTGCTCTTGCCCTCCGAAACACGGTTTGCACGAGCAATAGTCTGCATCAGGGTATGGGCTTTCAACGGCTTGTCCAGATACAGACAGGACAGACACTTTACATCAAAGCCCGTCAGCCACATGGCACAGACGAACACCACCCGGAACGGATTCTTGCTGTCCTTGAATTCTTTATCCAGCTCCCGCTTTTCCATTTTGGCACGGTGCGGCAGAATATCCAGCCCCCACTTTTTGAAGGTCTGCACCTCGTTCTGCTCCTGACTGATCACCACTGCCATTTCGGTTTCTTTCATCCATGCCAGTTTACGGGCAAGCTCCTGTGCTTCCTGCTGGGTCACTGTGCCCTGCCGGACTTCCAGTTCCCTGATCTTTGCCCGCCAGTATTCCCGCACATAGTTGTACATCCGCACACAGGTGACCTTATTCAGGCAGACAAACATCGCCTTGCCGCTGGTCCAAAGGTCAGAGTAATGCTCCACAAAGTCCTTTGCAATGGAACGCAGCCGTTCATCTGCGGTGAGAATATGGATTTCCTTTGCAAACTCGCGTTCCAGCTTTTCCTCCTGCGAGGGATCAAGGTCGGCTGCTTCAATGGCATCCAGGATCCGCCCGGTGATCTCCGGCTTGTCCAACTGGGCGATCTTATCCGCACGGTTCTCATAGTACAGCGGCACCGTTGCGCCGTCCTCCACCGCCCGCTTGAAATCATACACCGACAGATACCCGCCAAAGGTGCGCTCGGTGATATGGTCATCTGCCAGAAGCGGTGTACCGGTAAAGCCGATGCGGGACGCCGTGGGCAACAGGTGCATCATGTTGTCTGCAAAAATGCCGTACTGGCTGCGATGGGCTTCATCCGACAAAATCAGAATGTCGTGATCCGGGTAGATGGGCGGTTCCTTGGGCAGGTTGAACTTTTGGATCAGGGTAAACACAAAGCTGGGGTTGCCCTGCAGCTTTTTTACAAGGTCTGTACCGCTGGATGCAATAAACTGCGAAGCCTTGGTTTTGCCTAGCAGACCGCAGTTTTCAAAGGTATCGCTGATCTGCCGGTTCAGCTCGTCACGGTCGGTCAGTACCACAATGGTGGGCGAGCCTGCAAACTTGCGCCGGATCTTCTGCGCCAGAAAGACCATCGAATAACTCTTGCCAGACCCCTGCGTGTGCCAGAACACACCCAGCCTGCCGTCTTTCAGCTTGCGGTTCTCGTAAGCACTGACGGCCTCGTTGACGCCGAGATACTGGTGGTTGCGGGCCAGAATCTTGGTGGTGCGCCCACCGGAATGGTCGTAAAGGATGAAGTTTTCCAGCAGATCGAGGAAGGTTTTTTTCTCACAGATGCCTCGCAGCATGGTTTCCAGTTCCACGCTGCCTGCATCGCTTTCCTTCAGACGCTTCCACTCGTGGAAAAACTCGTACTTGCTGCCAAGCGTGCCCACCTTGGCTTCCAATCCAGATGAAGTTTTCCAGCAGATCGAGGAAGGTTTTTTTCTCACAGATGCCTCGCAGCATGGTTTCCAGTTCCACGCTGCCTGCATCGCTTTCCTTCAGACGCTTCCACTCGTGGAAAAACTCGTACTTGCTGCCAAGCGTGCCCACCTTGGCTTCCAATCCATTGGACAGCATAAGAAAGGCATTATAGTAGAACAACTGCGGAACAGTATCGAGGTAATCCCGATAGTTGTCTATGTAGGCGTTCTGCACATCCACGGTGGGCTTTTTCAGCTCGATAAACAGCAGCGGAATGCCATTGACAAAGCCCACAATGTCTGTCCGGCGGCGGTACAGCTGCGAGTGGATCTTCATTTCTTTTACGGCGAGGAAATGATTGTTTTCCTGATTTTTGAAGTCGATCACCGCCGCGCTTCGGATTTCGGTGCGGCCATCCGGCCGCTTGACCGTCACCGGGATGCCATCCCGCAGCAGAAAATACTTTTCCTCATTGATCTGCATCAGGGATGCGGTGGAAACATGCGCCGTGAATTTCTTCTGCACCTCGTCCAGCTGGTTCGGGGTGAGCCACGGGTTCAGCCGCAAAAGTGCCTGCCGAAAATACCGGGTCAGCAGCACTTCCCCATAGCTGGTGCGGCCCAACGTCCCGTCCGGCCCCAGCTTTTCGGAGTTGTAAGCCAGCACCACCTCCCAGCCCAGAACATTTTGCAGCAAATTGCCTGCGCTGTTCTGGACAAGGACATTTTCGGAGTATTCGCGGCTCATAGGATCACCTCATTCACATATTGTTGCTTTTGAATAAGTATTTTTTATTGATATATCTGCCGATTCCATCAATTCCCGGATAAATATACTTTTCATTTATCCCGCACAGAGCAAGTTGTCTTAATATTTTTTCCTTATCTTCATGCTTTATTTGAATTTTTCCTATTACTCCACATGCGCTATTTTGAACATTTTCATCCACAATATAATCATCTGGCACCATAAACTGTTCTAGTGGCCTTCTATCTGCTCCCCACAACATAAATACACTTTGCTGCATATTCATTCGCTCTTCCCGATAATGTGGTTTGTATATCCACGGCCACTGTATATACTGGCCCAGTCCTGCATGTTGAGCAAAATCCTGACTAATAATTTCATCAGTAATTATTCTGTTCACATTATAGTTTGATTCCGTTGCCTGTACTGCACGATACATGCCGAAGAACTTTCTATTATATTCAGGTTCATTTATTAAACAAACCGTCGCATTTGCAGTGCTTGCATCTGAACAAGCAAAATAAAGTGCAACTAGCGGATTTTCTGTAAAATCCAGCAATCTTGTCGGAACTCCAAAATGCTGTGCAATCTCAAGCCAAGCACCAATATCGTTTTCAGAAACTTTTGGCTCATACCGACATGTCTCTGAAATAAAATCTTGTAAAATATTATGTTCAAATAACGAGTACGCTTCTATTCCTTCCGGTCCATTCTTTGACCGAAAAATTCCCGGAAGAATCGTATATCGATAATCCCCATGTCCTCTATATATAAAATGCGGCTTATATGTAAAGTTCGGAATCCAACCAATTGATACGTTATTGGAAGTTCTGAATGTATATAGTTTTTCCAATTTCTCAAGTAAGCTGATATATTCTTGTATAGAATGGACTTCCATCATACAAATCACCTTCTCGCTTTTCACAAAACAATCTCTGCAAACTTTTTTCCAAACTCTGTTATCGTAAACGATGTTTCTTCATCTTTAATTGTATCATTATCACCATCTGGATAGTTTGGAGAATCTTGTTCATACATTAGCCCTAATGCTGTTAGCCTTAGCAAATCTCTGCATTGTGATTGTTTTCTTTTATGGTGCGGTTCCTTCAACAACATCACATCGCCCGGAATCAGTTGATTCAACATCGACGCATACTCCGCAAACTCATCCCACGACAAGCCGCCATCCAACCGCTTCAGATAAAGTCTACCAAGCATCTGCGGTTTTTCGCTTTCAAGATAATTTGTTACAACTATTGTAATATACTCTAGTTCTTTTTCAAACTGCTTTGCATTTTCATTTAATACTTTGATATAGCGTTTTCTTCTTGCTTCTTCCGTACATTCGGTGTCAATCGTCAGTAAGAATTGAGAAATCTGTCGTACTTCATGGCACTCTTTTACAGTTCTTACACCCGTTCTGCCAAGCATCAGCACTTTAATGATTGGTACTTCCTTGAAAAGATTTTCTGGTAGTTTAGAGTCAATCCAGCTTTCTCCTAAGTCCACCAAGCAGTCTTTTGCTTGTCCCAATACGTTCGTAATACTGGACACCATCATGTACTCGTTTGTCATAAAGTCACACCTCCACTTCCCCACTCATGAACTTTGGCAACAGTAAATCTCTCGCTGTCTTTAATTTATCATTTTGTTTTTCCAAATTTTTTATTTTCTGATATTGTGGCTCTGCAATCTTTGCAAACATCTCTTGCAATTCGTCTGTCGGCTCAATTACTTCAATATTAGAAAGCACGTTTCGATTCAATGTCGGAATGGCTCCCCCATTATTTAGCGATGCAAAGTCCACTGTTTGTAGCAAGCTGTAAACAAAGAAAATATTATGATCCTTGTAATCGCTTATGTAAAGCGATGTATTATGCGGCCAGAAATTGTCCCAAATAAATTGATACTTCCCCAAGCTTCCAGAACGACCCGTTACAATGCCCGGCCCCTTAATCTTAAATTCGTTATGATATCCAATCACCGTGGTTGAGCCAACAACTGGATATCGTCCAGCTTTCATCTCGTTTTTTGTCAAATCATATCCTCGATGAAATGTCAATATTTCATTGATATTTGTCCTGCTCCACCCCTCCGGCACACCGTCCACAATTTTCGTGTTTTCATGCCCCGGAAAGCGCAAATCCACAAACCATTCTTTATAAAGCCGCTGGGCTGCTTCTTCCAGCAATTTGATCTGTCTCTGGTTGTTTTCAATCAGGTCATCGTAGGTCACCAATATTGTACCTATTTTATCCTGAACAGATTTTTCTGGCAGTTCAATTTTCAGGTTCCGAATCGCCGGAAGATTAATATGCGCAACCGTTGCACCATTTGCTGTTCCCAAAAGTTCATACTGTGGCTTCGGCGAGAGCAAATAATATACCAAATATTGCGGATTCACCTTTTGTACGTTCGGTTGAATCAAAACAGTTCTTTGGCCCAAACACACAGTCTGATTTTCCTGTACGAGTGCAACATTTCCTGCTGGGGCTTCTCGTGCAAAGATCAAATCATTAGCTCGTGGAGCACCTCTTTGAATCCGCTGTTTATACACAGATTCACTCACCCGATGCACACCGTTCAAATCGAGTCTTCCCTTTCCAACATTAGGGGTACGAATTAAGGGATAACCTTTTCCTTCATCTGGTGCAGTCGAATGCGGACAATCTACAATAAATTCACACACATCACTTAAAATCATACCCCCATCTCCTCCAGATTCTTCGAGATGGTTTCCATCAGGCGGTTGGACTCTGCCTGCAATTCCAGCAGCTCCTTGTGGATTTCCTTCATCCGCTGGGCAAAATCCACCCCGTCATCCTCCACGGGTGCAATGCCCACATAGGCACCGGGCGTCAGGGATGCGCCTTTCTCGTTGAGGATGGTGTCGCGGCTAGTCACCTTGCACAGACCGGGAATGTCCTGATAAACGCCCTCGCCAAACTTTTCGGTGAGCCAGACGGCCTCCTTGGCAACGGTCAGCTTCTCGTTGAGGGCTTCCAGCTCCTTGTCGAACTTTTCCTGCGTAGCTTTGCGCTCCTTGCGGGGCGCTGCATCCACAGCGGCTTTTACTTCTTCCCGCTTGGCCTGCACGTTTTGTTCCAGTGCGGCCTGAATCTCTGCAAAGGGGCGGTCGTCCGCCAGTTCTGCGTGATACTCCGCCAAAAGCCCCTTGTACTTGTCCACCTCGCCGCGATAGAGCCAGACAATAGCGTTGAGGTTCTTCAGCTGCCAGTCGCTCCACTCGTTCTGAGTGCGGTCCACCACGGTATAATAGTTGCGGGCGTCGATGAACAGTACGGTGTCCAGCAGATGTTCCGGTTTGCCCTTATCCAGAAACCACAGCGAACAGGGCAGGCTTTTGGTGTAGAAGAAATTGTTGCCCACGCTCATCATCACGTCCACATGGCCGGTCTGGATAAGTTTTTCACGGATGTCCTTGTCTTTGCCCTGACTGTCAGTAGCCGAGGACGCCATCACAAAACCCGCACGACCATGCTCGTTCAGGTAGGAGTAGAAATAGGACACCCACAGATAATTTGCGTTGCCGATCTCCTTGGCCTTGTTCACGCCGGGCAGGCCAAAGGGCAACCGCCCGGCACTCTGCGCCGACTCCGACTTGACCTTGTCCACGTTAAACGGCGGATTTGCCATCACATAGTCGCAGCAGCCGTTCAGGTTGTGGGCATCGTGATAGAAGGTATTGGCTTCATCGCCGGACTTGATCACGCCGGTCAGGCCATGCACAGCCATATTCATCAGGCAGAGCTTTGCGTTGTACTCCACCTTTTCCTGTCCGTAGAAGGTCATGGTGTTGTTGGCGATCATGCCCGCATGGTTTACAAAGTCGCCGGTCTGCACAAACATACCGCCGCTGCCGCAAGCCGGGTCCAGCAGAACGCCGTGGGCAGGCTCCAGCACATTGACGATCATTTTCACCAGCGATTTCGGCGTAAAGAACACGCCGTCATCCTGTGCCACATTCTTGGCAAACTTATTCAAAAAGTACTCGTAGATACGGCCGATCACATCGCCGCCCACATCGTCCAACGCATCATTGTTGAAGATTCGCAGCAGTTCCCCCAGCAGTTCATCCGAGAAGATGGTGTAGTCCTTCGGCAGAACGCCCTGCAGCTGCTCGCTCTGCTGCTCCACCAGTTCCATGGCGTTGTTCACCACTTCGCCCAGACTGTTCAGCGGGTTACCCTCGATGCCGGTCAGCCCCTGTTCCGGGATGTTGGCGGGCAAATTGACCAAGTAATTGTACTGCGCCTCCTTGGGCAGAAACAGTGCGCTCTTTTCGGCAAAGTCGCTTTGCTCCACTGGCAGCACCCGACCGCCGCGCATGGGACGGTCTTTCAGGATCTCCTGCTCTACCAGTTTGAAGCGGCTGTACGCATACCGCAGAAAAATCAGTCCCAGTACCGGCATACAGTATTGGTTCGAGGTGAGTTTAGAGCCTGCACGCAGCAGATCTGCCGACTCCCACAGGTCAGCTTCCAGTTTTTTGACGTTCACATTATTTGCCACGAGGGGGTTCCTCCTGTTGTTTGGATTTTCATTTTCTATTGTATCACATTTTTCTGCAATGTTCATCTTTAATCATCGCTATTTTCTTTTTTGACTGGAAAAAGTTGTTTACCAATGGCTGACAATGTGTTAGAACCATATACTTTCTCATTTGGAGACGCTAATCCTGCATCCAACGGATGCAGTTCAAGGGTTTGGGTGTTCCCAACAAGTATTTTGCAACGCAAAACGAGCAGATGTATATACGTCTGCATTGCTTGCTACAATGGTGTTGGTTCTGAGAAGCTCACAGCCAGTGAGCTATACAGATGCCCAAACCTAAGCTACAATGAAGATGTGCTGAGAGAACGAAGCATTGCTTGAGCTGAACGCTCGTACGCGCAAACTGTTCTCCGCCATCTCCATTGCAGCGTTCGATTGACGCAGGTTGAGTTATCGGCAGATAAAAATGTTGCCGTACATTCGTGTCACAAAGCAAGCTGAATCGGTAATGGGCATAGGCGGAACCGGCATTAAAGGAGGTCAGAAAAATGGAAGCTGCTGTTATTACCGCCGTCGGTATCGATGTGTCTAAGAGCAAAAGCACAGTTGCGGTACGGAGACCCGGAGGCGAAATCGTACTTCGGCCTTTCGATGTCCGCCACACGAACAGTGACTTGAAAAAGCTGGCATCCACACTCAAAAAACTGGGAGGCGATATCCGTATTGTAATGGAACATACCAGTACGTACTGGAGACCAATTGCACTGACATTGAAGGAAGCGGGCTTTTTTGTTTCCATTGTCAATGCGATGCTGATTCACGATTTTAGTGATAATACGATCCGAAAGCTAAAGACGGACCGAGCGGATGCTCTTAAAATTGCAAACTATGCGCTCACCTTTTTGGATACACTACCCCCGTTCAACAATGAAGAAGAAACCAGACTGCTTCTTAAAATGCAATCCAGAGCAAACGAGCGAATCACTGCGACTGCAACAGCGTTGCGGAACGGGCTGATCGCACTGGCTGACCAAATATTTCCTGGGGTAAATATTGCATTTGATCCGAACACAAAAAATGCGAATGGACATGAAAAGTGGGTGGACTTCTTTCTGCGTTATTGGCACAAGGATTGTGTCTGTCAATATTCCATGGAGGCTTTCACGGAATCTTATCGGGGATGGTGCAAACGAAAAAACTACAAGTTCCGTACAGATACCGCTCACCAAATCTATCTGCTTGCACAGGAGGGCGTGGCTACTCTTCCGAAATGCGAAAGTACGAAGATGCTGATCACGCAGGCTTGTAAAAGCCTGAATGCCGTTTGCGAGGCCAAGCAAAGCACCCAGCTTGAAATGCAGCGGTTGGCTGCAATGCTCCCCGAATACGAGGTTGTAATGCAGATGGAAGGAGCCGGACCCATTACCGGGCCTGCTCTTATGGCCGAAATTGGTGATGTTCGACGGTTCAAAAACAAGAAAGCGTTGGTAGCCTTTGCTGGTATTGATGCACCACCGTTCCAGTCTGGTGCATTTGAATCCAAGTCACGCCATGTTTCCAAACGAGGTTCACCGCATCTGAGGCGAACTATTTTTATTGTATCGAATATTATTTTAACACGCTCAAACCCGGAAAATGCTGTTTACTGCTTTATGGACAAAAAGCGTTCCGAAGGAAAGCACTATTACGTTTATACCGTCGCAGGAAGTGCCAAGTTCCTGCGAGTCTATTACGCTCGTGTTACTGAATTTCTGCGTTCCCAGCCATCTCCTGGTGCCTGTTGATGGTTTCTGATGAACCATTACGATGATTTTCAGCCGACAAGCTGTGCTGTCGGCTTATTAAAGTTGCCGGATGCTCAACTGCACCCGGCAATAAATTTTTGATGTTTTTTTGTTCAGGCTATTGACACTCGTTAGCAGGTTTGCCACTTAGCGGCAGCCCCTAAAATGTCGCAAAAAAACAGAGGCCCTTATTCTGGAACCTCCGTTTCTCTGGCTTTCTTAAT
>ERZ1106935.1757-NODE-1757-length-17403-cov-39.705614_pt1 | contig 17403 bp, 19 predicted proteins | sample MGYA00403666_ERZ1106935 | MGnify/ENA primary metagenome ERZ1106935 (study PRJEB35170, sample SAMEA104062452) | human gut metagenome | biome: human gut; feature: human-associated habitat; material: faeces | place: Denmark | collected 2012-11-20 ... | reverse complement strand
CTGTCAGCGTGTAATCATCAGGTTCTCTCGTCCACTTAAAATCTTTTATATTCATCTCATTATCCCTCCAACTTCCGATTTCACGACATCATTTCTAATACAGATTTTACCGTACTTTTTAATCTCAGTCCATCCTTTATACCCAGGCGATAGAAAAACTCTTCTGTCTCTGCTCCGCTGGCAAATATTTCATCACAATACTTCGTAAGCACTTCCTCTTGTTCCGGAGACAGTGTTTCCAAAAGCTTCTGGTATTCCTTCTCTATATTTTCATTAAATGGCTGTGTATCTTGATTTGATTTCCATTCAGAATATGCTTTGCTCATACGATTGGAGATCATCTTATCAACAGACTCCTCTACGTCTTTTGACGTCTTTGAGGGAGACTCTTGCTTTTGAACTTTTTCGTTCTTCGCTTTTTCAAGTGTTGACTCGTCAATATAGTGAATAATTTCTCTCAGATTTGCCTTCATAGATTGCAGGTATCCTCTCATCAGCACTGCCAGTTTCTCACTTCTGACTCCAATGCCAGGACAAATGCTCCTGCAGCCAATACACCTACCAACATGAATTCAGCGATTCCCAGGATAATATAATTCATGTACTGCGTGCAGTACCAAATGATGGTGCACACAAAGTCAGCCTCATTGATGCGCCTTCCACCGGACTTTGCTTCCGCAGTTTCCTTCACTATCCCTTCTCTGGAATCTGTTTCCACAAGTCCCTTTCGGGTCATCCTTTTGACCGCATGTCTTTTCGCCTTAAATTCCTCCAATCGCTTTCACCTCCTTTCTCCCCAAATGGATAAAAAATAAGGCCATCTATCGTGGATAACGGTAGACGACCTCAAGTTATATACTTCTTTATGATGTTATTACTTTGTATTTGTGTTTTAATGCTTTTGACAGTGCAACATTTGTAAATGGAACAATCTGATCATTTTGCAAGCGGCCAAGGACAATACCCGGATCTCTGTCAATTCTTTCAGCAAATCTGCGGATAGCATTTTCGCTAAACTCATTCATTCTAACGAAAGCCTCATATTCTCCCGGAGGGATCAATTTGTCTTCCGCATATTTATCTGCTGCATCCTCCTGTCCAGCGTGCTCATTTTCAAACGTAATTCCATAATCACCATTAATAATATGGCCAATCTCATGGAACAGAGTAAACCAAAATGTATCTGAATAGAAACGTCTGTCATTCACCATCAGCATTACATTCTGCCCAATCTTCTTGGTTGCACCATTTATTCCTGAACCCGGAAGATTTGGAAGTATTACGAATATTACTCCCGCATCTTCAAAGGCCTTCCTAATCAGTGGATAAAAATCACCATGCTGTGTTGTTAATGTCAATGCATAATCAACAGCTTTTTCAAACTTCTTTTTGTCAAACTTAGGTGCTTCTATCTTCAGTGCCTGATTAATTGCGATCTGAACCATTGCATTTGCTCTGGCAGTATTAGCCTCTTTCATATCCTCAGATGCACTTCGGAAACTAACTGCCATATTTTGCTTTGTAAAAACAGATAATGATGCAACATTTAAAAATTCACGTAGGCACTTAATCTGCTCATTTGTTTTTCTCGGAAGATCAGGCAATCCAAAATTCTCTCTGAAATATGTGTACTGAAAGTACTTGAAAATTCTTCTTTCCTGCTCTAATTCCTTGGATGATTCAAACTCAGCAATCAAAGCGTCATAGCTCTTCTGAAGATTCAGCCAGTAGTCAACACTAGTCCCTAACATTCGAGATAATTTCATGGCTATATCGATTGATAAGCTTTGCTCCCCACGTACCAGAATGCTTAAATTCTTTGGCGTGGTATCCAATCGTTTTGCAAAATCTTTCTGAGAAAGTCCACTTTCTTCAATGATTTCTTTGATATAGTATCCAGGATGAAAAGCAATCTTATCATTATATTCAATATAATTACTCATAATGGTTACTTACCTCCTTTACTTCAACAATTCTAACCACACCAGCAATTTCATCAATATTACAAGGATCATAAGGTTCTTCATTCTCATCTAATGGCTGAATAATAATACGCCATGGATCTCTTCTCGTTTTTACATCTATAGCAAAAAATCCATCCATATTGCCACTCAACTTATGAAAATGAAACGTCGGCATCATTACTATATCCTTAATTACACTCGCCTGCAGCATAGCATTTATTCGGGCAAATAGGCTGGTTGCTAATGCAGCATTCCCGCCAAACAATTTTTTTGCAGTTTTTAAATCGGTACATTGTTTCTGAACTTTACTGTTATTGTATAGTAGCTGCACGTTTGCCCTCCTTTTTAAATTACCCGTCGGGTAATCTAAATATACCATCAGGAGAGGCTCTAGTCAATAATCCACACACTCCAAAGATCTCGGAGTACGTGGATGTGCAGAAAATCTTGGCATCGGATACAGCACATTAACAAAATGGCTGAAAGACTTCCGGGAATCAGGTGATATTCCTGTTCGTGGTTCTGGTAATTATGCATCTGATGAGCAGAAGGAAATTGCCCGTCTCAGACGTGAATTACGTGATGCCCAAGATAAAAAAAGCAATCAACATTCTGGAAAAATGACGGAAGCCATTTATCTTGAAGTGTCTGAGAAGACGGAAGCTGCCAAAAAGGCTGGACGCCGGGTTTCCGTCTCCGGAATGTTGAAATTTTTAGGTGTCTCTCGCTCAGGATATCTTGCATGGCTCCACCACGTACCTTCTGATACAGAAAAACGTCGTAAAGCTGTAAAAGCAAAAATACAGGATATTTATGATGATTCCAAGCAGAACTACGGCGCTCCGAAAATCACTGTAGAACTGCGAAAAACCGGTGAAGTCATTTCGGAAAGAACCGTTGGTACATATATGCGCCAAATGGGAATCCGTGCTCAGTGGAGCAAACCATGGACGATCACCACAAAAGATTCCGATTTCAGCACTGAATTACAAAATATCCTCGATGAGCAGTTTAATCCTGATCGTCCGAATGCAGTCTGGTGTTCGGATATTACCTACATCTGGACAATAGATGGATTTGTCTATCTGACCAGTGTTATGGATTTATTTTCCAGAAAAATCATAGCCTGGACGCTTTCAGAAACACTGGAAGTATCCTGCGTGATTGATACTATAAACAAAGCCAAAGCTCGCCGAAATATTGATCAACCATTAATTATCCATTCGGATCGTGGCAGCCAATATGTTGCAAAGGAATATAAAAAAGCAACCGAAAATATGCAGCGTAGCTACTCGAAGAAAGCTTTTCCGTGGGATAATGCATGCATTGAATCCTTTCATTCTGTTATCAAACGTGAATGGCTCAATCGCTTTAAAATCCGTGATTATAAGCAAGCATACCAGTTGATTTTTGAATATCTGGAAGCTTTCTACAATACGAAACGAATTCATAGCCATTGCAACTATATGTCGCCAAACGAATTCGAACAAGTGTATGAAAGAACGAACACTGAGGCTGAGCTTCTGGCAGGTTAAAATGGAGAGAAATTTCTCATTTTAACTTGTACTAAATCTTGACATAGGACCAACCCCTTCCATTGTTGCTATTACTTTTATTAACAGTTCAGTTTCATTATCCCATAGTGTAACCAGTCTATCTTTAAATTCGTTATTTATCCCTTCTTCTCTATATAACTCTGATTTTATAAAAACCATGACATCCATTCCATAAATTAATGCTGTATGGTACTCTTCACGCATGTGTTCCCCAAACTCATCCGAAATTATAAGTACGAAATAGTCACACTTTTTTATACTTTCAGAGACAGACAAAATCATTTCTCCAGGCATGAGCTCAGTTCCATCTGTTATCGTTTGAAAACCTTCTTTATTTATTTTCTCACATAACGAATTTATATACATACTATTTGAATAAGAATAGCATAAATAAACTTTCTTCTTTAAACTCTCTGAAGTTCCCATAATGCAACCTCCACATAGCTAAAATTTATACTACAAGTTTATCACATCATCCCTTCTTTTCATATCCCAAATTCATAGTGGATTACATCTCTAAGAATATAATCCACTATGACTCAACTTACTTTATTTCTCCTTACTTTTTCTTTTTCTAAATACCATTATCCCTGCAACAATGGTCACTAATCCTACTCCAGTAAACCACCACTGGTTCATGTTATCCCCGGTCTGTGGCAACTTCGGTTCTGTCGGCTTGTTTGTTAATTTCAAGGTGTACTCGACAACATTCGGCGCGTCATCGTCATACTGCAATATCACTTCGTGCGGGGTACTGTCAAGGATATAGCCCTCTGCTGCTTTTGTTTCCACAACATAATACTTAATATCCTCTACATAGTTACCATCCTTGAATACTGCAATCGGAAGTTCCTTTGACTGGGCATGACCGTCCTTGTCAGTTACAAGTGTTTCAATCACATTTCCGTCCTTGTCACGGATTTCAAATTCCACACCTGCAATGCCTTTTCCTGTGTCTGCATCGGTTTTCTCAATGATGATTTTGCCGCTTATGAGCTCATCCTTCATGGATACCTGCTGAAGCTCTTTGGTGTTCTCCACGGTAAACTTCACTTCGTTTGCAATCTTGTAACCATAAGGAGCTGCTTCTTCACGGAGAATATACTCACCCACCGGAATGCGGTCTATAACATGAGGCTTTCCGTCAGACTTCCATGTCTCCACAACATTACCGTCCTTGTCGATAATGGAAAGGGTTGCATCCTTTAACTCATGCTCCCCGGTAATGTCTGTTTTGGAGATTTCCAGCTTTGTAGGATAGTTCTCAAATTCTGCCTCAAGTTCAATGACCTTCACATCATCTCCCCGGTAAGAAGCATCCAGTTCAAAAATATCCTCGCCGAATACATAACCCTTCGGTGCTTCGATTTCCTTCACATAATACTGACCAAGAGGAAGGTCACTTGTAAATACGCACTTTCCGTCTTTTCCGGTAACAGCCTTCTCTACAAGGGTTTGGCACCCTAGAATTTCGCTAATAACTTTAGCAAGTACTGCCTCTTCTTCAGTCCTTGGTGCTACATACTCTGATTCACTATTATTATCTATATCAGGTAACGATTTTTTATCAACCTTTCCATTTTTAGTCATAGGGATATTTCGTATCTTCATGATATAGTTCGGAATCATGTATTCTGGCAAATGCTTTCTTAGTCTATCTCTTAGCAATTTCGTGTTTACCTCATCATCACTAACAATGTATGCACATAAACTAAGATCATATCCATTTTTCTTAATATCAACAATTGCTTCTTTAATTCCCTCTTGTTTGTTTATTGCGCTCTGAATTTCACCAAGTTTGATTCGAAATCCCCTAATTGTCACGCGTCAAATTATAGTTCCCACCTACGGCAAATATACCGCAGAATAAATTCGGTATCCCCTTCATACCGTCTGTCTTAACGTGCAGTTTTCTACGGCACGTTTTTATCTGCCCTTGACCATTCCTTTTCATTTCACTATAGTTTTTTCGTAAACATAAAAAAAAGAGAAAGAACACCCCGATCAAAGTTCGTTCTTTCTCTCATACACCACAGGAGCTGCACTACAGGTCCGGTGCAGGATCAAGTCCTAATTAATGGTTGCCTGTATTATGAGCAGTCATCCTGATGACATTTACTATGATAAGAAAAAACTTACTTTTTTGCAAGATAACTCGTATAAAAACTTCATCAAAATCTCTTTTTGACTCTTACATGTCCCGTTTTAAGCCCGGTCAGGAAACCTGTCCCGTCTGTGGCAGCTTTGGGAACTGCCGCATCCATGCTTATTATGGCAGACACCTCATGGACTTTATATCCAGCAAACCTGTGAAATCGGATATTTGTGTCCTCCGGGTTTGCTGCGGCAGCTGCGGGCATACCCATGCCATCCTTCCGGATGTCATTGTCCCTTACTCCGGTTACAGCCTGTTCTTTCTCCTCCGTCTGCTCGGTGAATACTTCTCGGGTCTTTTTCATGTCGAAGAACTGTGTGAAAGATTTGGGGTATTACAAAACCAGCTCTATCAATGGATTTCTCTCTGGCGCATCCATAAGCAGGAATGGCTCGGGGTGCTTGCCGATATGGAAGTCTCTGACTGGCTTTTCCTTAAGGACCTTTTTGGCATACAACAGGTATTCCTCTTTCTCCATGGGGTATGCCATTCAGTGTAATAACCTATTTATGCAGTCCCATGCCAATCCGCCACCTGCCGGCTCGAAAACCGCACAATACCATCAGCTTATTTATTCCCCGGATATCTCTGTATTCTGACCACACAACCATGGGATGGCTGTGGAATTCCCCCTGTTTTATGATGGATAAAACGCCATAAGGAGGACTTTTTCATGAGCAAAGAAACTGAAACAATGAAACTCTTCTCAATCCTATTTCCACCACAGGCTACCGCATACAAGACAAGTATCAGACCTATCAAGATATCGTAAATTATCTGAATCAATACACGCATCCCCTGTGGGACTGGAAATATCGTTCAAATCACTAATTTCTGCATAAAAAAATCAGAATTACATTATTCTATTTATCTGGATTAATTGAAAACAAAGAGACCAGGATTTCCCTCTGCTTTCAAGAATTTTAGTCTCTTAATGCACTAAATTTTTCACTACTTTTCGCTAACATCATTATATGTTCTAAAAATCGAATCCGCCAATCGAGTTCCCGTTGAAACTAATTTAGCCAAAACACGTAATTGCTCTTTACAAGCAATGATTTCTGTTGGATGTGGATAATTAATCGTATGATCAATTTCTCCCCAAATTTCTTCAAATAACGTTCGAACTTGGATTTCACATGTTATATTACTTAGTTCATTATTTGGTTTTATAACATAATGAACGCTGGTATAATATGTATCTCTAACTTCTGTATGAATATTTAATTTTTCAAAGTATTCTCTTGTTTCTGGATCCCAGGTATAAGCTTTTGGTGCCTCAACAAACATCCAGTCTTTCGTTTCGTCAACTTTTTTTAAAAGTTCGTTATGTATAAGTTGAAACTGATCTTGATATAAATAAAGGACACGTACACCAATCAAGTCATTAACTACTGTAAACAAATTGTTCTCATCTATAATCTTTCCACTTTTTAATTTTCGTTGGATTTTATCTTTTAAATGTTCGGGGTCTTTCATTCTAGATTTCACAGAATGAACAATGCCTTTTAGTGCCGGATTATTTTCAAAGAAAAATAATACCGTTTGTAAAAAAGCCTTTAACTCATATTGTTTCTCTGGATTCAGATAAGCTAATACTATTTTATCTTCTGTGTTCATTTTATCACTCCAAACAATCAACACGTTCAATGAATTCTTTAGCAAAACTTACATATTTGTCCTTGGTTGCTCTCAGACTACCGTTATGCCCTCTATTTACTTCCAATTTTATCTCTTCTAAATATTCTTGATCATTCTGAACACACCAAGCATATTTTTCAGGTACTAGCCACATAGGACATTTTAAAGCTTGTGCCATAGACGGAAATGTGTTGTGAGAATGCATAACTGCTTTTCCTCCAATTGGTTTTTCCAGATTATCACTCTCTATTCTGTTTTCTGACTTAATATACTCATTTATAACGCTAGGTATTCTTTGTGCATATGCATAATGTGCTTTTGCCAAATCATATTCATTATTTCCATTTGTATAGACCCTTGCATTATACAACGTATACCCAATAAATTGAACAAATTTTTGGGGAAATTTATTTCTTTTATCTTCCGAAAGCAATGTATATATTACATTAAACTCTTTCTGCCATAAAACTAACGAAGTACCTATATTTCTTATACCATATAAACTAAACATGTCAGGTTGTGTCGGAATAAAAAAACCATCTACTGTAGAAATGATTACTTTGTTTAAAACACCTAGACTTGGCGAAGTGTCTATTAAAATATAATCATATTTATTTATTTCATTATACTTTTCACATATTCGCCTTATATTAGTAATAGTACGAATCCCCAAATTATCTCCTTGATAAACGCTACTCCAACGTTCAGCAATTTTATTCTCATATTGATGAATAGATAATCGTCCTGGAATTAAGTCTAAATTATCATATAATTTTATTGGATTTGGATAATTTTCTAATTCGTTCACACCTTCTTCAGTGGCTTTTAACAAAAAATGTATTGAACGAGGGGACTCTAATACTTTTTCTACCAATTTATCTGATTTCCATGCACTTTCATAATCGTCAATAAAAGGCTCCTCTTCTTCCCAAATCGCATGCAACTGTTCTTCTTTCATACCACAAATAGTCAAATTGCACTGGGGATCCAAATCAAGCAACAATACTTTTTTCCCCATCTCATTAAGAGCACAAGCTAAATGAAAACACAATGTAGATTTTCCTACTCCACCTTTATTGTTAAATACCGATATGATTTTCATAATACCTCCAACAAGCCATAATTTGATTCAAAAAAATGTTCGTCTTTATTTTTATTATATCATTCCATATTAGTATTGAGAAGTATCTTCTATATACTATCCCCACAAAAAACATCTCGTTTCACAGAATCACATTATTCCATCAGATAACAGAACCATAATAGAACCAGAACAAACGCAAAGAGACCGGAAATGCCCTGTTTTCAAGGCTTTCCAGTCTCTAAATGTACCAAATTTTTTACTCAAACTCAATTTTTGCAACTATATATTGTGTCCAATCAAGCGTTGTATCGCTATATTTTGTATAATTATTCTTAATATTCTATGTATTCTCCATCGTTTTAGAACTTTTTGCAAGCATTTTGCAACCGCAATCACTTCGAATCACTCTTTAAGCATTTTTCTATGTACTCCGAGTATCCATCCTCTAAAATATGGAACGCACAGCTATTGTCGGTTAAAATCTGCTTGCGGTTTGTTGTAACCATCTCATATATTTTATTAGCCTTCTTCTGAATTCTTTCCGCATTATTCATGCAAAACTGATATTCTTTATTTAACAATAGCCTGTATTTCTCATCCTCAACATCTTTGATTACCAGTTTTTCAATACATTCATCTGGAACAGGAACCATATAATTAAATCTTGAGGAGCCTTTCACTTCTTTTTCATCTCCCGGAACACGAATCAAAATGTTTGCCTCCTGCTTCTTATCAAAAGAGGATACCGACACATAATAATTCATCCCATTTACCTGCATAACTGCACCAAATGCAAACTTATTACGGTCTGTGTAACGAATATTAGGTACTTTCGTAACACCTCTTTTTTCTTTTTCGTATCGTTGGAGAAATATATTATACTCCTCATTTATGCGGTAAAAATCCATTTTATCCATAGTGTAACAAAATAGGGAGATAAGATGCTTATCTCCCTGAAATTAACGATTCGCATTTTAAGCTGCGAAGCACTTAAATTAAAGGTTCACATTCAAAGTAGTGAAGCACTTAAATTAAAGGTTTGCACTCAAAGTAGCAACGCACTTAAATCGAGCAAATTCCTTTGCTCACTTATATTATATGCAGTTCTGTAAAAAAAATCAATCAAATTTTTAAATATGCGGTAATTTTTCTTCTTATTCAAGTGCCTTAGTAATTCTATAATATCTGCTCTCCAAAGCCTCTCTTCCACCTTCCATTACATCACATATAGCATCTCTTATCTCAAAATCTTGTAATGCCCCTTAATGAGAAGCATTTATTTCTCCACCCGCAAACTCCATATGAATCACTTGTTCTGAATTTGTATTCACAACAATATTGGGATTATGTGTTACAACAATAATTTGCTGACTTTGTTTCTTTTCATTAATTCCTTTTACCCTGATCCAAACAGGCTGTCCCACTTAACTCTTGTTTCCTTGTTTAAGAAACCAATCAAAATAGCTTTCTCCATCTCCTCTCTGATTTCGCTTTCACTTTTTCCTTCTCTTTTATCAATTTTCTTAATTGCATCTTTAGCAACTCTCTTACTTATTCCTCTTTCCTTTCTTATAGTGTGATTTCTTATCCATAATTTCTTATATCTAATATGTTAATTTTAACTAATGTATACCTCTTATTAGTCAAACACTTTGTGTAAACACATTACGACACTTTTTGACAAGGAGTCACAAAATAGAGTCAAAACGGAAGTATCAAAATTCACTTGCTTGAGCGATCTACTTAAAGAATCTGGTTTAAGCAAACATTCAACTCTCAGTTAGATGGATATATACCATTCCCCAGCTGGATACGGAAGTGCTTGTGCGGATTTGCCATACACTGAATTACTCCATTTCTGATTGCAAATGATCTATTGGAGTATATCCCGCCTACTGAACATTAAGAAAAATCTACAAATATTTATTATATATGTTTTTGTTCAAGCTGGTTTTTGTAGTATTCTATCTTTTCGTCCAGTTTCCCACGATGTTCTTCTAACTGCTTGATTTTCTCATCTAAAGAACAACGATGGCTAATCAGCATATTCATTCTTTCGCTCATAGTTGCTGAACCTTCTGATCGTAATTGTGAATACTTCTTTATCTCTTTTATTGGCATCCCGGTATCCTTCAACCTTTTAATAAATTGCATCCAACTTATATCGTTATCAGTATATATCCTATGATTATTTTCTTTACGATTTGGTATTATGAGTTTTTCTTTCTCATAATACCTTAATGTATCCAAACTCATTCCCATTAGTTTTGCAAATTGCCCTGATGTATATTCCATAAATCAACCTCTCCCTATTACAAAGTTTTTATAATACAAAAATTTATAATTTCTCTTGACATGGAGTCAACTCCATGTTGTAAAGTATTATATCATATATAAGGAGGTAAATCAAATGAACAAATATGTAGCTATAACAGGTGCAAGCTCAGGAATTGGCTATGAAGCCGCCAAGAGATTTGCACAAAGAGGTAAGAACCTGATTATCATTGCGAGAAATACTGATAAACTGGAAGAGTTAAAAAAGGAAATCACTATGATCGACAGTTCCTTAGAAGTTGTTGTTAAACCAGCGGATTTGTCCAAGAAAGAAAATGTATATTCCTTATATGAGTCATTAAAAAGTCTGGATATTGAAACATGGATCAACAATGCAGGTTTCGGAGACTACCGCTGCGTACACAATCTGGATTTAGTTAAAATGGAAAATATGCTTAGTCTTAATATTGAGGCGGTAGCTATTCTGTCTACCTTGTACACATGTGATTACAGAGATACAGATAATACACAGCTCATTAACATTTCATCTGTGGGTGGATATACGATTGTTCCTACAGCGGTCATGTATTGTTCAACTAAATTTTTTGTCAGTGCATTTACCGAGGGATTAAGCCATGAGTTAATTGAAACAGGCGCAAAGATGCGAGTAAAAGTTTTGGCTCCGGCTGCCACAAAAACAAACTTTGGAAATGTAGCAAATAACATTACTGACTATGATTATGACAAATCTTTTGGAACTTACCATACCTGCGATCAGACGGTGGATTTTCTTATGCAGTTATATGACAGTTCCCTTCCTGTAGGTTTGGTAGACAGGGAAACATTAACTTTTTCTCTATGTGATTACCAGTTCAACTATGCGGGAAATTCCAAACATAATCAAAGTTTGAATTAATTCTCTTACCTTGCTAATATCCAATTAAAAACAATTTCTCTTTCCTTACTAATCGGTTTGTATCATCTATTTCCAAGCCATTAAAACATAAAACTCTTTTTTTGCATTCAGCTACTTGTACCGTTTTTGCTCCTATGCTTGCCAAAGATATAATATAATTCATAATTTCTTTCTCATCATCTTCAAATGTAAATACGTAAGCGATGAATAACACACCGCCTACCCAAAACAGTAAACGACTACCATTTACTTTAGGTTTTCCCTGCTATCTACATGGCAGTGGAATTCTGTTTTCCGGGACATTGGATTCCACATCAATGATCCCCGAACACTGCTCTTTGATAAATTCACTCCATGGCATCAGCTGTTCTATACCTGCGGACGAGTTCATATAATCCGGCATATACAGCAGTACCATATAGAGATATTGGAAAATATTCAGATTGTTTGCTTTTGCTGTTTCCACAATGCTGTACATTACCGCACTTGCCCCAGCTCCAGCTTCTGATGTATGGAACAGGAAGGCTTTCCGCCCAACGGCATAACTTTTGGCTTTCCGTTCCGCACGGTTGTTTGAAATTTCACACCGGCCATCTATCATATAGTTCATCAAGGTATCATGATGATTTTGGGCATAGTTCACCGCTTTCCCAAGCTTGCTTCCGCCAGTTGGATGCAGTGTGCCAAGCCAGTTCCAGAACTGTTCCCATACAGGCTGTTCCAGAACGGTTCTTTGTTGTTTTCGTTCTTCTGCCTCCAGTTCTTTTAATGTGCGCTCCAGGTAGAAGAGCTTATTGCAATACAGCAGTCCAATTTCTGCCGGGAGCAGCTGTTCCAGCTTCTCTTCATCCGGAAGACCGGTATCCTCGATCGCTTCATCAGAGTTAACATCCAGAAGTTTCAGCTTTTTACGTCTGGCTGCCGGGACTGCTTCAAAGAACTTACGTCTTGCATGTGCAAGGCAGCAGACCAGTATGACATCTTCAAGCCTGTTGTAACCCTGATATCCGTCACACTGTACCATTCCATGGAATCCTTCCAGAAATTCCTGCACACTGGATCCTTTCCGGCTTGGCTGGTAATCATAAAGGACAATCGGTGTAAGACCATCATTTCCGGTTGTATATAACCACATATAAGAGGTCTGTTCCGCCGTACGTCCCTTTTCCCGCAGCACCTGACATGTTGTCTCATCTGCATGTACCAGGTCCCGCTTTAAAAGTTCTTCATGCAGCCGGTCATAGATCAGATAGAAATAGTTTTCTGCCGTATAAATGATCCAGTTCGCCATAGTTTCCCGTGGCAGGGTAAATCCCAGCTGGTTCATCAGAAATTCCTGACGATAGTAAGGCATTGCCATGCCGATCTTTTCCATTGCAACATATGCGACCATGGATGGGGAAGCCGGGCTGTGTGGAACCAATGCTGTAGGTATCCTGGATTCAGCAAATGTCCCGTCACCATCTTTTCTGCATTCCGGGCACTGCCATTTCTCCTGATAATAGTGGATTCGTTCCACCTTTGCCGGGGTGATCCGTAGTTCTTCACGGACAAACATTTCCGTCACATACTCCATCTTGGAATTACAATAAGGACAATACTTATCTTCTTCCGGCAGGGGGATGACTTCCTTATGGATCGGAAGATTTCCATACTGGTCTTCACGTGTCGCTTTCGCTTTGCGCGTTGTCCGTTTGTGGCTTTTGACGATTGTTGTCACAGTTTCTTCCGTTTTCTTATCCTGTTTTGTCTTCTCACTGCCTGTCCCAAAGAGTTTCCGCTGGAATTCATCCAGTGTTTCCCTGAGACCGGCAATTGTATCTTTCAGGTCATTGATGGTTTCCTTCAGTTCTGTGATGGTTTCGTCTTTTTCATCTAACCGTTCAGAAAGCATCTGGATCATAAGGTCCTTCTGATTCATCTCACTGTTAAAAAGTATGTCCTGTCCCTTTGAATCCACGGTGAATCCCTTCCTCTTTTTTCGTTACCTTTATTGTACGAAAAGGAAGGCATGGTTGCAAATGCCGTCCAAAATCAGACTGGCATTATGCCAAAAGCCGGATAGTTCCTTTTTTTCTCAAAATCAGCCAGTTTCCGGGATTTTCCGTAAAGTTATGCACATCATGATGATGTCATGCTCAACTATCCCCGGACAACGCACCCCATGATTTCACATCTGTGGATATCTTCCGTCAACAGCCTGCTCCGGCTGTAGAAAAATTTTTCAAAATCTACATATTGCACAAATCAGTAATCCCTGTCTTTCGCAGGCTGTATCGCTTTCGGCTGGTCAATGGAAAGTCCTTCCATCAGCCAGCGGAATTCCTGCCTTGTCAGGGGTCTGACTTCTGAAGCATTGCGTGGCCATTGGAATCTTCCATTGTCCAGGCGCTTCTGCAGGAGTACAAATCCATCCCGGTCAAAATAGAGGGCTTTCATCGTATTCTTTTTGCGTCCACAGAACAGAAAGACCGCATTGGAGAACGGATCCATCTGGAAATTGTCACGGATGACTGCCATGAGTCCGTCAAAGGATTTTCTCATATCAGTCCTTCCTGTAACCAGATAGATTTTCTGTACTCTGGACAGATCACCGATCAAAGTTTCCGCAGGGCAGATATCGTATGATAGATCACATCCCTGCCTGCATGATTATTGATTGCAACTTTACAGCCGTTTATGATAACTGTCAGTACTTCGCCTTCTGATGTTGCATCTGTTGACAGCAGTCTGACTGGATTCGATATCGGTATATGCGATTCTTCTGTAATGGAAAGTGGTACGATCTCATGTGTGGCATCCACGATTAGCCTGTCTGTCTCCGGAATCATACATGATTTCTTTCTCAGTCTTGTGACAGTATTATAAAACGTATTGATAGAGATATCATTCTGCTCACACCAGACACGGCCAGAAAATCCACTGCTGCGACATTGCTGAATCAATGACAGCCATTCTTCGTCTGTTCTTCTCTTATTACGCATAAGCTGCTCCTCCTGTTAGCTAAAGTAGTTAAACACCGTAAACGGCTACCTTTGCTTAAGAAAAGTAGAGTGATACGTCCGCATCCAGATCTGAAAATAGATAAAGTAGTCGTTTACTGTTTATTGACTGTATTATCCCAAATCTTCAATTAAATTTGGAACGGTATGTTATTCATCGCTTACGAAAGACCTTTATCCTTAGCCTCCGACTGATGAATGGTACTCTTTCTATAAGTACTCTTTCCACTAGTGCTTTTCTGAATCATTAATTTTGCAGATGCTTTTTTATCCATTTCTTTGGCTTTAGCATCATGCACTTTCGGACCTCTCTCTACTGTATAGATGTTGCTGCCTTTAATCTTGGCTCCCTTTGGTTCATGGGCATGAATCTTGGCTTTCTCCTTGGTGTGAAGGACCATCGGCTTGTCATCCACTTTCTTTATCTTCAATGTTCTCACCTTCTTTCTTCATCCATTACCACAAAATGGGTAAAAAAATAGCCATTACAGTGATTTGCACCTCTATAATGGCTACCGTCAGCATCGTTATTTAATTGTTTGCTTCTTCTGTTTCAATTTCTAAACGTTGAAGTATATCTGAAATAATTCCAACATCTTCTATCCGGCTTATTCCAAAACACTTTTTTCCTGCATCTTTAATCGATGCCCCAATATGATATGCTGTTTCTTCATCTATAATAAAAAATCTGTCGTGAAAAACTCCCGTATAATTCACAGTTAATGTTGGATACTGACTGTTAAAATTTGCAATATCTTGACTTGCCAAACGTGTTCTGCGAACAGTATAAATTATTACATCTACACCATCTTTCTTTTTAGCAAGAATATTCAATGTCCCAACGTCTACATAATTGTCTATTAAAACTATTGATTTTTCTGCTTTTCCCACAAGACTTACCAGAAGACTGAATGCATCATATATCTGTCCATCAAAAAATATCTTCTGACCTACCTCTTCGTGTTCAGAAATATAAGCAAAAATCTGATCAAATTTCTCATTAGACTCCTTTTGATACTCTAATTGCTTTAGTTCTAAGCTATTTAGCTTATCAAACATCAAAGCATTTTCAGCCAAAAATCGTCGCATTTTTACGAAAGCATTCATAATATTTACACTTACCTGAATAGCTTCGTCACTTCTTAATACTGCTGATAGCATTGCTATTCCCTGTTCTGTAAAGACATATGGCAAATACCTACGTCCACCTTTTGAAGATGTATTTTCTGTGTTTGAGGTCGCAATTTGCGACCTCAAATCAGCATATTCATCCTCGGTCAGTTGGAAACAAAAACTTTCTGGAAAACGTTTCGCATTTCTTTTAACGCTTTCATTCAATCTTTTTGTTTCAACATTATAAAGTAGTGCCAAGTCGCTATCTATCATAACCTGCTGTCCACGTACATAATGAATCAGATTCTCAATTCTTTCTTCTGTGCTATCAACCATTACAGGTACATTTATATTATCAGACAAATCAACATCTCCTATGTTTTTTATTTGAGGTCGCAAATTGCGACCTCAAATAAATTGTACCTTCCCTGTACAACATAGTCAATCAGTTTCGACCTCAATCGACAACTATTTTATTCTGCATTTCACGCTTCTTCTGTTCTGCAATCTTCTCGTGAATATTAGTGTTATACAGTCTGTAAAGGTCTGTATCCTTGCTAATCTGATTATCAAACGGAATCACCACAGAGCCACACTTGATAAGTCCCATTCCCGATGCAGTATTGGTTACGAATCGAAGCTGTGCCTCTGATACTCCGATAACCTCAGCCATCTTGGAACTGTCCGTGTTCGCCTGCTTTAAAAGTGCCACAAACTCTGAGTTTGCAAGCATTGTTGTTGCTGTGTAATTCTGCAACAGATCGACTACATTCTGCGTAATACCGGTACAAAGACCTCCCTGCTTTCTAACTTTCTTCCAGAGCTGCTGCAGATATTTTGCAGAATACTCGGAATTAAGCAGGACGTGGAACTCATCAATATAGAGCCATGTTGCCTTGCCTCTCTTGCCATTCTCAACAATCCTGTTCTGAATGGATTCCATCATAACAAGCATTGTGATAGGACTAAGTTCTGTACCCAAGTCCCTGATGCCATATACTGTAAATCTGTTATCCACATCCACATTTGTCTGGTGATTGAAGATGTTAAGTGAACCATTTACGAAAAGCTCTAGTGACAATGCAATGTCCTTTGCCTCGTCCTCCGGCTGCGCCATAAGGATATCGTAGAAATCACTCATTACAGGGATATACTTCTCTTTACTCCTTGCAATGTCGATATAGAGCTTTCTCACACAACGGTCAATGATTGACTTCTGTCTTGAATTTAAGCTGTCCCCGATACACTGCTCACAAAGTCCAAGCATAAACTCGCCCTTTTCTCTTACCATTCCCTTGGAATCATTCGGATCAAGGCTCCACACATCCATCTCCAGCGGATTCACATAATTATCCGTGTAGGTGGACATATTTACCACTGTTCCTCCATAAGTCTCGGCAATATCAAAGTATTCGTTCATTGGATCTATGACGATTATCTCATCATCACCCGACAAGAATACGCTGCCCATCTCCATCTTACAGAAGAAGGATTTACTGGAACCCGGCACTCCGAAAACGAATCCATTTCCGTTTATCAGCTTCTTTCTATTGCCGATATTCACATTCTTGCTGATCTGGTTGATACCATAATAGTTGCCGGTGCTGTCATTTAATTCCTGCACATTAAATGGCATAAGTACAGCAAGTGACTGGGTAAGAAGGGTACGCATTGTCTCCACCTGTCTTACACCAATCG
>ERZ1106935.1749-NODE-1749-length-17466-cov-3.837172_pt1 | contig 17466 bp, 18 predicted proteins | sample MGYA00403666_ERZ1106935 | MGnify/ENA primary metagenome ERZ1106935 (study PRJEB35170, sample SAMEA104062452) | human gut metagenome | biome: human gut; feature: human-associated habitat; material: faeces | place: Denmark | collected 2012-11-20 ... | reverse complement strand
ATTTATAGTAAATTAAATTTACGGTTATATTAATTATTCAGCTTTTCCAACTGATCCGAAAAGTTCCATCTTTTCTTTTACTGTTGCCTTAATAGCGTCAGCACCAGGTGCAAGAAGTTTTCTAGGGTCAAATCCCTTTCCTTCTAAGTCCTTACCTGCTTCGATGTATTTTCTTGTAGCGTCAGCAAATGATAACTGACATTCTGTATTAACATTGATCTTTGATACACCAAGGTCAATTGCCTTCTTAATCATATCTGAAGGAATTCCTGTACCACCATGAAGAACTAATGGCATGATTCCTGTCTTCTGCTGAATAGCATCTAATGTTTCAAAGCTAAGTCCTTCCCAGTTATCAGGGTACTTTCCATGAATATTGCCAATACCTGCTGCAAGCATATCTACTCCAAGATCTGCAACTGCTTTACATTCATCAGGATCTGCACATTCTCCTCTACCGATAACTCCGTCTTCTTCACCACCAATTGAACCAACTTCTGCTTCAATTGACATATCCATAGCGTGTGCAACTGATACTAATTCTTTAGTCTTAGCAATGTTCTCTTCGATTGGATAATGTGAACCATCAAACATAATTGATGTAAATCCTGCTTTGATACACTTATAACATCCTTCGTATGTTCCGTGATCTAAATGAAGAGCTACAGGAACTGTAATTCCTAATTCTTCATCCATAGCCTTAACCATAGCTGCAACAGTCTTAAATCCTGTCATATACTTTCCAGCGCCTTCTGACACACCCAAAATTACAGGGCTCTTTAATTCCTGTGCTGTTAAAAGGATTGACTTTGTCCACTCAAGGTTGTTGATGTTGAACTGTCCTACAGCATAATGTCCTGCTTTTGCTTTTTCTAACATTTCTTTTGCTGATACTAACATAATGTACCTCCATTTATTTTCTTTATTGTTAATTTTTAAACAACCATCATTAGTATACCCCATTTTATGGCAAATGCCAATATTATTTTACTGTATTTTTGCAACTATGTTGATGTATTTTTTGCACTTTTAATAAATTGTAAAAATAGATGCTGGGGCAAGTTCGAATTTATATGGGGTGTAGATGTGTGTTACTTTTATTGGATGCTCCTACGGGCGGTAAAAGCAACATTTCTTCAAAGCACCCCCCTCCTGCAAATGCAGGAGGGATTAATTATATAAACAAATATTATTCATCAAATTTATTTGGGAATAAATGTGATATATCCAAATAATCAGGAATTCCTCTCTGATATTTAACTACAGGCTCGCCAAGAATCAATGGATAAGCATAGTCAATAAATTCCTGCGTTACATCATTGCCCCGTTCGTTAATCCATTCACGGGGAACGTGTTTAACAAGGCCTGCAACATTTTTTACATCTGTTTCACCCATATTAACAGCATAAGGCTCATTGTTCTTACGTATAGCTGTAACCATAATTCCGGTTTTGCCGTCAAGAGCACACTGAACTGCATGGCGTCCGAGTCTGAATGCCTCACCAATGTCAGTTATTGAGGACATATGAGCTGCGCTTCGCTGAAGAATATTAATTTCAATGGAACGGACTTTAACCTGAATGTTCTGTTTAATAATGTATTCTAAACATTTTCCTGTACCGCTTAACTGGCTGTGACCAAATGTATCTTCCACAGCAGTTGTTGCACTAACGTAATTGCCATCCTTGTCTTTAATTCCCTCTGAAACAGCAATTACAACATTGTTATATCTATCCATTGCTGCCTTTACATCCTCAATAAATTCCTCTTCCACAAAAGGAACCTCCGGTAAATAAATAAGGTGTGGTGCAAAGTTGTATTTATTTCTGGCAAGAACGGAAGCACCTGTAAGCCAACCGGCATCACGTCCCATAATTTCTACAATAGTTACGCTATTAATAGGATAAATTGAAGTGTCATGACCAATTTCCAAGAGTGTAGACGCTACATATTTTGCAGCTGAACCATATCCCGGTGTGTGGTCTGTAACACACAAATCATTGTCGATTGTCTTTGGAATTCCGATAATCTTGATGTCCTTTCCGACTTTTTTAGCGTATATGCTTAACTTATCTACAGTATCCATTGAATCATTTCCACCAATATAGAAAAAGGCATCAATATCATATTGTTCAAATTTATTAAAAATATATGCATAAGGTGCATCATCTTCTGAATAGTCCGGCAACTGATAGCGACATGAGCCTAAATACATTGAAGGCGACTTCTTTAAAAGTTCAATAAACATAGGAATTTCAGCCACTTTTTCTGAAAGGTTCATCAGTCTGCCATTAAGAAGCCCCTGAACTCCGTTAAGGGAACCGTAAACAGTATCAAATTTTTTGCTGTCAATAGCACCCTGTATTACGCCGGCAAGGCTGGAATTAATAGCAACTGTTGGGCCACCTGACTGGGCAACTAAGCAATTTCTCATATAAATCTCCATTCTGTCACACATATTGTGACATTTTTTTCGTTAAAAATATCATATAAAGTATACCCCAAAATTTGACAAAAACCAATACGAATATTTTGAACATCAAGTGAATAGCGGCATACATTAATAATGTAAGACAAAAAAGAAAAGGAAGTATTAAATGGGCTGTAATATGAATGACGGTATGAATTGCAACATGAATCAAAATGTTTGCAGAAATACTAATTGTAATATGAACAGAAATAACAGAGATAATACCTGTTGCAATATGAACAGAAATGATAACTGTGGAATGAGTAGAAATACTGAAAGCAGAAATTGCAACATGAATCGCAACATTAACCGTGGTAATTGTGGTATAAATCGAAATATGGGAAATACCTGCAACAACAGAGAAATGAATTCACAGGATAGGAAATCCTGCGGCAGTGTTGGAACAACAAATGTAATTTGCAATTGCCGAATGGATGGCTGTGACATTGGAACAGAGCATGTTGACAAAATGGCTCCGGGAATGTCTTATGTACCATGGCAAAAATGGGAAGACATTTATTGCATGGAAAAGGCTCTTGAACGGGGAACTATTTTCGAGCAGTTGGATAAACCGTTTATGGGAGGTCGTGGAAGATGATGAATATGAACATGGATAAAAAAAGTTTAATGAAAATCATTACTCAGGCAAGCTTTGCATTAGATGATACAAGATTATTTTTAGATACCCATCCCAATTGCCAGGAGGCTATCCTGTACTATAACAAGATGCAGGAGACGCGCAAGGCTGCATGGAAGGAGTATACTCGAAGATTTGATCCGCTTACTTTTTATGAGGTAAGCAATGAAGACTATTGGGAATGGAATAAAGGTCCAATGCCTTGGGAAGGAGGAAACTGCTAATGTATGTATATGAAAAAAGATTACAGTATCCTGTAAACATCAAAATTAAAAATCCAAAAATCGCTCAGGTGGTTATAAGCCAATATGGCGGTCCTGATGGGGAAGCTAGCGCAGCAATGCGTTATATGTCCCAGAAATTCACTTTCAAAAATCCGAGAATTGCAGGTCTTTTAAATGACATTGCCACTGAAGAACTTTCACATTTAGAGATTGTTGGAACAATTGTGCATCAGCTTGTAAAGGATTTGCCTTGCGATGACGCAGATATTGCCGGATTTGAAAAATACTATGTCGACCACACTTTAGGTGTCTGGCCACAGGCTGCCGGCGGAGTACCATTTCAGGCTACAGAGTTCCAGTCATCCGGCGATCCTATCGCAGACTTGGTAGAGGATATGGCTGCAGAACAGAAAGCAAGAAAGACATATGATAATATTTTGACTTTAGTAAAGGACAATGAAGTGTGTGATCCAATCAGATTTTTGCGAAAACGTGAAATTGTTCACTTCCAGAGATTTGGGGAAGCGTTGAGAATGCTTACGGAAGAATTAGATAAAAAGAATTATTATGCATTTAATCCAAGTGGATGCAAGTGTAAATAAGATATAGATTAGGGCAGGTACAAAAACAAGCCATAAATTTAAGGGTGGAAATTTGGTTTATCAAATTCCACCCGTTTTTTGCCTGCTCCCCGAAATCTTTTAGTGATTAGTCCACAAAAGCAACAAAATTTGAATACTTATGTAATCTACAATACCCACCACAAAATATATCTATCGTTTCTTCAACTTTCCTGTTTTCCTGCTGAACACGTATTTTCTACCATTAATGCGCTGCTTTCCTTTAAGCATTCCTTTGTTTTTTGAAAAATAATATTTAGCCTTCTTATATTTTACCCAGCCGTCCTTACGTTTACCGTTCTTACCGAAATAATAACTTCTTACACCATCGGAATAAATTCTGTTAGTAACAACCGTTCCGTTACCTTTTGCAAGATAACTTTTATTCTTAACTGTAAACCAACCGGTTTTCATTTCGCCTGTTTTAGTATCTAAATAGAAAAGACCCCTGTCGATTTTGATAAAGCCATTTTCCATTTTTGCGGTTTTGGAATTAAAATGGTACCACTTACCATCCTTTTTTACCCAACCGGTAATTTTGTTGCCTTCATTATCTATGAAATATATATTATTAGAAATTTTCTTGAAATCTCCCTCAATAATTGGAGTTGTCAAATTATGATAAGTTACAATGCCTTTGGCATCAGCAACTCCCAAGGCTTTACGCTTGGCTGAGGTTTTAAAAAAATTATTACAGTCATTTTCATTACCAATATAACCGTGTTCCACAATAAGGCTTGGTATTTTATTTAGAACTCCTTCCCTTACTATTGAATAATAATCAGCTTTTGCACCGTTTTTGTAGCGGGTGTTCTTTAGTTTTCTAAGCCAAAAACCTTCGCTTTTAGCCCCGAGCAATTTCAGGTTATTTAGGATTTCTTTTCCCATTGCCTTTGTATTCGTGCTTACAAAACTGTTGTATCCGGAGTTGTAGGCAGCCAGAATCATTGCTCCGCTTCTATTGGGATCCGGATCATAATTTACGTGAAAACTTACAAGGAAATCCGCCCTCAGTCTTTGAGCCAAATGATTTCTTGCTGTAAGACAATCCCCAAGCATCAAACTTTTTAGGCAATTGTTGTTAGTTCTTGTCATATGAACAGTAACATCTGAATATGTATCAAGGTAATTTTTACACGCCTTGGCAATGTCCAAATTAATCTTTTCTTCCTTTAACCCGTGACCTCTGGCGCCTATATGCTTTTTGCAATGCCCCGCATCAAGCAGAATGACCTTCGCCTTGGCCGGATTAAGTTTCGATGCCTTAATTTTTCCTGTACCCGTGGCAGGTGTCTGACTACCGGTTGTTGTAACGGCAACTGTAGTTTCCTGCTGATTTTTTCCTGTTGTAGGATTTTCAGTAGTCTGTACCTGAGATTTTGTGGTTACTTCCACAGTATTTCTGCCGGCATTTTTGGCATTTACTCCTGTGCTAAACATTATCAATACTCCAGCCAAAATTAACACAGGTATAATGCTGATATTTTTTAATCTGTTTTTGTATTTCATTATACATACTCCATTTTTCTATTTTAATTTGAATTTCATAAATACCGGTTCGTGATCCGAGTAAAGAAATCCTGTGCTTTTCACTGTATAATCCGTCATTTCAACATTATCTGAAATAATGAATCCATCCAAAATACATGTAAATGTTTTGCCCGGTATATATTTCGTATCATCATTTCTGTTAGAATCTGCGAGGTTGTCATACTTATCCTTTGACAATTTATCCATTGCAAAGGAAAGTCCCTTCGGCATTTTGCTTCTTGGGAAAGGATATGCCCAGCTTTCATGCTTAACGCTGTCGTCCTCTGCCAACTTCAGGTCGTGGTTAAAATCCCCACCACAAATAACATAGTTTCCCTTGTCTATTTCGGACTTCATGTCATTAAACAGCATAGAGGTCTGACCCTGCCTTATGGCATCACTATTGCCGTAGGCTGACATATGTACCGCATAAATAACCAGTTCTTTTCCATTGTCCACATATACCCTGCTTACACTGTAGCATCTGTCCAAATCCAATATTTTCGAAAAGCCTGTGGATATAGGAAAACGCCTTCTAAGTGCAGAAGTAATTTCGTATTTTGAATAAACGCTAATTCCCGAATATGACTTTCCAATAGGCTCATTAAACGGATAGAACAAATATGCCGAATCGTAATTTACGGCGAAGTTCTGGAAATAACCGTCAAACTTCTTATTAATGAGATTTTCCTGACTGACATGGTAGCTTCTTGTGGAATCTCTGTCCACTTCCTCGAAAATCATAAAGTCAGGATTTTCACTTTTGGCAAGTTGTGCCGCTCCATTTATGGCATCGATGCCTGACTGCTTACTGAAGCAACGGGAATACTTTCCACCATCCATAAAAAAACTGTAATCCGGAGTGTATGCTCCAAAGCCCACGTTGTAAGTTCCTGCGGTGTACTCAACATTCCTTGAAACTGTAGTGCCTGCTCCGGCATTTAGCGAATTGACTTTCAGGGACTGCTTGTCCTCTATTCTATGATAGCTTCCGAATACATAAATAACATAAGCTATAACCACCAGCAAAAGTACCGCTATGATTGATAATATTGTTATTAAAATTTTCTTTTTTATAGTCCATTTTTTCATCTTTGATCTCCTAAAATATTTGGTAAGTTTTGGTTTGTAAATCGAATTTAATATTGGGATTTACGCAAAATTTGTCTTGTATATTATGTTACTACAATGTGGGGGTGGTGTAAATAAAAATGTGAGGGTGGGAGGGATGAGTTGTTCTAGGGAATTTTTACGTATCTTTGTTAAAATGTATTTTTATTTGCTTAAGATTACTGCATCTGATTACGTGTTTATGTCAATAACTTAAACCAATAGTTAATCTTTACTTCATGTTTTAAATTTTCACTTTCCCGTCATAAAGCAACATATCTTGGATTTTTTCATTAATGTCCTTTCGGGTATTAAAAAATCACCTAGTCTTATAACTAGACGGCTTTTAACAATTCAAGTTTTCTGCAAAGTCCCATTGTTCTTTTCCAAAACGTCTATATTCTTCTAACTTTTCAGCAGTATTACTCGGAGCATTCTCAACTATTTCCATTCCTTTTGATGTAATCTTTAAAAATGGTGCTAGATATTTTTCATATGTAACATTTGAGTATAAAGGGGAAAATTATTTACCACACGCTTTACATATAGGCGTGTCATATGATACTTTTTGGCACTTAAACCCAACTAAATTGAAAGCCTTTGAAACTGCTTATGATTTAAAAAGTCAGGAAAAGGACGAAGATAATTGGTTCTTAGGTCAGTATATTAGATTGGCAATGATAGACGCAATGCCTTTCGGTGATAGAAAAAATGTATATCCGGAAGAACCGTTTTTAAGGGAAGCGATAACCGAAAAGTATGAAACAGAGGAAGAAATTCGAGATAGAGAAGAGGCAGAGAGACTTAAACGTGGTGAAGCGTTATTACAGCAATTGAATGTAATGAAGATTAATCACGAACTATCTCAAAAAGATTAATAAAATTATTGCAATTTTGCCCTTGCATGATATAATCCAGATAAAAGGAGAGGTTGGATTGTGAGAGTATCTAATTGTATTTGTGTTAATTGTTATAAAACGATAAAAATTACTGACAGAAAATGCAAATATTGTGGTTATCTGCAGTATGATGAAAAAGAGTGGAAAGATATTTGTGAGGTTACAAAAGTAGCCTTAATGAATGACAGGATAGAAAAATCAAGACAGGTTGCTCAACGACAGGCTAATTCAAAGCAAAACCGTAAACGTTTTAAAGAGTGGAGTGAAGAAGAATTGCTTGCTACAGGACTTTATCCTAAAAACGAATGTATCAAAATGGGATTAATTGCAAGAATTTTAGGCAAAAGAAAGTAACATAAATAAAAAATAGTTTAGCACTGGTTTATTCCAGTGCTTTTTTGGTGGGCTTATGCCCGCCTTTTTTTATTGCGAGGAAATTATATGGCTAATAATATGTTGAATATCTATTTCTTGCACATTCAACACCTATGGCTGTTGCCAGATGTGTTTTACCAACACCACTGGTTCCAACAAATAAGATGTTTTCATTTCTCTCTATAAAACCAAGAGACGTGAATTCCAACAATTCTTTTTTGTTTATTCCCGGTTGAAACGAAAAATCGAAGTCATCCATTGTTTTAATGAATGGAAAATTGGCAACTTTTACACATGCATTTATTGCTCGTATTTTATTGTTTTCCTTTTCAATAGAGATAAGTTCTTCCAACGCATCACTAAAAGACTTATCTCCATTGTTTACAGCATCGATATAATGATCTATATATTCTTGCATTTTGTGCATTCCTAAATCTGTCAGACCATCGATTATCTTTGTATAGCTTGGCATAATTCCTCCTTTTACAGGAAATCATCCATCTGCTTTAGATTTGTTTCTGCCATTTCAGATACGTCATCTTTATTGCTTATTACATTAGATAAAAGCTCGATATAGTGCTCTTTATTATAATTTAATTTTTTACTCGATATTTTATGGACGGCAATCTCTTCCGTGTTATAATAAATATGCAACTTATCAAAGGTTTGTCTAATATAGACATTTTTACCTATGTAAGCAGGCGGAACGGAATATTTGCTGTTTTTATAATTAATCATAGAATCCTTCTGTACTTTGATTTGACGGTCGTGGAACAGATAAGATTCGATAACTTTCTGATTAGGTAAGGACTGCAGGTATTCCTTTTCTTTTTGGAATAACCCCAATTGTAAAATTAAACGCAAAAAGCACCTGTATTCCAGATGCTTTCTTTTCTTCTATATCCAATTATTTGTTTTCTGTTCGTCCTCTCCTTCATACTTCATTCCCCAAATCTTTCACACATATTTTTTCCGTTCATATACAAGACATTTCCGTTGAAAATCTTGAAATCAAATACTCTTTAATTATATTTTATCTATAAACATATTTCAACAAAATTCTTGTATTTTTTTATTTGTGCTTTCCTAAAATTCTTGCAATTAACCCCATTTTTATGTATTCATTTTTAAGATATCTTTTCCCATATATATACCCAAGAAAGTACCCGGCCTTCAGCAATCCATAAAACTGCCTAAAAACCGGGTACTCCCTTTTGTCCAAAATCTTTTCTTTTGTAATTTATGTTTAGTTTATCATTTGTAATCAACTATGTATCTAAATATAGCCATTATCTTTCAGAAAATTATATATTCCGTCTTCTCTGGGTGCTCCACAGACGTAATCTGCCATCTGCTGAAGTTGTTCAGAACCATCTATATCTTTAACTGCCACACCTGTCGCCGCATTTTCAAGCATCTCCCAGTCATTCTCCTGATCTCCAAACGCCATATAATCATTTTCGTCAAATCCATAGTATATCATCAATTCACGGATTCCGGTCTGCTTGGATATCCCTTCTGCCATAACGTCATAACATACTGTAGGGCATGGCACGATTCGCGCAGAAATATCTTTTTCCAATTCAGAAAAATCGTAACCCATTGGACCGAATATATTAATTTTAATTACTTCCTCACCTTTCCATTCCGTATACGGTGGAAGCTCCTCCTCGTAATACGTTTTTCCTTCGATTAGGAAATCTGTAATTTCATTAGCTATATAAGGTCCTTCAACAGTATCAAATATTAAAGACATATTATTGTTATTACAATATTCTAATATCTTTTCTACATCCTTTGTTAAAAACGGAAAAGACTTTATGCACTGCAATGTATTATCATATATTGCAGCACCATTATTCAAAACATATGCGTCAAAAATAGATATATCCAAATCCTTTATACCTCTGATACTGATAATGTCTCTTCCCGTAGCCAAGGCTACCTTATATCCGTTTTTTCTTAATTCCTTTATTGCCTTAACAGAAGAATCCGGTATTCTTTTTTCTACACAATCAATTAATGTTCCATCTACATCAAAGAAAACTGCTTTCATTGCCACCTCCTAAATTCCTTCATGGTCTTCCTCGGTTTCCCTGCACATTTCAAATTTAAGAACCTGCTGTTTTCCAGTAGATATAGCAGTTTCAACTAATTCATCAAAATCAGTATCCATATCGCGTACCATAACATTTTCAAGCAACATTCCCAGATTTGTACCACTTATAATTTTTATATTTTTATCACTTGTAGCAGCAATTTCTGCAGAAACCTTAAATGGTGATCCACCTACAATATCCGTAAAAACAATAATATCTTCACACCCATCCAACCTGTCTAAAGCTTCAATTAGTTTTGTTCTCAACTCTTCTGTTGAATAGGTATCATAAAAATCTACTACCTCAAGATTTTTCTGTTCTCCTGCGACCAGCCTAACTGCGCTGACAATTCCCGTAGCGAAATTACTGTGTCCTGTTATAATAATTCCTACCATTTGTATATCCAACCTATCAATTATTTTTAATAATGGCCCAAAACACTTCTAAAAATATTTTGGGCCTCTTAGTTTATATCTTGTATTTTCTGTCATTTGGAGTTATCTGGATATATACATCTAATCCTTTTTCTTTCAGTCGATTCAGGCATGCCTCATCATCGTCATCCACATATACATGAACTTCGTGAAGGACGTGCTTCCCATCTGATTTGTGCATATTTCCTATATTACACTGCTTAATAGGAACTCCTCCATCAACTAACTGTTCAATTACCTGCGGTGTTTTCGCAACAATGAATATCTTTTGTGACGGAGCTGCCTTTCCAATAATTTCAATAGTCTTTTTTATTGAAAAAAATCTGATTTGAACTCCTACAGCATCAGCTGTCATTTTCATCAATGATTTAGACAACTCATCCTGACATGTTTCATCATCAACAACCACGATTAAATTTGCTCCGCTTGCTGTAACCCAGACATTCCCAACCTGTCCATGTACCAAGCGGTTATCAACTCTTGTAAAAACAATGTTTATATCCGACATATTATACCTCCTATAACCATCCTAAGAATGACATTAATATTGCAAATGCTATTATTGCTAAAATTAATACTACTATGCTTACCTTCTTCTTTTTGAAGATATAATATAGTATACCAACAAACAATGCCGGAAGTAAATTAGGAATAACTGAATCGAAAATTGATTGTACTCCAACGGTTCCAAATAGCTTCAGTTTTTCCGGGAACTCAAACGTTACATAACTTGGAACCATTGCTCCAACTACCATTACACCAAGAATACCTGCTCCTTTAGTAAGCGCTTTGGCATTTTCTGTTAATTTAGATATTGCTCCACTTCCCAGTTTGTATCCGGCTTTTAGGAAAAATACTCTTGAAACTGCCATTAAAATCCAAAATGCCAGGAAGAATATCGGTCCTAATATTGAATGCTGTTTACAAAGTGATGCTGCTATACTTCCGCTAATAGGTAATAATGTAAACCAAAATATTGCATCACCGATACCTGCAAAAGATCCAAAAAGACCGGTTTTCATATTTTTTATTAATTTTCTATCAGCTCTATTTTCTTCCATTGATAGAACCAGACCCATAAGAAATGATGCGGCATGTTGTTCCGTATTTATAAAGTCAACACCGTACTCATCCAACGCCTTGCTTACTTCTTCACTATCTTTTCCATGTATTTTCTCTAATCCTGGAAGTATGCTCCATCCGAAACTATTACCCTGCATTTTTTCAAAGGTAAATCCTGTCTGGTAGAACATCGACCTTAAACCCAAATTTTTTAAATCTTTATTGGTAAGTTTATTTGTTGTCTCATTATATTCCTTCGCCATCGTCTTCACCTCCTGTTACCACTGCTGTTTCCTTTGCTTCTTTGTCTCTCATAAAGTCAATAAGTACTAATGCAATTGCAAATAAAGCTACCGGTAAAACATTGTCAGGTTTCATAATACTCATAATTAAAAATCCGATAATAAGATATGGAACATTTTCTTTTTTTACCATTACCTTTAACAATAGTGCAAGTCCAAGTCCCGGTAAAAGTCCCCCCGCTATTTCAAATCCGTGTGATACGAATTCAGGGAATGAATTAACGAACTTTGACAATACGTTCTGCAATGCATATGTACTTAAGAATGCAACTATTGCATAAAGTGATGTTAAAATAATTTCAGGTAGGAACACATAAAACTTAAATTTTTTAATGTCATTTTGTTTTATTGCCTGCTCTACTTTTACGTTAAATCCTGAGAACAATGACTGACACGCGATAACTATCCACTGCATAAGCAATGCGAATGGTAAACTAAGTCCTAAAGCTGTTTCTGCCGATACTCCGCTCTTATAAGCCAAAACAACTGTCATAAGTCCTGCAATCAATGCATTAGGTGGTACTGTTCCACCTACTGTTGTAAGTCCTAAGTAGGACAATTCTGCTATTGCTCCGGCTTCCAGACCAAGTTTCCAATCTCCCAGTACAAGCCCCGTTACAAAACAGATGATAATAGGATGGAATACGAAAAAACATTCCCATCTGGCATCCCATGCAAATGCAAATACGATCAACGCCAGAATCAATCCCTGTAACAATGTAACACTCATAATTACACCTCCTTTTTATTATTATTTTAAAACGTTACTGTAGTTTTTGACAATCCCATAGGTTCATCAGGATTGTATCCTCTCGCCAATGACAAAAGGCATGCAAATAATTGTGAAAATACTGTCATTCCAAAAACCCCTGCAACACCTTCTGCCTCCTCAGGCAAAAGCACTGCTTCATTAGCCATTGAAACATATTTTTTATTATTTGTAACAACCAATGTACTAATAGAAAAATCTTTCTGCATTTTTTCCACAAGTTTTATTGTACTCTCATTAGTTTTCTCATCAGTCAAAAAGAATATTACAGGTATAAATCTTTTCGTGGTTGCTATTGGTCCGTGTGGATAATCACAGGATGAATATGCCTTTGCATTTGTATAACTTGCTTCCATTATCTTCAGTTCAGTTTCATTAGCAACTGCATAGCTAAAGCCTCTTCCCAACAATAGAATATCCTGAACATTTCTAAACAAAGGAATACTTTTCTTTACCTGTTCCTCTATATTGTCAGACAAACATTTTTCTATAATGTCAGGTGCTTTTTTTATCTGTTCCAATACATTTTCATCATGCGAAAGTACCGCCGCAAATAATAATGCTATTACCGTCTGAGACATATATGACTTAGCCGCTGTGAAACTTGTTTCCTTTCCACATTCGCAATTGATATAATAATTTCCCACCTTTCGCATAAGACATTCCCGTTCATTAGTTACAGTTACTGCAATACCTCCCTGTTTCTGACATTTCTCAAGTACAGTATAAACATCCTTTGCCTCACCACATTGAGAAACCCCAATCGTCAAAACATCAGATAAATCTACCTTGCCATCTAATAATGTTACTATTGAGGGATACGCCATTGACGTTAATTTATCAGTGTAAATTTCAAACGCATACTTTCCCACTAATAGTGCATGTTCGCTCGATCCTCTTCCTACTAAAAGAACTTTACTAATGTTTCTTCTATCAACATCTTTGCATATGTCTTCTATTATAGGTAAGTTCATTTCAATTACATGCCTGATTATCTCCGGCTGTTCGTGGACTTCTCTCCACATATTAGATTTACTCACATCGTACTTATACATAACTTCTCCTTTCTTTGTAACTTTGTCACTACAATGTTATATTGTTATAATATAATATTACTATTGAAATGTCAACTTTATTTTGTTAATATTTTATTAGTAATATATAGAGACTTAACTCTACTTGCTAAAGGAGAATTTCAATATGGATTATATAACAATCAACAAATACTCTCTGGTACCTCTATATTCCCAATTAAAGGAATCAATAAAGACAGCAATCCAGAATGGTGTTTTAAAACCTGGGGATAAGCTCCCCACTGAACATGAAATATGTAACCATTTTAACTTATCAAGAACGGTTACAAGACAGGCATTCTATGAATTAATGAGTGAAGGCTACATAATTCGTTATAAAAGTCGTGGCACATTTGTTAATCAACAAAGTAAAAAAAATGTCTTCTTTAAAGAAATTATGAGTTTCAACGATGAAATGAAAATGTATGGTTTTGAGCCCAAAACGGAACTTATATCCATTGAAAAATTCATTTGCAATGATTACATTGCTAAAAAATCTGAATTCGATGTAGGTGATGAATTAATTAGAGTTCAGCGATTAAGATACAGGAATGACGATCCTATTGTTTTTGTTGACGGATACTATCGGGCTTGTGACATTCAGGGAATTGAAAAGTATGATTTAGAAAAAGAATCTATGTTTTATATTTTAGAAAAACATTATGGCATAAAAGTCATGCATACAAAAAAAAGATTTATGGCCCGTATAGTTGAGGATAAATATGCTGAGTATTTATCCATAAAGAAAAAATCTGCCGTTCAATATGTTGAAAGTAAAGAATACGATCAACAGGATAGATTTGTTTCTTTTGATATTTCGATTTATGTTGGAGAAAAAAATATATTCGAGGCGGAAATTAATAATCTGCCAAAAGCTCTCCAATAGTAAATAACTTATCACCCTTTAATTGATGCATATGTGCATCATACGGCTGTTGCATTAAATGCTGTATTTTCCTTTTAATGCAATAGCCTTTTTTTGCAAAAAATTTCACACACTAAAACACGCCCAGAGCCTAAACCCTGTGCGTGTTTATTAAAATTTTAACCTATTCTATAAATTACCACTTCAAGTCAATTACCAAAGCATCTGTATTATTGTACTGTAATAATGTACTCTGGTCATTTACGTCATCATAGCAGAATCCATATGCGAATCCTAAAACTGAATGTCTATGGAAGAATCCTGCGTAGAAGTTGTTTACGCTGTTCTTGTAGTATTCACTTGGTTTGTAATACTTGTCAGGTTCGGTAGCAACACCTCTGTTAAATGCTGCACATAACTGAGCTTCGATTGCCTTCTCTGTGCCGTTACCTTTATCGAATGCACCTTTTCCTTCTAACACATCCTGTGTAGTCGGCTTATCAATTGTGTAAACTGTAGAATCATTTGCTCTTGTAAACTGCATCTGATTTCCTACTACTCTTCCTGTAAAGTTTCCTGCTTCTGTGCTAAACTGCAAAGTTTCCCTTGAATATTTATTCCAGAATTCATTTATATAGTTGTCAAAATAATTTCCATATTTTTCTCCAACGTTAAATTTAGACTTACATGGTGCAATGATTCTGTCATCTCTTACTAATGTTTTGAATGCTTCCGGAGCTTCATTCTTAAATGCATTAAAGATTTCGTCCCTTGTTCCAATGTCTCCTACAACCTTGTCGTAACCACCATATGCGGCACTTCCTACAAGACGTGTAATCATTGGGAAGCAGAAGTAATCAACTCTTGTTGTATTTCCCCAATAGAATTTGCCTTCTATTGTAAATTCTGCAAATTCAAACAAAGTATTTGCATTTACATCGCCTGGATTGTTAAGATCCGGTCCCGCATATCCTGTTGTTCCTACAAATTTAAGGTAAACTGGTTTCCCATAACTGATATACATTCTTCCTGATTCGATTGTCGGTGCATAAACATAATCTGCTTCTGCAAGTGTATGATAAATATTTGCATATTTGTCATTGCCTACCTGAACTGTATTAAGGCTCTCTGAAGCCGGAATCATATTTCCGTCTTTATCTAAATAGCAAAGCTGATTATTAGCGTTTTTTCCAACTATACACCAGTAAATCTCATTATCGCTGTACTTTCCATTTGTTTTATTATTAAGTTCTATTGCAATTTTGTCATTCTTTAACTGAACGTTATCCTTAAGCTGTGGCTTAAGTTCTTCAGGACATGTCTCAGGTTCTGTTTCTCTTTCGCCTACTCCTGTAATGGCAATTGTTTCTTCTACCCTTACAGACTCTCTGTTTCCAACTACAGTTGCTACCGCTACTGTATGAGTTCCTTCTGTATATACAGGAAGTGTGAAACTACCACATGACACACCTGTACGTCTTCTTTCACCATCTACATATACATTGTAGCAGTCTATATCCCCACGGCCCCATACTACTCGGAGATATCCTGTACCTGCTGCTTCAACCTTCATTCCAAATGGTTTTGCAATACTGCTGTCAGTTGTAAAATTAATTGCCGGCTGCGTTGTGTCATTTTTCTTTGTTGTTGGCTGTGGTGCCTTCGTTGTTGCAGGCTGTGTTGCCTCAGGTACCTTTGTTGTTGGTTGAATAACTCCACCTGATGCCTTTGTATTTCTTATTTTTACATAACCTGTTCCCAGTGCATGTTTGATTGATACTTCATTAATTTCCTTTGTTAATGCTGAAAGATATATTAAAACTCCAGCCCCTTCAATTTTTCCTACGTTTTCGGATACTCCATTCACTGTTACTTCACTTATTCCTGAAGGAACATTCATGTAAATACCCTTTTCTGCTGCCCAACTAGGCTGCTGAATATTAACGATTTCATTTAAATTCATTGTCTTCTTATCATAGAAGTATGTATTTGCATTTTCAGGATCACCCTGCAATTCAACCCATTCAGTGCCGTCAGTTGATGGTGCTGTAGTAACCTGTCCCGGTTCATCTTTTTTAGTTGTTGCCGGCTGTGTTGGATTTGTGTCATCCTTCTTAGTTGTTGCCGGCTGTGTTGGATTTGTGTCATCCTTCTTAGTTGTTACCGGCTGTGTTGGATTTGTGTCATCCTTCTTAGTTGTTACAGACTGTGTTGGATCAGGTTCATCTGTTCCTGATTTTGTTTTATCTTTTATAATAACTGTTGATGTTCCATCAGCATGCTTAATAGTAATTGTGTTGTTTGCCTTTGTAAGAGCAGACAAATATACAATTACTCCGCTGCCCTGAACTGCATAACCTGCGTTCTGTCCATTAATAGTAACAGATTCAATTCCTGAAAGAACTGACATGTAAATACCTGTCTCGCTTGCAAATTCAGGCTTCTGAATTGATGCAACGCTAACGTCTGTATTATCATCATAATAATATGTATCTGCAGGTTCTCCCGGAATTGCTGCCCAATATACCTGTCCCGGTTCTCTATTTTGAAGTGTAACCTTGAGTTCTACTCCCTGACTTTCTTTTCCATTAAGTGAGCCCTTGATAACAATACTATGTTCTCCTTCTGTCTCAAATGTATGTGTTATAACTCCTGCTGCTACTCCCTGTTCTCCTGCAACACCGTCATAATAAATATTAAATACCTGTCCGCTGTTAATAATTTCTTCGTCACTTCCCCATGTAAAAGTAACCTGAAGACCTTTTTTATTTAATATATTCTGTCCAAACACTTCTTTTGGAGATGGCTTTCCATCATCCGGAGTTGTCGGCTTAGCTGTTGTAGCCGGTTCCTGACTCTTTGTTGTTGCTGCAGGTGTCTGTGGCTGGTCCTGACCCTTTGTTGTTGTAGGTTGCGTTGGTTCAGGTGCCTTTGTTGTTGGCTGAATAACTCCACCTGATGCCTTTGTATTTCTTATTTTTACATAACCTGTTCCCA